>OODF01000114.1_pt1 | contig 69692 bp, 54 predicted proteins | sample 1671431 | NCBI WGS metagenome assembly OODF01 (sample SAMN06348156, study PRJEB24527) | human gut metagenome | biome: human gut; feature: ankylosing spondylitis patient; material: feces | host: Homo sapiens | place: China | collected 2015-10 | reverse complement strand
TTGGCAACATTTGCCAATATAGGAAACTGAAGCGGGCTTGATTTATGTTTTGCTGCGGTCCCTTTTTTATCTCGTGGGCATGTGATTGGAAATTCTCATCTTAATTTACATAAGATACACAAAAGGCCGCTGCGCGGCTGGCCACGGACTAACGTCCGCGTGGCCAAAGAAACATAAGGGCTGACGCCGTAGCGGGCCGCTAAAATGCAAACTTAGTGCTATAGTAATATATTGCTTTCTGGTAAAACGACAAAGCAAAAACAGCCTGTCACGGATAACGTGGTTGCTGCCATATTGTGATTCGCTTTTATGCCAATAAAAGCTCTGCGGCTATGTACACAGTTAACTATAGGGGCTTACTTTTTGGAATAAAGAGCATGAAGGCCTATTTCGGGCTATTCAGTTAATGCCAACTCCTCAGAAGACCCTTTGATGCGATATTGCGATAAATACATCGAATAACGACACAGAACCCGAATTTTGCATTCATGGCAGCCCCGAAGGTCCTGAATTTTCAACGTTAGGGCACAACAATTCATTCCGACCATTAGTCGGAATATAAAAAGTATATAGAGAACGTTGTCAGGCTGTGTTCTTTTTTTTCAGAGCTTCTTCCTTTGCAAGTTCTCGTGCTGCAAGTGTAGCCGCGTTAGCCATGTGGATGCCGAAGAAGAGGAGCAAGGTCTCGCTGAATTGGTTACGTGCAGCTATTCGTCCCACACCATAATGTAGCTTTTGATTACCCAAACTCCCCTCCATAACCGTGGCACGAAGATTGCCGATTATCCGCATGGTTGTATGGAGATTGGCATCTTCATCTTTAGGCTTCGGCCCTTTACGCACAAAGCATGTAACGACACCTTTGTCTGTGCAGAACTTTCGATTTTTGTTATTGGCATATATGGTATCTGCTCCAACTCTTTTAACGACGACGCCTGTCAATTTCTCTTGATAATCAATACATTCCTTCAATCGAACACCTTCATTGAAAGCTTCGAACGAGTGGTGTTCGATAAAGGATATGCCATCGATTTGAATGTTGTTGACCTTGGCACCGAACTCTACACTCTGGTTCTCCTTTCCACGGACAATGGGGCGCAAGTATGGGCGGTCGATGCTGACAATGCGGTGCTGCACATTTTTTTTTCATCAGGTCTTGCTGTTGGCGCCTCACCTCGTTTATGGCAACTATACGCTTACTCTGCTCTGCATTCAAACATATAGAGGTAGTATACTGGCGGCACAGGTTGTTCCATTGGCAGATGAGTTTGCATAAAAGATTCAACAAGCCTCGACGCAGCTTTTGGGTAGCCTTTTGGGTGTGCTTCCGCTGTTTGGCATAAACCAAACGTGCACGGTCGATGTCTGCATATTTGTTTCGCGGTTTTCTTTCTCCAAGTTCTTTGCGAGCCTTTGAAAGTAGCGTGTGCAGCCATGCGCAACTTTCCCAAAGCAATTTCACGTCTGTAGGGAAGCGCAAATGGCTTTCATAACAGGTGGCATCCGTCAGACACAAATCCTTGTTCGCAAGCATTGGGGCCCATTTGTCATAAAGGACTGCCTGTAAATCTTTGATATTCAAGCATCTGGCCAGGCGGTTGCGAATGGAACTTACAATCTTGCCGTTTTTGATCGGGTTTTGAGGATCGATCAGCACTCCGCAGAATAGCTGCATATGGATACTGCCATTGAGCAGTTCTATCAACTCATCATCAGACAAACCGGTATAGGACTTGAGAAATATGAGGGCCACTTCACCCTCAGGTGGGAACAAATGTTTCTTGCCTTGTGGCTGTTCCTTTGGGAAGACATTTGCCAGTTTCTCTGCCAGTTCCTTGAGTGGAAGTTGTGTACGGATGCGTCCGAGCTCACTCTGTTTGAAACTCTCCAAATATCTTTGCTGAAAATCGAATTCAGTAAATGGTAAAGATGGTTGTAATTCGGTTATTTTTTGTAACTTCACAGCGTATTATTTTTAAGTTTTACCCCCGAATTAACCCGTGATGGGCCCATCGGGGGTTTTGTTGTAAAGTTACAAAATAATATTTACATTGAAAATCAATTATTTAGCTATTTTCTGAATAGCCCTATCCATGTGGAACATAGTAAGCCTGTACATCTCCTGTCATACAAAAGATAGGTAAGCTGAAAGTAATGGATGCTGAATGGTGTGCAGGTATGAGATAACAGAGAAAGCGAATGCCGTTCTGTAATGGAGCGGATAGGGTTTGAGCCACCTGTCACGGATTGACGGGGACAACATCAACCTACTACGAAAGTGGGCAGACTTCTGTGGCAATGTTTGGGAGGCAAATACCCAACATTAGCTAAATGGTAATTCTTTACAAGAAACTTTTAGAACTTTTTAAAGTAGGAATACAAATGAACGATAAAATCAAAGTAAATCGCCTCGACCAATCGTGTGCACCGACTGACAATCTGCAATCAAATTGGGACAGAATAGACTGGACTAAGGCGGAGCAGGCTGTTAAGAAGCTTCAAGCTCGTATTGTAAAGGCTCAGAAGGAAGGCAGACATAACAAGGTGAAAGCCTTGCAATGGACGCTTACCCACTCTTTTTACACAAAAGCCTTAGCCGTAAAGAGGGTTACTTCTAACGGGGGTGGTTGTACTCCTGGGGTTGACAAAAAAATATGGGATACCCCTAAAGCTAAAACGCAAGCAACAACCCAACTCAAACGCAGAGGCTACCAGCCAATGCCGCTGAGAAGAGTTCATATCAAGAAGAGTAACGGCAAACTGCGACCGTTGGGAATACCGACAATGAAAGACAGAGCCATACAAGCACTCTATCTTATGGCATTGGAGCCTGTATCAGAAACTACAGCCGATACACGTTCATACGGCTTCCGCAAGGAACGCTGCTGTATGGATGCGGTACAACAATGCCACAATATTCTCCGAAAGGGCTATTCGCCAGAATGGATTTTGGAGGGTGACATAAAAGGGTGTTTCGACCATATCAGCCATGAGTGGTTACTTACTAACATCCCAATGGATAAGGCGATACTCAAAAAGTGGTTGAAATGCGGCTATGTATTCAACAAACAGATGTTCCCGACAGAGGAAGGTACACCGCAAGGCGGTATAATTTCTCCGACACTTGTCAATATGACTTTGGATGGATTGCAGAAAGTTCTTGCAGATAGGTACAAGAGAAGAACCATACAAGGAAAGCATTATTCCCCAATGGCAAACCTTGTACGCTATGCGGATGATTTTATCATCACCTGTGAGAACAAGGAAACTCTTGAAAACGAAATCAAGCCATTGGTTGCTGAATTTATGTCTGAAAGAGGTCTGACATTATCAGAGGAAAAGACGGTGATAACCAACGTGCATGACGGTTTTGATTTTCTTGGCTTTAATATCCGTAAATACGGCAAGGACATATTGACCAAGCCGACGAAGAAATCCGAGAAACGCTTTATGGAGAATATCCATAAGGTAATTAAGGAGAACAAGGGTTGCAGACAGGAGTCGTTAATCAGAATGTTGAACTCTAAAATCCGAGGATGGGGAGGTTATTATCAGCATGGAGCGACACGTGATTCATTTCACAGAATCAACCATCAGATATTCCTCTCACTATGGCAATGAGCAAAACACCGTCATTCAAAGAAAGGGAAACGGTGGATTAAAGACCGATATTGGCATGACATCCGAGGAAATAAATGGACTTTCGCTTCAAAATTCAAGAAACCAAACGGAAAGGAAGACCAATTGACATTATTGTCTCTGACTTCATCGTTTCCATTCCTGCAATACACGCAGATTAAAGGAGACATGAATCCGTTTGATGCAGACTGTTGTCTGTACTTCTATAAAAGAAAGAAGTCGAAAATGCTTGTTACGCTAAAAGGACGCAAGTCACTGCTGTACCTATGGGAAAAGCAAGGACGCAAATGTCCTATATGCGGTGAGCCTATTGATACGCACAAGGCATGGAATGTCATGCCAACCGTTCAAAACGGTAAAAATGCAATCTGTTGGTTCATGATGAATGTTTTAAATTATCCCGCAAATCAAATGGAAAAAAGAAGTAGTTTGAGCCAGTCTCTGCATACAAACAGAGGCTTAGAAAAGCTTGAGCCGTATGAGGGGGAAACTCTCATGTACGGTTCTTAGGGGGGGGGAGAGGGCAGCAATGCCCTTGACCTATCCGATCGACCGTCCGACCTGCAACAGCGTGACGGACGGGGAGTTAGAGCCGGGAATGAGATTGCCAAGCATTTTGCCAGGAACAACGTGGATGTCATAATCTACGCCGTAGAAAAGTCACTGGACAGTTACAAGTTCAACCTCTTGCACTGCAAACAGACGTTCATATCGCAGCTCAAGAGCGGGGCTATGGGTGCACGTACCATTGACGAGGGGGCTATGGACGAGGAATCGGGCATGAACTTCTCGGAGTATATGGCGTTGTTGTCCGGCAACACCGACCTTTTAGACAAGGCGAAATTAGAGAAGCGTATCGCCTCGCTCGAAGGGGAACGCAAGTCGTTCAACAAGGGCAAGCGCGATTCGGAGTTCAAGCTGGAATCCAAGACGGGAGAACTGCGTAACAACACGGCTTTTATTGATGCCATGACGGAAGACTGGAACCGGTTCCTTTCCGTTGTGCAGACTGATAAAGAAGGCAGCCGCCTTAATCCTGTCAAGGTGGACGGCGTGGATTCAACGGATGAAAAGGTCATCGGTAAACGTTTGCAGGAAATCGCCAAGAACGCCACGACGGGCGGACTGTACAAGGCTGTCGGGGAACTTTATGGTTTCTCGATAAAGGTGGACAGTGAGAGGATGCTCAAAGAAGGATTGGAGTTTACCGACAACCGCTTCGTGGTGGAGGGAAACTACAAGTACACCTACAACAACGGACATCTGGCGATGGCTGACCCGTTAGCCGCCGCACGTAACTTCCTGAACGCATTGGAGAGGATTTCGTCCATCATCGACCAGTACAACCCTAAGAACGAGATGCTGGAAAAGAAGATTCCGCAGTTGCAGGAGATAGCGGGCAAGATGTGGAAGAAAGAGAACGAACTGAAGCAGTTGAAGTCCGAGCTTGCCGCACTTGACCGAAAGATACAGTTGGAGCTTGCACCGCCTATGCCGGAAGTCGCCGAGAAAGGCGAGACTCTAGAATCCGTAATGTCACATATAAATAAAGAAATCAAAAAGTGTAGGACTTCCTTATAGTCGCAGCATAAGTAAAAAGTTTGGAGGTTTTAAATTTTATATAAAACCTCCAAACATCATATTTACAGTTGCAAGTTTTCCTTTCCCATGTTTCTTTTGCTAAAAAGAAGTTCGGAAAGGAACTTAATGGCTTGATTGACTCTGTTTCTGCCTTCTTCCGTATTCATGTCGATATTGCAGAATGTAGAACGATCTTTATGCAGATAAAGGTAATATAATCCGCTGACGATAATTGTTGCGATAGCGACAAAATCTATCCCGGAATTTTTGAATAAGTCATCGTATTTCTCAGCCAGTGGCAAAGTGAACATTTCACGTATTGAAGCAGTCCTTTTGGTAATGTCGTTATCTACGGCAATTTCCCATCTGATCAATTCCAGCATAACCGACTTTTCTATCATACATTCTTGTAGTCCTTCTATCAATGCGATAAATTGATCGTGTGGCGTTTCTAGTTTGTTCGCTTCTTTTGCCACATCAGAGAACCAATAATCATATCCTTTGACAAATTCGCTGAAGAACTCCTCAAGATTTTGGTATCGGTTATAAAAAACAACAGGTTCAATTTTGGCTTTCTTTATAATTTCAGATACCAGTGAACCGGAGAATCCGCGTTTAAGTACACTTTCCACAGCTGCTTTTCTTATATTTTCAGTTATTGTGGCTTTTGTGCGCCTTATACGCACTCGTTTACCGTCGTTGGTCATTTCTTCGTGTAATTAAAAAGGTATTTCGTTTCTTATCTCCTTAAGACTGCGAATGAGATGTTTTAATTGAGCTATTTCGTGGGAAGCCAAAATGCTGATTCTTATTCTAGCCTCCTTGGTACGAACCGCTGGATAAACTATACCACTTGCAAATATACGCTTTTTTTGTAACATGTCAGCGATGCGATACACTTTTTCGTTATCCCGAACCATTAACGGGAAAATAGGAGAAACTGATGTTCCTATGTCAAATTTGGAGTCAAGCAATCCATTACGTAGAAAATTTACATTGTTCCATAATTTTTCGCGAATACTTGGTTGGGTTTTTATTAACTCCAATGCCTTAAGGACAGAACAGGTTACTTGGGGTGTTATTGCAGCAGAGAATACATTGCTGTCGGCATAATATCTTAAATACTGAATAAGTTTGGAAGAAGCGGCAACAAAACCTCCAACACAACCAAATGATTTACTGAATGTGCCCGTAATAATATCCACTTGCCCCATACAATTATAGTGTTCTGCTGTTCCACGTCCATTATTTCCCATAACACCAATACCATGGGCATCATCTACCATAAGTAGGCAGTTGTGCTTCTTGCAGACTGAAATGTATTCCGGAAGTTTGAACAAATCACCATTTTGAGAGTAAACTCCGTCAACAATGACAAGACGAGTCTGATATTTATCTTTTTCTTTATCAAGAATCATATCCAAATACTCAATATCATTGTGCCCTATGTGCTTAGTGTTTGTTCCAATCAATCCACTCATCGCGCTAGTATGAATATAAGAATCAATATAGGCAATATCATTCTTGCCAAGTATCGCACGAAGTAAGCCGGCATTTGCTCCAAATCCAGAAGAGAAAAGAATTGCATCTTCTTGACCGACAAAGTCAGCAATTTCTTTTTCCAACTGTCGATGGATATCCAAATACCCTCCAATTGGTTGGGCAGCACAAGCCCCTGTTCCATATTTCATAAGCGCATTTATGCCGGCTTCAATAGTTTCTTTACACTGTGACATTCCAAGGTAGTCATTTGAAATATAGGAATCAAATAAAGTATTTGTTTCCGTCAAAGACATCTTGGCTCCAACACATCCATGTGACATAACCCAGTAGCTTTTAGAGTCAAACTGCTCCATTTGATGGATGTAGTTTTGGAATAGTTCTGCCCTAGTAAGGGCATCTTCACGCATGGAAAGTTCAAAGTCTTTTAGAGATAGAAAATTTTTATCCATAATCATATTGTATATAGAATTGTTATAAAGTTCTACAAAATAGCGAAATATCATAGAATAACAAATAGTTCATAAAAATCTGGTTTTTACTATATAAAAAATAGTTTGTATATTTGCGCCGAAAATTAAAGAAAACACGTGCGACAACAAAAAAGAACATCATGCATACTCAAAACATCTTTGTTTCTATTTTACGCGAATTAAAAGTTCCATTTACCAACTCGTTTGCTTTATTAGCGTACGAGGAACATCCATTTTCAAAAAAACAAATTATGTATATACGTCAAGTCACATTTCTAATCATGCTTTGTTCTTCCGTCATGGCCTTTGCTCAAAAGGCTTATTTGTCTGTGACGGTAAATCCTATTGACGCAATTACGGAATCCACACTCACACAGGCCCGTGTGTCTCTCCTTTCTACAATCGACAGTACCGAAGTCGATACGTTTAGGCGTATCACGATTTTAGGCGATGTGATAAAACGATATACGTATGTTTACGACAATAGTCACGCAACATTGCCATTCAAGCGTATCGTTCGCGTAGAAAGTGAAGGATATGAAACATTATATTATGACCTGAACATACTCCCTTCGGAAGTGAAACACGGTGAAGTGGCTCACAATATTGGGGTTATACGATTACATAGAGAAAGGAGTCATAATTTAAATGAAGCGACTGTGACAGCCTCGCGAATCATGATGGTGATGAAAGGTGATACGCTCGTCTATGATGCCAATGCTTTCCAACTGGCAGAAGGCTCCATGCTTGACGAACTCATCAGACAACTTCCCGGTGTGCGCCTGGAATCGGGCGGGCGCATCACGGTAAACGGGCACTTCGTCAGCAGCCTGTTGGTTAATGGAAAGGACTTCTTCAACGGTGACCCCAAAGTAGCCCTGCAAAACCTTCCTGCCTATATGGTAAACAAGGTAAAGACTTATCAAAAAACGCCGGATGATGCTTATCTGACGCGCTCACCCGACGAAAAAGGACCGCACATGGATGACCCCTGGGTGCTGGATGTGGCCCTGAAACCACAGTATGCACAGAGCTATATTGCCAATGCCGAGTTGGCCCATTCGGTATATCAATCAAAGCCCATGTTGGCACGTCTGTTCGGGCTGCGCTTTTCCGACAAATCGCGGATAGCCCTCTATGCTACGGGGAATAATGTCAATATGAGCGGTAGCCCGCAGACTGATTCCGGCAACTGGGAAGAAAACATGAAGAAAGAAGGGATGACAAAAATGGCAGAGGCTGGCGCTTTTTACTTTGTGGAAAATCGTAACCGGAATATTCGTTATCATTCCACGATCAAGACGGGAATGGACGATGGGAATTTGGAGCGATTCACATCTGCAACATCGTTTCTTCCGGAAATAAATTCGTCTTACACTACTTCGTTTGAGAAACGGCGAAACAAGAACACCTATGTAAATTGGAGCAATGGTTTTACTTTTGCTCTGCCTAAAACATACATACGCTTTTCTCCGAGTTTTTCTTATTCTTACGACCGACGGCATGGGTATTACCATTCTGCCGAAGGAAACAGGCTGTTGGGCCGTGAAGGGTTGGATTCAATTATCATTGCAAATGCCTGTGGCGAGGACTTTCTCAATCTGCTTTCCACTCAGGACATAGGACGAACACATAAATGGGGTACAAGCGGAAATGCTGATACAAGAATCAGTCTTAAAGCCTTGCACATGAATACGCTTGGCTTACAGGCGCGCTACAAATACAGTCATGAGCGGGGCTATGATATGCAGCACTACAATCTCCTTGCTGCTAGCGGAACCGTCGATAAGCGCAATCGTTACGACAATCGACCGGGGAGTAGCTATATGTATGGAATCATAGCCGATTATCCTATCATAGATATATCAGGAGTGCGTAAAAAGAGTAAGTTGTATTTTACTTATAGATACACGCAAGAATTCAGTTCTTCGGAGCGTATGCTTTACAGATTGGATAAATTGGGAGATGAATGGATGCTGGATGAAGCCGCCATCGGACTGCTTCCTTCTGCGGCTGATTTATATGCGCATTGTGTCGATTCGCTGAACAGTTACCACCGTACCCACTTTTATAGATGTAATTCAGCAGAATTAAGGTGGTATTACCGAACGGAAAATCTGCAAGTATCAACCCGTATTCCGCTCAACATCACCTACGAACGCCTGAACGAATGGCGTCCGAAAACAACGCAACCACATATTCGGAAAGAAATATATACATGGCCACGAATCACATTCGAGCTAAAGGGCGTGGAGTTAAACTTCAGTATGCAGCATAAGTCACCGTCACAAACATTAATGCTTGATGTATGCGATGACAGTAATCCTTTGTCTGTCTTCCTTGGTAACCCTTCTTTAAAGTCTTCCTACGAATACTATTGTTCGGTACAGTGGCGTGGATTTAAACAGGAAAAAATGCGTCAATGGAATTTGGGACTCTATCTGCACACTATTGATAATGCCATAGGCCGGTTGCGCCAATTTAATCCACAAAATGGTGGTTATATTTATATGCCTTGGAATATAGACGGAAACCGGGGATTGCGAGCTACGGGGATTATAAGCCAATCCGTTGATAAGGAAAAGCATTGGTTTCTTAATATAGGTACCAATGTCAGCCTGAACCGCAGTGTCGATTTCGCCAACACAAAGACAACCGCCGATTTTTACAAAAGCATCGTACACAATTTACACGTTTCCCCCAATGCCGGTATTGACTACCGTTATTCTAAGTGGCACGCTTCATTCAAGGCGTCAGCCGATTGGGAACGCCTCACTTCCGCACAAGAAGGATTTGAAACACTCAGTCAAGTGGACTTCCTGTACACTATTAGCCTCAATGCACCGCTACTGTTTAGCATTGACTTAAATACAGATATGAATCTGTTTATGCGCCGTGGTTATAGTAATCGGGCAATGAATACGGACGAATGGGTGTGGAATGTGAATTTGAGCCGTTGTATTGATAAGCGAAAGGCATGGCTGTTGAAACTATCCGCTCATGATTTGCTCGGCCAGCTCAGTGCAGTACGCAGAACGCTTAACGCACAAGGACGGGTGGAAACCGTAAACAATACGATTACGAGGAACATCATGCTCCATATCATATGGAAGTTTAACAAAAAAGCATCCAAGAAATGAAACATAAAAAAGATAAGAATCCTATAGTAAGCGTGCTTCTTTCAGTCTATAACGCCGGGAAGTATCTGCAAGAATCTGTAGAGAGTATTCTTAGACAGACCTACACCATGTTTGAGCTGCTTGTCCTTGATGATGGCTCAACTGACGGATGTGCCGATTTCTTAAATCATATTATAGACGAACGTGTGCACTTGATTAAGCGTAAGCATAATTATATTGCCACACTCAATTATGGTCTCTCCATTGCCCGTGGTCGGTATATAGCCCGGATGGATGCAGACGATAAAATGTTTCCGACTCGACTAGAAGAGCAAGTCGCTGTGCTTGAAGCTGATAAAAACATCATGATTTGCGCTTCATATATGCAACGGATGGGAGGAGGGGATGTGTACAATTCTGGTTTGAAAGGAAAAATCAAACCATTTGCCCATATCCTTTTGCTTGGTAACTTCATAGCACATCCTACCGTCATGCTCCGTACGGACTATCTCCGGGCGCATCAATTAAAATACCGCCCGAAATATATTTACGCAGAGGACTATAAATTGTGGTCAGATATTGCTTGTCTTGATGGAGTGCTTTATATTATTCCAAAACCGTTGCTTGAATATCGCATTTCAGAAGGTCAAGTGAATAGAGTACATAATCAACAACAAATAGAAACGGCAGGACGAATCCGTAATGAACTTTTGAACTTTTTAATAAAGAAAAAGTCCCATTGCTATGTGGAACATCTGAAGAAATTATTCAAAGCATACGCTTTGCTCAATGAAAACAAACTCCTTGATGATGAGTATATTTTCTATGGCTATTATAAAATCTTTTCACGTATTTTCGCCGAAGATGAACATTAAGCATGTATTCCCATTTTACCCACAATTTGACATGATGGATTGTGGCCCCGCATGTTTGCGTATGATTGCAAAACATTATGGCAAGCATTATACATTGCAAACATTGCGTAAGAAATGCTTTATTACTCATGAAGGTGTTTCTATGCTGGGGATTAGTGAGGCTGCGGAAAGCATCGGATTCCGTTCCTTGGGCGTTCGCCTTGATACGGATAAATTGGCAGGAAATGCTTCACTTCCAAGTATTCTTCATTGGAATCAGAATCATTTTGTTGTCCTCTACAAGGTCAAGGAGAAACGGAACGGAAAACATATATTTTATATTGCTGACCCTGCATCCAAATGTGTGAGGTATAACCGCGAGGAGTTTGAAAAGTGCTGGTGCAGTTTGGCAAGTGAACGAGAGGGTACAGCACTATTACTTACGCCAGGGCCGGACTTTGACCAAATAGACGAAGAACTGGAAAATACAACAAAACGCGACCTAATCTTCTTCGCACGCTATCTGCTCCCATATAAGGGACAGTTCATGCAGCTCCTTCTCTGCATGGCATTGGGAAGCCTTTTACAGATGGCCTTCCCTTTTCTTACCCAAGCCATGGTGGATGTCGGCATCGGCGATCACAATCTTGGTTTTATTACGATTGTTCTCATCGCCCAACTTGCCTTATTTTTCTCGCAGCTAGCCATCGGGTTCTTACGGAGTTGGATAATGCTACATATCAACTCTCGTATAGACATTGCGCTTATTTCTGACTTTTTGATGAAACTCATAAAGTTGCCGCTCCACTATTTCGACACCAAGATGACGGGCGACATCATGCAGCGCATAGGTGATCATGCCCGTATTAAGTCTTTTTTGATGGGAAATACGGTGAACATTCTTTTTTCTGTTGTGAATTTCTTCATTTTCAGCGGCATCTTAGGTTACTATCATCCGCTAATTCTTGTTATTTTCCTTGTTGGTAATTCCCTTCATGTGGTTTGGATTCTGTCTTTTATGCGCTTCCGTCGCGAACTCGACATCAAGCGTTTCAATCAGTCTGCCGGAGAACAGAGCAAAATCATCCAACTTATTCAAGGCATGCAGGAAATAAAGCTCAATAACTGTGAGCGACAGAAACGTTGGGAATGGGAGCATATTCAAGTCAAGCTATTTAGGATTAACGTGCGTGGGCTTTCTTTGGGCCAAATCCAACAAGCTGGTTCTTCATTTTTTACGCAAACCACTGGCATTATTGTCAGTTTTATTGCCGCTAAGGCAGTAGTGGATGATCAGATGACTCTCGGTATGATGATGTCGCTCACCTATATCATCGGTCAAGTGACAGCCCCCATAAGCGAATTTATAGGTTTTGCCCAGTCTTTCCAGGATGCGAAGATTAGCCTTGAACGACTAAATGAAATACATAATCAGGTTGATGAGGAGCAAAACATTGAAACCAAACTATCATGTCTGCCCGTCAATCGCGACATTTACCTCAAAGATGTTACTTTCAGTTATAGTGGTGCAGACCGTGATTATGCTCTTGATGGCGTAAATCTAACCATACCGGCTAATAAAGTAACAGCAATCGTTGGTGCAAGCGGGAGTGGTAAAACTACTATCGTAAAACTTTTACAAGGATTTTATGAACCTCTTCGCGGACAGATCACTATCGGGAATAATCCTCTCTCACTTATCAATCCTCATCTATGGCGAAGTAAAGCTGGCAGTGTCATGCAAGAAAGTTTCATCTTTTCCGACACTATCGCCCGGAATATCGCCATTGCGACAGACGAAATAGACATTGACCGCCTACATCACGCCGTTGAAGTGGCTAATATTGGGGACTATATCAATTCTCTTCCATTAGGCTATAGTACAAAGATAGGTATGGAAGGCAATGGACTGAGTGCCGGACAGCGACAGCGTATTCTCATAGCCCGCGCTGTCTACAAAAACCCAGAATATATCTTTTTTGACGAAGCTACCAATTCGCTTGATGCCTACAATGAAAGCATAATAATGAATAATCTTCAAACCTTTTATAAAGGTAAAACTGTACTTGTCGTCGCTCATCGTCTAAGTACGGTTCGTCATGCAGATAAAATTATCGTGCTTGACCATGGTAAAGTAATCGAAGAAGGTACGCACGAAGAACTAACTGCTCGTCGTGGTGCTTATTACACTCTTGTTAAGAACCAGCTTGAACTCGGCCAATAATATAAGAAAATGGAAGAAGAAAAGAAGATTTTTATAGACAAAGGACTTTCTTTACGCAGTGAAGAAGTCAATGAAGTTATGGGCAATGTACCACATCGTGTATTTAGAATTGGGACATTTATTTTCATCTGCATAGTAGCATTGTTAGTCGCCATAGGCTATACGTTACAAGTTCCAAACTATATAGAAGTCCCATATATTGTATCTGGAAATACATCAGCGATTGGCATTGTTTCAAAAAATGCTGGTATAGTTATGTTCAGATACAATCAGCCACATAATATAAATGAGGGAGATACCATTGCAACTGTCATGAATGGTAATGATAGCGTTTATTCTATTTCTCCAGTAAGAGGAATTGTAGAAAATAATTTCCTGTATACGACTGGCGACAATATAGTAAGGGGTGATACATTGGCACGCGTTATTTCCTGTGAACTTCCTAATTATAGGTTAATACTTAAAATATCGAGAAATATTAAATCTGAGATTTTATGTGGTATGAAAATCAAGATTATCACGAAGGAAACGATGACAGAGAACGCTGTCGGTTATATAAAAAAGATTTCCGTGATTCCGGATGAAGCTAATTGTTATAATGCTGTTGTGGAAATGCCAATTAATATTATACAAAATCTTCCAAGATTTGGAAAAGCAAGAGTCTTATATAAACAAGAGAATGTATTCACGAAATTTTTTGCGCATAGGAATAAAAGTGCTTTTTAATAAAGACATTTGTTTATCGCATAAAAGATTATTTATTAGGGTGTTCAGTTTGATGTTCCGAAAAACAGAGGCTAAAATCACCCGTTAGGTTATTAATATAACGCTCTGATATTTAATATCTTAAGTAGGGCTATTCAGAAAATAGCCCTATTTATAAAGGGTTTAAGACGGAAAAAGTTGCGTTTCGGCGTTTTACCAGACAGTTCCCTTTGCCAGAATGGCAAACAAGTTGAGATAATAACAAAAGAGCGTCAGTTACCGCATTCACCTTGAATAATGAAAAAGTTTATTGTAATCATCGAAAACAAGAATTACAGAACAAAGTCGCATACCTCCATAAACGCTTACAACGTATGGAATCGGAACTGGCAAATTGTGGATAAACAGATGATATTTGAACTTTGTTATATAGAAGCAATAATATAAAATAATTTTGGACACCTACTAATCACATGTAACAACTGCTTGCTTTGGCTTTCGCGCTACTGCTTATTCGAACGTTATCGTCTCTAAATCATCTGGTACGAAAACCGCCCCATCATAAGCTGCTTTTGCCTCTTCTACATACTTTTGCTTACGCACTGCAAGCGATTTATCTTCTGTGTGATAAAGCAACAGATTCTTTACATGCAATTCGCTTGCCAGTTTGGCAGCGTCAAGCACTGTACTGTGATGCTTTTCATACGGGTGGAATATATCACGATCCGCATATAAACAAAATGCCTCACACAACAGCAAGTCTGCACCGGAAACATCTTGCCGATTAGCTTCGTTATAAGGCTCATCACCTAAACAAGCAATAACCTGGCCTTCACGCATATTGAGACGAAAGCCGAATTGCTTTTCCTTTGTTGAGCGAATATCAACACATTTCAACTGCCAACTTTCAATTGAGACTGTATCACCATCCCTTACCTCATGCAACAGCACACGATCATCTAAAAGTTTTGTGAGTTTCTGAGGAAGTGTATGCACACAAATCCAGCGCAACACACCAAGTACCTTATCATGCCCCCAAATATGCAGAACACCATTGTACTTATCTTGCCGCATTAACTGCATAACAAGACGGACCACCCACACAGCCCCCAACACATGATCGGTGTGAGCATGAGTTAAAAACAAGTTATGTATGTCAGACAAAGATACATTTACCTTGTTGAGTTGCTGCAATACACCATTTCCCCCACCTGCATCAACCATCAACAGGGTTCGTTCTGAACGTATAATAAAACAAGTATTAAAACAATTCGTGGCGGTAGCATACCCCGTACCAAGCATCGTTATTTGATACATATTATATGTGTTATTTTGATTGTCATTCAAGTCTAAAACCATGGCGAAGAAGCGTTGTGGTTGAAACATCGTTACTAAAAATAGAATACACGCCCTTCTTACATTCAGGATATTCAGCAGTATAATCATAAACGGCTCTCCACTCATCACCCTCAGTACGAGCCATGCCGCCCCACCCTTTGAAAGAGCAGCCTACGAGTGGTTGACCAGTTCGCTTAGCCTCCTCCACCTTTGAAAGTAAATAAGCAAAATAAGCATTTCGCGCATCTGTGCGCGATGAGGGGCGTACAAAGAAAGCGTCCCGAGGATAACAGGCATCTGCTAACCAATAAACCTTGCCATAGTTCAAGCTCAACCTATTGAATATTTCGATCCTGTCATCAGTACGTAGATATACATTCCCAAGATTATCAAACAAGTTACCATTCTTTACGCCACAGGTTATGACAGGATTGGCAACGACCTCTATCACATCCACGCCCTGCGCCTGTACGCAAGTCTCAAAAAGTGGCTCATTATCCCGCGTACCAAGTGGCATATAAGAAATTGAAACAAGATGGTTCTTGTCAAGAGTCTTCAAATAAGAAGCCAATTCAGATTCGACAGCCACAAATCGGTGTAGGGTGTCGACATTTTGCGTCATTAACGCATCACACACTCGCCAAGCCAATATCGTACTGTCATTTGAGTATAAATTACCCGAAAGCGAACTTTTACGTTTAAGCAAATGGGCGGCAAACTGCTTATATTTTTCAACATACTGCTCGCCAAACTGCATTTCCCGATCTAACGAAATAACAGCCCTCATCTTACGTTTTTGCAATTCACATAAAACAAAGTCCAAACCTCGAAGCAATTTTTCGTTCGCTATCTGAGTGTGCAATACTCCATACGACGGGCGCAAACTATCTACCGACTCTGGTAAGGATACACTTGCGCCAGCCAATATGCTAACAGTATTCACCCCTAACGTCTGAAGTGAATCAAGTTCTGTTATCAAACGAGTTCTTTGTCTTTTACCTTCACTTGCCAATAATGGCGCATACCACATTGACACGCCTTTGCACACGAATACCGAACTATCTGAGTTGTGCAAACTACTATTGTCTGCATATACAAAAGGCTGCTGCGCCTTTGCCTGACTTTGTACAAAAAGGAGCACAACAGCAAAAATGCAACGATATAGCTTAAGCCTGATCATAGTCTTACTTTCATTGCGCGATCCATTTCACGGCGGTCTTGTTTCTCCTTCAACGTATTGCGCTTGTCATACTCTTTTTTACCACGACAAAGACCTATTACAACCTTTGCAAGTCCTTTTTCATTGATAAACATACGCAAAGGCACTATTGTAAAACCAGGAGATTTCGTATCATCTTGCAAAGATCTAATCTCCTTGCGATTTAGCAAAAGTTTCCGGTCACGACGCGTTGAATGATTGTTGTACGAACCGAAATCATATTCTGCAATGTAAGCATTCTTCATCCACATTTCACCACGATTTATATAACAAAATGTGTCAACCAAACTGGCTTTTCCCGCACGAATGCTCTTTATTTCGGTACCTGTTAGTACAACACCTGCTGTATATTTGTCAATAACCAAATAGTCATGTTCCGCGCGCTTATTCTTTATGTTTATACGCGAAGTAGGTAATATTTTACTCTTGCCCATATTTTCTTATTGTTCTATTTCAACAAAATCATTTATATGCTCGTCCACATAATGAGCCACAGCTGCAGTTATATCCTCCTCAGCCTCTACAAATTCATCGTCGAGGTCGTCAAACATGGGATATTGTTCAAACATTGCCATAAATTCCTCGTCGGTTCGTTCACGAGTCAATTCTTCTTTGTGAGCATCATAGGCTTGCTTTGCCTTATACAACAATTTTGAAAACTCGCGCAATCCCCAAAGCCGCATGGCCTTGGCAAAGGGATTATCAAAATAGAATGGTCCATAACCATTATATATCAGTTGTACAAAACCTCCGTCCATCAATTCATCGCGAAGTATTAAATACCCCCACAAAGTAATTTGATCAGCCGAGAGATGCTGCATACTTTCAGCATTTAGTTCCTCACCAACCTGGCTCTTAAAAGCAGATAGCACTGCATCAAGGAATGCGTCAACACCATCGTGAGCAGCGTCTTTCAACACAGAGTCTTTTATCTTAATATTCATATATTTAGTATTTATCTATTGAACAATTAGTTTAATGCAACAGTTTACCTTCGCATCTCCTCCACCAACGTTTTCATGCCTTTAATCTTCTCACAGCCAACTCTTCGGAGCATATCTTTCAGCTTTGACCGAAGCACTGCTGCATAAGCATAATGCGGCCCAACATCTATACGGCCAATTTCGTTAGAACGCAGGCCACCCTTTTTGCACAAAAAGCCCAACACATCGCCCTTACTCAGTTTATCGCACTTGCCACGCCCTATGTATATCGTTGCATATATCGGGGCTACTGGCTGAACCATAGACACACCATTCAAATCAAGTGTCTTATATTCCGTAACAAAATCAGGCAAAGTTTCTGTCGGGCCAAGTAACAAACAAACTGAGCCCTCTGACTTCCAACGCGCCGTACGTCCATTTCGATGCGTATAATCCTCAGCCTTTTGTGGCAAATGATAATGCACAACCACTCGCACCTCGGGAATATCCAATCCACGAGCGGCCAAATCCGTACTTACCAACACGTTAGCAGCTCCACAACGGAACTTATACAATGCCCTTTCGCGATATTCCTGTTCCATTCCGCCATGATACATTTCGACAGCAAACCCTTGCTGCCTCAGCCATAGCCCTACGCGCTCTACGCTCTCTCTGTACGATACGAACACAATGGCTGGCGCACCAGCAATGTGTGTTAGCAATTTGGCCAAAGTATCTAACTTATCCTTTTGAGGCGAATTCACCACATTTACCTCCACACGATCCTGCAAACTGGCATTCTCCGCCAAAAAGTCTATTTTACTATACTTCGGAAAAAGTTTGCCCATGAATGCCGGTATTTCTTCTGCATCAGTTGCCGACATAAGCCAAGCACTGCTTAAATTAGAGAAATACTTTAACACGCACGACATTTCATCTTGAAATCCAAGCTCAAGACATTTATCAAACTCATCTATAACAAGAGATCGTACACCGAATACATTCAAGTTATCCTTACCCAAATGGTCATTCAATCTTCCTGGCGTTGCAAAGACAAGGTGTGGCTTTATTTCTTTAATTTTACGATGTTCCTCCATGGCAGGTCGTCCACCATAAAGAGCTAAACAACGTGCCCCGGTTTTCATTTGTCTGAACACGTCTTCGCTTTGCTGTGCCAATTCACGTGTAGGCACTATCACGACTGCCTGCAACACATCAAGCTGTACATCTATTTTCTCAACCAAGGGCAATAAGTAAGCTAGGGTTTTACCCGTACCAGTTGGCGAAAGCAACACGACACCCCCTGCCCTTTTTCCAGCGCACTCCATACGCTGCTGCATGGAAGTTAGAGTATCAAAGCCTAAATTGGCAAGTATTTGTTCTTTGTCTATCATTATTCTTTTTATTTGCGTACAAAGTTAGCATAAAAGGAGAGGTCGTGCAAAACGAATAAGTGTTATTTTCGTACATCATGCCATAAACACACAGACTTTGGACGGCCAAACGACGCACATTGCCTCACTTACCATACCATCAACTTACCCCCGTCCAAATTCTTGAATTTGAAACACTTACAAACAAATAAGCCAAACATTTACACACTACACATAGCAACGCTCGCCCTTATAGACAAACGAATGTTTAATAATTTCGTCACGAAAGTTTGGGCAATCCAAATCTTTTCCACAAATTTGCAAAGTAAATAACGCATTTAGCAACATAATCGTTCATTATCATGGAAAATACAGCAAAGTCTCTTAGCGGACTCAAAAAAGAAGATTTCCAGAAAGTTATACAAGGAAAGCAAACAGGCCTCTACTTCTTACGCAATTCCAGCGGCATGGAAGTAGCTGTAACAAACTATGGAGGTTCCCTCGTGGCCATCATGGTGCCCGACCGCAATGGCAACTATGCCAACGTCATTCAAGGACACGATAACATCGACGACTGCATCAACTCTCCAGAACCATTCCTTAGCACACTTGTTGGACGCTATGGCAATCGTATCTGCCACGGAAAGTTCACACTTAACGGTAAACAGTACAGCCTGGCTGTAAATAATGGCCCCAACCATTTGCATGGTGGACCCACCGGTTTCCACGCTCGCGTGTGGGATGCAGAGCAAGTAAACGATCATACATTGGTGCTTCGCTATGTTTCAGCCTACTATGAAGAAGGCTTCCCTGGCGAACTTTCTATGACTGTAATGTACTCACTCAGCGAAGACAACGAGTTGAAAATCGATTATAAGGGTACAACCAATAAGAAGACTATCGTGAACATGACCAGTCATGGTTTCTTCTCACTCGCCGGCATTGGCAACCCCACTCCTACTTGCGAGGACGTGATTTGCCAAATCAATGCCGACTTTTATGTGCCCATCGACGAAAACAGCATCCCCACAGGCGAAATCCGTAGCGTAAAGGGCACTCCATTCGACTTTACTACGCCCCACCCCGTTGGTGATCACCTCACCGACTTCTCTGACGAACAAATAAAGAACGGCACAGGTTACGACCACTGCTTTGTGCTGAACAAGCACGAACCGGGCGAACTCACTTTTGCAGCCAAGATTGTAGAACCCAAGAGCGGCCGCTCTATGGAGGTTTATACTACTGAGCCGGGCGTACAATTCTATTCTGACAATTGGGCCGACGGCTATAAGGGCCAGCACGGTGCCATCTTTGGCAAGCACTCTGCACTCTGCTTTGAAGCACAACACTTCCCCGATAGCCCCAACCGCGCTTACTTCCCACCCGTAGTGCTCAAACCGGGCCAAGTTTACACACAAAAAACTATCTACAAGTTTGGTGTAGAAGACTAACCATAAGTTACTGAAGTTTACGACCTTACACACTCACGCAGGTTCGTAAACTTTTGTGGCTAACTACCCTATCGCAACAACAAATCATCTAATAATTTAATTATCTTTCTCAACAAACAAAAATGAGTAATCAAAAGAAACAATGGGGAGCTATCATCATTATGATTGCGCTCTTCGCCATGATTGCCTTCGTGACAAACCTTTGTACACCTATGGCAACCATTATTAAGAACCAAGGCGAAATCTCAAACGTATTGGCACAGATTGGTAACTACGGCAACTTCGTAGCTTACTTAGTAATGGGTATCCCCGCAGGTATGCTTATCGCAAAGTTTGGCTACAAGAAGACAGCCCTTATCGGTTTGGCTATCGGTATCTTGGGTATCGCTATTCAGTGGTATAGCGGTCAGATTGAGAATCCAAAAGAGAACTTAGGTCTCGTATTTGGCGTTTACCTCGTTGGTGCTTTCATCGCAGGTTTCTGTATGTGTATCTTGAACTGCGTTGTTAACCCTATGCTTAACATTCTTGGTGGTGGTGGTAACGCTGGCAACCAGTTAATCCAGACTGGTGGTGTATTCAACTCTACTGCTGCGGTTTGCTGCTACATCTTAATGGGTGCCCTTATCAGCGATGCAACAAAGGCTAAGATCTCTGACGCTACTCCTGCCCTCATGATTGCACTTGGCATCTTCGTCTTGGCTTTCATCATCATTGCCATGACTAAGATTGAAGAACCCGAACAAGCTCCCGTAGAAGTTAGCTTGATTAAGGGTGCTATGAGCCACCGTCACTTTGCTCTTGGTGCTTTGGCCATCTTCCTTTACATGGGCATCGAAGTAGGTGTGCCTAACTTCGTTCAGCAGTACTTGACTAATGAAATGATGATTCCTGCCGGCACAGTTGGTATGCTCGTAGCCGTATATTGGTTTATGATGCTTATCGGTCGTTTCGTAGGTGCCTCTATCGGTGGCAAAGTGAGCAGCCGTACTATGATTACCACTGTTTCAATCGCCACACTCGTACTCGTACTCTTCGGTATGTTTGCTCCAACTGACGTACTCGTAGCATTCCCTGGTGTTGACTGGGGTAGCCTCACTGTTGTATGGCAAGATGTACCCGTAGGTATCTTTGCCTTCTTGCTCGTAGGTCTTTGCACCTCAGTAATGTGGGGCGGTATCTTCAACATGGCTGTTGAAGGTCTTGGCAAATACACCGCTATCGCTTCTGGTATCTTTATGACCATGGTATTCGGCTGCGCTGTGATGATGTTCATCCAAGCTTCTGTAGCTGACGCTGTAGGTTATATCCAGAGCTATTGGGTAGTTGTATTCTGCGCTGCTTACCTCCTCTTCTATGCATTGGTTGGTAGCCGCGTATCAAAGCGTGAAGAATAAATAAGTCATTGAGAAGTTTAGAAGCAATCATTTAATGCTTCTAAACTTTTCTATTCCATCTAACAATATAAAATCCTTACTCCCATGAAACTAACAGTAGATGACGTAAGAAGCCGTTTCGTTGAACACTTCGACGGCACAACAGGTTCAGTATATGCTTCACCCGGTCGTATCAACTTGATTGGTGAACACACCGACTACAATGGTGGCTTCGTATTCCCCGGCGCTGTAACTCAGGGCGTTATTGCTGAAATCAAACCCAACGGCACCCGCAAGGTACGCGCCTACTCTATCGACTTGAAAGATTACGTAGAGTTCAGCCTTGACGACGAGAAGGGTCCTTCAGCTACTCACTTCCGCTTCATCTTTGGCGTATGCCGCGAAATGATGAAGCTTGGTGTACCCGTTGAAGGTTTCAACACTGCTTTTGCTGGTGATGTACCCCTCGGTGCCGGCATGTCTTCTTCAGCTGCATTGGAGAGCACTTATGCTTTTGCATTGAACGATCTCTTCGCTGACAACAAGATTGACAAGTTTACCCTCGCCAAAGTCGGTCAAGCTACAGAGCACAACTACATCGGCTGCAACTGCGGCATCATGGACCAGTTCGCCTCAGTATTTGGCAAGGCTGGCAGCTTGATGCGCTTGGACTGCCGTTCACTCGAGTTCAAGTACTTCCCGTTCGACCCCAAGGGCTACAAACTTGTATTGCTCAACTCACAGGTTAAGCACGAGTTGGCCTCTTCAGCTTACAACGACCGCCGCAAGAGCTGCGAAAACGTGGTAGCTGCCATGAAGAAGCACTGGCCGAATGTGGATAGCCTGCGCGACGCAACCTACGACATGCTTGACGAAGTTCGCCCAGAAGTTAGCGAAGAAGACGCACTCCGTGCCAAATATGTAATTGGCGAGAAGTACCGCGTGCTCGAAGTTTGCGTAGCACTTGAAGAAGGCGACTACGAAGAAGTTGGTAAGAAGATGTACGAGACACACTATGGCCTGAGCAAGGAATATGAAGTTTCATGCCCCGAACTTGACTTCTTGAACGATGTTGCTCATAGCTGCGGCGTTACAGGTTCGCGCATCATGGGTGGTGGCTTTGGTGGTTGCACAATCAACCTCGTAAGCGACGACCTCTATGCTAACTTTATCGAAACTGCCAAGAAGGCATATAAGGAGAAATTTGGCAAAGAACCTATCGTTATCGATGTTGTAATCGGTGATGGCTCACGCAAACTCTGCTAATTAAAACATATCAGGCAGCCTATTATTGGCGTCCTCTTATAGATTTTCCGCCCGAAGCCCTTACACATAGGGTTTCGGGCTTTCTTTTGCAGTGCATATCAGCCATTGTTGTCTAACAATAGCCAATCTCTTGCAGCCTAATAATATCCTTATCAGAATGCACAGATGACCACACTGATTTGGCGTTTTTCCTACCTTTCTGAAAAAAATACGCTTAAAATGCATTTTTTTCTTGGTTTAGTTTGGTAGTTTCAAAAAATGTCGTACCTTTGCATCGCGTTTGAGAGATAACGCTAAAACAAATAACAACAAAAGGAAGTTTGGGTGAGTGGCTGAAACCACCAGTTTGCTAAACTGACGTACGGGTTTAACCGTACCGGGGGTTCGAATCCCCCAGCTTCCGCACCATGGCGCTTTCATCTAATGGTTAGGATACATGCCTCTCACGCATGGTATACGGGTTCGATTCCCGTAGGCGCTACAACAAAGACCGCTAGTCACAATGATTAGCGGTCTTTTTGTTCACCAACTATTTTTTGTACACCCCATGCAACTACCCGATAACATCAAGAAACCGCGCGAAAGAGCAAAAGCCAAACTGCAATTAGACGCAAACGAATCACCGTTCAACAAGCCACTCAACCGCTACCCCAGCACCAAGGCTCTGCAAACTTTAATGACCAACTGGGGCAAACATGAGCATATACCCGAAAGATGCATATTCATGTGTAACGGAATCGAAGAGGCATGCGACCTGCTCATTCGTACATTTACCGTACCCAACCGCGACAGCATCATTGCCGCAGAACCGACAAGGCATTATTACAAAAGGCGCGCACAGATCAATCGCATAGAATACCGCGAAGCCAACTTGCGTGCAGAAAATTTTGAACTCGATGCAAACGACATCGTCAATGCCATTAGCGACACGACACAAATGATATTTTTGTGCTCGCCTAATTCACCAACAGGAAACCTGCTTGACGCAGGAGAAATAGAAAGTATTGTTCAAATATTCGATGGCATAGTTGTGGTTGACGAATCATACATCGATTTTGTTCCTCAGGCCACAGTCATCGGTTTGCTCAACAAGTATAAGAACCTTGTTGTGCTACGGTCTTTTTCGCACGCATGGGCCCTTGCCGGACTGAACCTATCAGCCATTATTGCGCACCCCGACATCATCTGTAACATAGCAAAGATTGCACTCTCCCACCCCATCAACACCATAACAATCAATGCCGCGCTTGAAATGATAAAGAACAGACTTGACATAGACAAGTGGACAAGGCAAATCATAGACGAACGCACAAAGGTGGAAATTGCACTCAAGGACATTCCCGAATGCGAACACATCTATCACTCCGATGCCAACTTTCTACTTGTAAAATTCTCTAACAGCGCATCAATTTACAAAGATCTACTCAAAAACGGCATTGCCGTACACCCCGTAATGGGATGTTTGCGTTTAACAATCGGGCTACCGCAAGACAACTCTGCATTGCTCGGAGCGCTCCGACGCCGAAACAGCAGCATCAAATAGCGGAATGTCATATTTTGCGTCTAAGAGCATATTCCGTGCCGCTCCGACTCGGTTTTTTCCAAGCCGAACAAAGGGGGCAAAACGCCGTAAAGCGCATTAAAATAGCCTTTACGGCGTTTTTGCATTCGAAAACGCCGTTTTTCAAAGAGCTTTTCCACGCCATTACAAAAGAAAATCTTAATTTTGCTCTTAGAATATATATACTACACATTCAATGATAACAGACGACGATAGAATTATCAAGGTCAATATTGAGGAAGAAATGAAATCCTCATATATCGACTACTCCATGTCAGTAATCGTATCGCGTGCATTGCCCGATGTGCGCGATGGATTTAAGCCTGTCCATCGACGCATATTATACGACATGATGGAACTTGGCATCACTCACGACAAGCCCACACGTAAATCGGCGCGTGTTGTGGGTGACGTACTCGGTAAGTACCACCCACACGGCGACATTTCTGTTTACGGTGCGCTTGTACGTTTGGCACAACCTTGGAACATGCGTTACACGCTGGTTGAAGGCCAAGGCAACTTTGGTTCGATGGACGGTGACTCTGCAGCCGCCATGCGTTATACCGAAGCACGCCTGTCACCTGTTGGCGAAGCCATGATGCAAGACATCGAAAAAGAGACGGTGGACATGGATCGCAACTTTGATAATACACGCGATGAGCCAAGCGTCATGCCAACACGCATTCCCAACTTTCTGGTAAATGGTGCGAGCGGCATCGCCGTTGGTATGGCTACCAACGTGCCGACACACAATTTGCGCGAGGTTATTGATGGTTGCGTGGCTTATATTGACAATCCCGACATCACAATCGACGAATTGATGCACTACATCAAGGCCCCCGACTTTCCTACCGGTGGCTATATCATGGGCATGCAAGGCGTGCGCAGTGCTTACGAAACCGGACGTGGCCGCATCATCATGCGTGCTAAAACCGATATTGAAAGCGGACCGCAGCACGACACGATTGTTGTTTCGGAACTTCCATACGGACTTAACAAGGAAGAACTTGTAAAGTTCATCGGCCAACTTGCAGCTGACAAACGTATTGAGGGCATCTCAAACGTAAACGACGAGAGCGACAAGGATGGTATGCGCATTGTTATTGACGTTAAACGCGACTTCAATGCAAACGTGGTGCTCAATAAATTGTTTAAGATGACAGCACTGCAAACATCGTTTGCAGTGAACTGCATCGCATTAGTTCACGACCATGCACATAGAGCCGGCCGTCCGCAATTACTCACGCTCAAGGATTGCATAAAGCACTTCATTGAGCACCGTCACGACGTGGTAATACGCCGTACACAATATGACTTGCGCAAAGCTCAAGAACGTGCCCATATACTTGAAGGACTTATCATTGCCTCAGACAACATCGATGAAGTTGTACGACTCATACGTGCATCGAAAACACCGCAAGCTGCCATCGAAGCCCTCAAGGAACGCTTTGGTCTTGACGATGTGCAAGCTAAAGCCATCGTTGACATGCGTCTGGCGCAGCTTACTAATATTCAGCAGGAGAAACTGCACGAAGAGTATGAGGAAATCGAGCGTCGCATCGCATACTACGAACAAATTCTTAGCGATGACGAACTCTGCCGCAAGGTGATGAAGGACGAGCTCATCGAAGTTAAAGAAAAGTACGGTGATGACAGACGCACCGAGATCTGCCTGTCATCTACAGAGTTCAACCCTGAAGACTTCTATGCTGACGACGAAGTCGTTATCACCATCTCGCATTTGGGCTATATCAAGCGCACACCTCTCAATGAGTTCCGTGCACAAGGCCGTGGCGGAGTAGGCTCAAAAGGCGGTAGCACACGCGACTCTGACTTTATCGAGTACATCTACCATGCAACCATGCACAACACCATGTTGTTCTTTACAGCCAAGGGACGCTGCTACTGGCTCAAAGTGTATGAATTGCCCGAAGGTGCTAAAAACGCAAAGGGACGCGCTATTCAAAACATGCTGAACATCGATCCCGATGACTGTATCAATGCTTGTTTGCACATTCGCAAGTTAGGCGATGCAGACTTCTGCCAAAGCCATTTCGTGATGTTCTGCACCAAGCAAGGCATTATAAAGAAAACTTGTCTGAGCGAATATTCACGCCCACGCGCCAACGGTGTAAACGCCATCAACATTCGCGAAGACGACAAGGTTGTCAGCGTTGTGCTGACTAACGGCTCTGACGAGATTATCATTGCCAACCGCAATGGCAGAGCTATCCGTTTCAACGAGAATACTGTACGTGCCATGGGCCGAACTGCTACTGGTGTGCGCGGTATGCGTCTGGACGATGCCGACCCGACAGACGAGGTAATTGGCATGATTTGCATCAACGATCCCGAAAAGGAAACGGTTCTTGTTGTCAGCGAGAAGGGCAAGGGCAAGCGTTCTGCTGTTGAAGACTACCGTGTAACAAACCGCGGTGGAAAGGGTGTCAAGACTCTTAACATTACGGAAGAGACTGGCAAGGTTGTTGCTATTAAAGCCGTAACTGAAGAAGAAGATCTCATGATTATCAACAAGAGCGGCATTACCATACGCCTGCGCATGGACGAGATAAGCGTTCAGGGACGCGCCACACAAGGCAACAAACTCATCGACCTCAAGAAGCGCAACGACGTAATATCAAGCGTATGCCTTGTACCCGCCGATGACGAAGAAGCCTTGGAACAAGACTCTGAAAATACCGATGGTTCTGCAGACGAAAATGTTGACGACATGACAACCACCGCCAACAACTCTGACGAAGAAGCATCAACTAATGAGGAATAAGTATAAAAGCGTCAGGCTATGATTATGCAACAAGTGCAAACTGCCCCTGTTGCATAGTTATAACCCGCTACAATACAACAACAATTCACTAAATCAATAACAACAATGAAGAAGTTAATTCTATGTCTAGCGGTTCTTTTTGGAGGCATAGGAACTGCCATGGGACAAACAGCCAATCCTGGCTCTTGGAAGGCATACGACAAAATCAACAAAGCGAATGCCTTGGTAAACAAGCACACGTCTGAGGATTTTGAACAAGCCCAGATTCTTTACAAGGAGGCAGAACAGATTATCAACGACGACATTGAAGAGGCCAAAGCAAAAGGCAAAAACAGCAATTTGGCACTCCTTTACACTCAGAATGCCGAATTGCAAGTTAAATTGCTTGACCCCGAATGGAAAAAAGCCGCAGGTGGCATTCCTTTTGACACGTTGAAGTTCTGCAAGGGCATTGACAACATTATCAACTTGTACAATACCGCTGCTGAATACAACCAAAAAGCAGATGCCAAAGGACGCGTTAAGCCCAACCCTATTGTAACGGCTAAAACACGTTACGGCATTGAAAAGCAAATGCTCACGATGTATAGCGCATGCGGACTTTTCATGAACAATATGCATAAGTACAAGGAGAGTGCCGAGTACTTCTACAAATTTGTTCAACTGCCTAAGATTTCGCCTGTATTCACTGCGGCCGAAAAAGACTCTGTGTACAAAGCACACGAGAAGGACTACAACGCCTCGTTGGTGAACATTGCCAACCTTAGCTACAAAGGCAAAGATTGGAATCAAGCTGTAAAATATTGTAACGAAGCGCTCAGTCAGGTAACGGACTCTGTCAGCCTGCACGACCTCTACTTTATCAAATTGGCAGCTCTTCAGGAACAAAAGGACACTGCAAATTGGGCTAAGACCTTATACGAAGCCAGTCAGCGTACAGGACAAGAAGTATTCTTCTTGCAGTTGATGCAATACTATATCAACAGCAACAAAACTGCTGAAGCTGAAGCTTTTGCACAAAAGGTTGTGGCCGATGAGCCTAACAGCAAGACGTCATGGTACATGAAAGGCTACGTAGAACTTTACCTTGGCAAGAACTATGCTACAGCACGTCAGTCTTTTGAAAAGGCTTTGTCTATTGACCCTGACTATGCCAACGCACTCTACCTCGTATCGGTAACTTATACCGACGAAATCATTTCGAAGGTAATTTCTGGCAAGTATCAGTATATTGGTAAGAACCGCAACATTACGGGACGCGGCAAAGGTGCTGCTGCCGAAGCTGCATACAAAAAGCAGAAGGCTATTTACGACAAAGAGTTGAACGAGGTTAAGTCATACTATAAAAAGGCTCAGACTTACTTGGAACACATGCGCGAGGTTGCTCCCGACATGGTGAACAAGTGGGCTCCCGCCTTGCAGACTGTATACACCAACCTTGGCATGAAGGACCAGGCTAAGGAAATGGACGCCGCACTCGACGCCTACAACCAAAGCCGCTCTTCAAAATAAAGAATGAGCAACGAAACTAAGGATTATCCCCTATAATTGATATTGAGGTTATGAATGCCACATGGCGTATTCATAACCTCAATTAAGAAAATGCGCATACAATTCCTCTTGAATATCAGTTCTAATATGAAACAGTTTCTTTTGTTACTTATAATGCTCTTTAGTTTGTCATGTACAGCACAAAAAGCATTTAAGCCTGTCAAGACTGCCTTGAAAGACAAAAAATACAACGAGGCCATCACACAAATAGAGAAGCTACGGACTGACTCCACCTTCAAAAACAACACTAAACTCTGCTTGTATGCCATTGAAGCTTATCGTGGACTTAACGATGCAGAGAACACTAAAATTTACCTGAAAAAGAACTACGACACTTTGGCTTTCTTCTCAACAACCCGGGAGTTGATTGCCACATCACTACAACTGGATTCTATAGAGAATGCCCTACAGCATGAAACAGGAGCCAAACCCAAACAAAAGCACTTGGTGTGCAGCGTGCTCAACCAATATTATCCTAACATAAACGCTGCTGCACGCTTTTACTATAGCAAGAAGGATTACAACAACGCTATGAGGTTTCTGAGAATTTCGATTGACCTACCCCACAGCAAAATTGGTACATTAGCTAAACTACCCGTCAAAGTTGACACTACAAACAGCGTGCTTTACCTCATTAGCGCATATAATGCTAAAAAGTATGACGAGATGCATCGCTACCAAGACACAGCCTTGCAAGCCAAGAGCACGCGACACATTGTGCTACGATACCTTGCACTCAACGCTGAAGCTGAAAACGATACAACGAGCTACCACAGTTTTTTGTATGAAGGTTGGAAAACATACCCTTCAGAGACCTTCTTTTTTACCCGGTTGGCCGATTATTACAACAAGCATAAACACTACGAACAAACGCTCAACATAGCACAAGAGCAACTGCAATCTAAATCGCTGCATAACGCTGCCTACTTGGCACGTTGCGCAGCCTACTACGAGATACACGACTACGACAGTTGCATTGTTAATGCAAAGAATTTGATTGCCGTAGACTCGACAAACGTAGAAGCGCATTACTACATCGGTGCATCATACATTCAAAAGGTTGAACAGGTTGTCATGCCGCAAAACACATCGACACGTAACTATAATAAAGCACTGGCTCAACGACGCGCTTTATTCGCCAAAGCGGAACCCGAATTGGAACAATTCCGCCGCATGGCACCACAATCACAAAATTTGTGGGCACCCTTGCTCTACAGAGTATATCTTGAGCTCAACCGAGGTGACAAATTTGCCGAAATTGAAAAGTTGCTCAAGAAATTCTGACTAAACCGATTGACACATTACAATATATGAAAAAGTTCATCGCCTCACAATTACTTTCTGACACAGATTGGCAAAAGTTTATCACGTCCAATTATGATTTGCTGCCAGAACTTAGTGGTTCCCATGACAAATCTGACGTGACAAGCGCAACCATGCTGCACGATGCCATCATCGAAGGCATGGATAAAGAAAAAGCTGAGATTTCCGCCATCACAAACAATACTGACGCACCCAACTTTGACAACACGATAGTTGCTTTGACACAAAGCGGTGGCATGCTTGAACGTGCTACCACCACAATGTACAACTTGCTGAGCGCAGAGACCAACGACGAACTTGACGAACTTGCCAACGAAATGGCACAAAAACTCTCTGACCATGAAAATGACATCATGCTCAACGAGCAACTTTTTACACGTGTCAAAAAGGTCTATGACAATGAACGCGACCAGCTGGACGGTGAAGACCGCAAATTGCTTGACAAAACATACGAAGCGTTTGAACGATCAGGAGCCACACTTAATGACACGCAGAAAGCAACGTTTCGCAACATTACACGTGAGTTGTCTGAATACACACTGAAGTTTTCACAAAATCTGCTGAAGGAAACAAACAACTTCGTTTTGCACATAAAGGACGAGAAAGACCTTGGGGGATTACCCGACATTAACAAGGAAGCCGCCCGATTTGAAGCACAAAGCAGAAAGATGGAAGGCTGGGTATTTACGCTGCATGCTCCAAGTTACGGACCATTTATGATGTATGCCAATAAGCGAAATTTGCGTGAACAAATGTACATGGCATATAACACTCGCTGCACACACGACAATGCGTATAACAATTTTAAGATTGTCGAGCACATAGTCAATTTGCGACGCGAAGTGGCCCAACTTCTTGGCTATAAGAATTATGCAGATTATGCTCTGCGCAGACGTATGGCTCAGAATGCAGAGAATGTTTATGAGCTACTCGACGACCTTATTAACAGTTACTTGCCTAAAGCTAAGGAGGAGGTGGCACAAGTTGCCCAAAAGGCTAAAGAACTTGAAGATGACGACTTTGTCATGCAACCATGGGATTTCTCATACTACAGTCAGAAACTTAAACACGAACTGTACGACTACGACCCCGACATGTTGCGTCCATACCTCGAACTTTCACATGTGCAAAAAGGAGTGTTAGCTTTAGCTACAAAACTGTATGGTATCACGTTTAAGGAAAACAAGCACATACCCGTTTACCACCCAGACGTTATTGCCTACGATGTCTTTGACAAGGATGAGGCCTTTTTGGCCACACTGTTGGTGGACTTTTTCCCAAGGAAAAGCAAAAAGGGAGGTGCTTGGATGACAAACTATCGTGACGAACACTGCGACCTGCCCTGCAATCAACAAGTGACAGCAAACAATTCGTACCGACCAGTGGTGAGCGTCACGACCAATTTTACAAAGCCAACTAACGACACCCCCGCCCTGCTCACACTTAACGAACTTGAAACATTCTTGCACGAATTTGGTCATGCCTTGCATGGTATTTTTGCCATGACGCACTATGCGGCACTCAGTGGCACTTCTGTATTCTGGGATTTTGTTGAACTACCTTCACAATTTATGGAGAACTATGCAACAGAACCAGATTTTTTGGGTACATTTGCCTTTCACTATAAAAAAGGTGAGCCATTGCCACAAAGCTACATTGAGCGTATACGCAAAAGCCGCAATTTCCTTGCAGCTTACTCCTGTATGCGTCAAGTTTCTTTTGGACTGCTTGACATGGCCTACTATACACAGACCTCGGCAACAAGCGAGGACATAAAATCATTCGAGCATGATGCTTGGCATAGAGTACAATTACTACCACAAGTGCCATCGGCATGTATGAGCGTGCAATTCAGCCACATTATGGCTGGAGGCTATGCAGCAGGCTACTACAGCTATAAATGGGCCGAAGTACTTGACGCCGACGCATTCTTCATGTTTAAGGGAAAAGGCATCTTCGACAAAGACACAGCCAACAGTTTCCGAACCAATATACTTTCGAAAGGAGGCACAGAGGATCCGATGACGCTTTACACCAACTTCCGTGGGCAAGAACCAACCATAGATGCCCTACTGCACAGAGATGGTATTAAATAGTAAATGTGCACATACAAGTAAAACAAACTATTGGGCGCCTCATTACTAAAGCACCCAACATAAAATAGTCCTCCGACAACGGGACATAGAACTCGCCATTAAACAACAAGTTATGACAAAAGCTGAATTACTTGACAGACGCTATTTGCGCATGGCACGCATTTGGGCGGAAAACTCATATTGCACTCGCCGTCAAGTTGGCGCACTTATCGTTAAAGACAAAATGATTATTAGCGATGGCTACAATGGGACGCCATCAGGCTTCCCCAATGTATGTGAAGGAGCCGACGGACTTACACTGCCATACGTGTTACACGCCGAAGCTAACGCCATAACAAAGATAGCCCGCTCTGGCAACAACTCCGATGGAGCTACGCTCTATGTAACTGATGCACCTTGTATTGAATGCGCAAAATTGATCATACAAGCGGGTATCAAGCGCGTTGTTTATGCACGGAGTTACCGCCTCACAGATGGCATTGACTTGCTGGCTGATGCCGGAATTGAAATCGATCATATAGCAGACACTGAAACATCACTGCAAGACAAGTAACGAGCACCAAGCACATCAAGCTTTTTACGCCCCATCACATTACAACGAACTACGTAAAATTGCGGCAAACCGAAGTTAGATGTCACTTGTACATCAGACACTTGAAAGCGCCAACATTTCAATACATACCATAAAATCCGCTCACACGCATTATATCATATACAATGATTAAGCATAACAAAAATCGATTTGTTCCACTGTTCATATCACTAGGCGTCATTGTCGGTATTTTGATAGGGAGTTTCTTTGCCAACCATTTCTCTGGCAACAGACTGAGCATTATCAACAACTCAAGCAACAAAATTCTCGATCTTTTTCACCTCATCGACGATCAGTACGTTGATAGTGTCAACATACCCGACTTGGTAGAGAAATCCATGCCACAAATTCTAAAGGAATTGGACCCCCACTCCACTTACATCTCTGCGGCCAAAGTTGAAGAATCCATGCAGGACCTAAAGGGCAGTTTTTCGGGTATTGGCATACAATTCACGCTCTACAAAGATACCATACGCGTGGTTAAGGTCGTAAAGGGCGGCCCGTCAGAAAGCGTTGGCATACAAGCAGGCGACCGTATCATAAACATAGATGGCAAAGCCTACGTGGGCGATACGATCTCAAACGATGGCACAATGCTGCGACTCAAAGGCCCCAAAGGCTCTGTTGCACGCTTAGGTGTGAAACGTGCCGGCCAACCGCGTACTCTAACGTTTAACATCACGCGTGGAGATGTGCCCGTCAAGACTGTAGATGCGGCATATATGGCGGCACCTGGCACCGGATATATCCGTATAACAGGGTTTGGCGACACGACCTATGCCGAATTTATTGCAGCTCTGACAAAACTGCAGACTCAAGGATTTGCAAAACTTATTATTGACCTTCGCGGCAATCCTGGAGGCTATATGGAAACCGCTGTACAATTAGCCAACGAATTCTTACCCAAGAACTCACTCATTGTATACACAAAGGGACGTAAATCGCCACGAAAGGAATACCGCACCGATGGTCGTGGAGCATACCAGAATCTCCCATTGGTTGTCTTAGTTGATGAAACATCTGCATCTGCCAGCGAGATTTTTGCTGGTGCCATACAAGACAACGACAGAGGTACCATCATCGGGCGTCGATCTTTTGGCAAGGGATTGGTGCAAGTACCCATCGAATTTCCTGACGGATCCATGCTCCGACTCACAACTGCACGCTATTACACCCCTTCTGGCCGATGCGTACAAAAACCATACAGACCCGGTGACGAAGAGGATTACGAAGCAGACTTATTGCTGAGAGCTGAACATGGAGAGTATTTCTCGGCAGACAGCATACGCAACTCTGGTGAAAAATATAAAACACGACTTGGACGTACGGTGTATGGCGGTGGAGGTATTGTGCCTGATATTTTTGTGCCACGCGACACTACAGGTATAACCTCCTATTTCAAAGAGGCCTATCTCGGTGGTCTGCTCTTTCAGTATGCCTACGACTACGTAGACAACCACCGTACTGATCTGGCAAAATACAACAATATCAACACGCTCTCTGCATACATCAACAAAAAGAATATTGTAGAGGGGTTTGCCAACTATGCAGCTAAGGCTGGTTTGAAGCGCCGTAATTTGATGATTCAGCGCTCGCACAAGTTGCTCGTTACATACATCTCGTCTGCCATCATTGGCGACATGCTCGATGACAACGAGGCAGCACAGTATGCCAATCGTACCGATCCTGCGGTGAACAAGGCTATCAGTGTTTTAGCCACGAGCAATGCCTTTCCGCAGGCCCCTCATAAATCAAGAGAACAAGCATGGGCTACAATCTGCCGTGTCAAACCAAATATACATTTTGCCTGGAGCTTTGGTAGAAACGCATTCCTCAACCTACTGCAACAAGCCAAATGTAACGCAAGACCGCACAATACCCCAAGCCTAAAGCATTTGAACGACAAGCCACTGTATGCATTATGTCCGAAAAGAATACACTTCGTCAACATATAAAAAGCTTGACACTTGCTTTACCGCCAGAAGATAGACTACGCATATCGGAAGATATCATGAAACAGCTCACTGAGCACCCACGCTTTAGAGCTGCAAAGGTTATCATGCTATATCACTCACTGCCTGATGAAGTGTGCACCCACACGCTTCTACAACAATACTGCACGGAAAAGCATCTGCTACTGCCTGTTGTCAAGGGCGACTCTATGGTGCTAAGGACATACCATAGAACAAGCGACATGGAAGCCGGCGCATACGGCATAATGGAGCCAGAAGGTCCTGCATTTACTGCATACGATGACATTGATCTCATTATTATACCTGGCGTAGCATTCGATGTAAAACATAATCGGCTCGGCCGCGGTAAAGGCTACTACGACCGCTTTCTGCAACAGATGCGACAAACACACGCCTACAAAATTGGTGTATGTTTTCCTCACCAACTTGTAGATAGCATACCTGTCACAGCATACGACATTTCTATGGACGAAGTAGTATCTCTGTCTGAATGACAATAAGTCTTAGGTACAAGGACACGCTTTCAGTCATTTTTTCGAACATCTTCATTCTAAAACACCCTTCTATGACACTCGACATACTTATTTGTTCACTCAACAAGGGGGTGGTTCGCATACAAGATGTACTGCTGCCACCACAACCCAATGTGCATTACATAGTATCGTATCAGTACACAGACGAGCGCTATCTTGACCTCATACCTCAAGCACTTGGCGCACGTCCAGATGTATCGGTTTACACATACAAGGGGCAAGGACTCTCTGCCAACCGAAACCTTGCACTCGACAAGGCTACCGCAGACATTATTATGTATGCTGATGATGATGCACATATTCTGCCAGAAACTCCAAGTCTCGTCATGCGCAGGTTTGAAGAAAACCCACAATACGACGTACTATTTTTCAAAGCATCAACTTACACAGACAAACCTCTGAAAAACTATCCAGACAAGGACTTTGACGTATTGGCGATGCCAGCACTATACACTATTTCTGCACTCGAGATGGCATGCAAACGTCAGAGTGTGCAAGGCTTCATACGTTTTGACGAGCGATTTGGACTTGGCACAAAATTCCTCACATGTGGCGAGGAAGAAGTATGGCTTGAAGATGCGCTACGCGCTGGCCTCAAACTGCATTACTTTCCTGACAAAATCATAGAGACCAGCACCATGCTCAAGAAGTCGCTCATATACATCGATGCCGGTGTACAACGAAGTCGTGGAGCCATAGCTTATTACAAACATGGCAATCAAGCATGGTGGACTTCATTTTGCTTTGCGCTTCAAAGTGCCAAAAATGGCTATTGCCATTTCCTGCCCCTTATGCGCCATTTGGCAGAAGGCATTCGCTATATGAAACGAACCACTAAATAAGCAGTGGTAAGCTATAAATTAGACAAGTACTTAATAATAGTCGTTAGAAACAATTACAAGTTAGGCATTGCTACCCACATCACGAGTCGCAATGCCTAACTTTATTATTTTCAATCCAAATCGCACTTTCTGTACCCCTAAAATGTCCCACACACTTGACAACAAGCAAACCAAATACATAGAATTTATGGTATTAGGCCAATAAGTACCGAAAAAAATCGCATTTTAGCCATAAAACCCGTAATTTTGCGCCCGATATGAAAAGTAGGCTACCTATCAACCACAAAACAATGCGACGTGCAATCACACTGTCAATCATACAAATGTGCTGTGCAAGTACACAGCACATTTATGCGATTTCACCAATCACGCAGACAAAAGCAACTAACGTTGCAGACAGTGTTGGTACCTACCAAGCAGACAGTATTGGTACCTACCAAGCAGACAGTATTGGTACCTACCAGGTTGACAGCATACAGCCTGCACACAATAAAGGGTTGATAAAGAAAGTCATAGGGTACTTCCGCGACTCGAACAAGCCCAAGAGCAACAAAAAGGTTGACTTTGGCTTTGTGCCTGGTCCCAACTATTCTGGCACAACAGGCCTCGGATTGGGATTTCTTGGTACAGCCACCTACTCTGCCGACCATAATGATGCAACGTTACCCAGGTCAAATGCCTCTATATATAGTAACATGACTACCAAGGGGTTCTTCATGGTGGGCTTACGCGGTAACCACATATTTCCACACCAACGCTTCCAACTCGACTACAAACTCAACCTTTCAACTTTTAGCACGAGTTATTGGGGCATAGGATATGCCGAAAACGACGATGACAATAACGAAACTGACTATCGCCGCAACCGCATAAACGCCATGGCACGATTTATGTGCAAATTGGCACCCAACACCTATATTGGACCATTGGTAAGCTATCGCGTGATACAAGCCAAAGGCGTAAAGAGTGAATACCAGCACCTGTGGCAAGGACAAGACAAAACGATACGTGCTTATACCGCAGGTCTGTCATTTACCTACGACTCGCGTGACTTCATGCTTAATGCGTCACGAGGTGTGTTTTTACAAATAGACCAAACCTTTACGCCACGATGCTTTGGCAACGGACAATACAACTTTTCAAGCACCGAAGCCACATTTGCCACCTATGGCCGTTTGTGGAAAGGGGCCATTATTGCCGGGGAGTTGCACGGGCTCTTCAATTACGGTAACACACCATGGGCCCTCTTAGCCGAAGTTGGTTCAAACGACCGTATGCGCGGCTATTACGAAGGACGCTATCGTGACAAGAACATTATCGAAGGCCAGCTTGAACTGCGGCAACACATCAAAGGTCGCAATGGCGTTGTAGCATGGGTGGCACTTGCCAATGCATTCCCCGACTTCGACCACATGGCATGGCGTCACACACTACCAAATGCCGGTGTAGGATATCGTTGGGAATTCAAAAAGCGCATCAATATTCGCATAGACTACGGATTTACGCGCAAGGGTGGCGGTTTTATATTCAACATCAACGAAGCATTCTAAAGAATACCATTTGCATAGTACAAAACAACATACATAACATTCACTATGAATTTCAAAAGCATCACATTAGCTCTTATGCTTGCCATGACGAGTTCTGCAGCAATGGCCATCCCCTATTCACCGGATTACCTGCAAGCAGACCAAACCGATAGTGAAACTGGCAGCATGCAATTCATCCCCAAAGGCAACTTTGAATCGTGGTCATCTCAATCTATCAAAGAGAGTGGCATAATTGGTGGAAACACTGTTACACTCATGCATATAGGTAGCCCATGGGGATCATCTAATGTATGGGCAAAAGTCAGTGGCGTTACCAAGACCAACGTCAGTGTGTATCGTGACACGCACCCCGGACACGGACATTGCGCGAAGCTTTACACCCACATTGTCGAAGCAAAAGTGCTTGGCATCATCAACATCAAGGTGCTTGCAGCCGGCTCCATATTCCTTGGCAGCACATTACAACCAATCACCGACACCAAAAATCCGATGGCCAAGCTCAATGCCGGCCTCCGCTTTACCAAACGTCCGAAGGCAATTGTCTTCGATTATAAAACCCATATTGTCAAAGGCAATCGCATACGCCAGAATGGCATCACAAGGGGTGCTACTGTTGCCGGGCAGGACATGGCCGATTGTATACTCTACCTGCAAAAGCGTTGGGAAGACGCTAGGGGCAACATTTATGCCAAGCGTGTAGGCACCATGGTGCACCGCTTCAGCTCATCAACCAATTGGCGCAACAACCAATCATTCGCCATACATTATGGTGATATCCGCAGACAAAAGTTCTATAATTCAGCATGGGGCCTCACCTCTGGCGCACTTACCAAGTATGCACGTAACTCAAAGGGTAGAATGGTGCCTGTACGCGAGGTAGGTTGGGCTGCTGCTAACGAAGTTCCTACGCACATTGTACTTCAGTTTGATTCAAGCCATGGTGGCGCATACGTTGGTACAGTAGGCAACACCTTGTGGGTTGACAACGTTCGTTTAGCATACTAAAAGCGAAACATAACCACACCAATAAGGGTAACTCCCGATAGCATGTGCAAATGCCATGCTATCGGGAGTTTTCTCATGTCATCATATAAAGCAAGAAGCGCATTTCATGACCATCAATCATGAAATGCGCTTCTGCTTTAAGACTTAGACATTAAGTCCGCCAAGACTTAATTCTCCTCCATATGACGCACTATGCCATGTTTGGCACCCCTCACAAATTCGAGGATATCTTCAATTTCCTCACTCATAGGTATTTGCTCAGGAATCTTGAGCACTGCATCTTCAAGACTGAAGTTACCAGTATATATAATGCGATACGTATTGGCAATATGGCGAATAATACGATCCGTCTTATTAACATGTTTCAATACAACGGCATTAACTCCGTGGTATGAGGCAGGATTACCTCCCAATATCACATAAGGAGGCACATCTTTCTGTACACGGCAACCACTTTGGATAAGGGAGTAGCGGCCTACACGTACATGCTGTTGTACAACAACACCTGTGCTTTGTATTGAACAGTCGTGAATTTCACACTCGCCTGCAATACAAGCACCAATGCCTACAACACACTTATTGAATATGTGTACATCATGACAAATGTGCACGCGGTCCATAATAAAATTGCTATCACCAATAATTGTAGCCTTGTCAGGATACGTGCTGCCAGCTATCACCACATTTTCACGAATGCGATTGTCGTTTCCGATAACCACCTTTGTAGAGGTTCCCTCTACATAGTGAAAGTCTTGGGGAGTCGCACCAATTACAGCATTCTGATAAACAATGTTGCCACTGCCCATTGTTGTGCCCTCGAGAATACTGGCATGCGACTTGATAACACAATTATCACCAATTACAACACCCTTCTCAATATAGGCAAAAGGGCCGACCTCCACGTTTTGACCAAGTTTGGCCTCGGGGTCAACATAAGCTAAAGGACTAATCATGGAATAAAGTTTTTAATTAAGATAAACTGTAAGGACGAATACACTTAGTGTGTTGGAATATAAGATTACGAGGTTACAAAGTTTCCTTAGTCACCACATGCAACAAAAGAAACCTTGTAACCTCATTTATCTAATAAATACCAACCATATTATATTCTACCTTTAGTATTATCAATATTGGGTTAGTTATTTTCAGTTTCACGGCCTCCGCCAAGCGCCTGATAAAGGTTGATGGCGGCCTGCACCTTGTCAAATTTGTCCGAAATCAGCGTCAACTGAGCCTGAATGAGACTCTGCTGTGCTGTAAGCGTCTCAAGATAAGTGGTACTTGTGCTGTGTTGGAAAAGCATTTTAGTGTTCTCCAACGCCGTAGTCAATTCAGCCACCTGATGTTTGCAAGCCTCCTCCTGCTGGGCAGCAGCCTGATATTGTGCAAGAGCATTGCTCACTTCTTGGCCGGCACTCAACAAGGTCGATTTGAAATCATTTTGTGCAGCCTCATACTGCAACTGCGAGATCTTCAAGTTTGCCTTGAGTTTGCCATTGGTAAAAAGCGGCTGAGTAATCGAACCGAGCAAAGTAGCAAGTATCTTGCCTGGATTGACAATAGCGCCAGCATTGTTCGTCCAACTTCCCTGCGCTGTTATATTGAGCGAAGGATAGAAAGCCGACTTGGCTACGTTTACGCCATAGAAAGCCGATGCCACCTTCATTTCAGCAGCATGTACGTCTGGACGGTTGGCCAGCAGCTGAACCGGCATTCCGACAGAGTATTGTGCTGGGAAATTATCTGCATTAAAAGCACCACGACCGATATTGTGCGGAGCCTCGCACAACAAAGTACAAAGCGCATTTTCAGTTTGTGTTATACTGTTTTGCAGTGCAGGCACAGTACTTTGCAAATTATAGTAATTTGCCTTAGCCTGCGACACGGCAGCCTGATTAGTCATACCGCCCTCCTTCATGGCCTCCATTGCGCGCACATTCTCTGCCCAAATGCCGATAGTCTCCTGCGTAGTCTTAAGCTGTTCATCAAGCATTTGCAGCGTGTAGTAAAGGTTGGCCACATTGGCTATAATAGCAGTACGTGTAGCTTGCTTTGCAGCTTTAGTCATTTCGAGGTTCATCTCGTACTGTTTTTTCGTGTTACGAATTGAACCCATCGAACCAAATTGCCAATTTGCTGCTATCGGGAAAGCATAAGTTTTGCTGGCCTTGTTAAAGTCCCAACTTGACATGGTTCCCTGTGGTTGAAAGGCTATGCTCGGATAGTAAGCCAGGCGCTGCATTTTCAAACCAGCCTGGATTTGCTGAATACTCAAATCAGCATTAAGCAAATTAGTATTGTTTGCCAATGCCTTGTTGATAAGAGCCTGCAGTTGCGGGTCGGTAAACACCTCCTGCCATGGTGTATTGCCATAGCTGGCGGTGTCAGCTTTAACCACATCAGTTGTTGTGTTGCGATACAAGCTGTCAATACCTTGTGCCAATGTCTGAGGACGCTCGTAGTTCTTGTATATACCCGAGCAACTTGCCATCAGCATGGCACAACCTATGATAGGAAAATTGATTTTCATATATGTAATTTATTGAAGCGTTAAGTAACAAGCAAAACCATGAACAACCAAAGAGGTTGAAGTAATAAGTAAAACATCATTGCATGACCCTCATGCCGTGCAACAACATTTTACCTATTACCAGTTTTACATATCACCTAATGCACCTTTACTGGCATTATTTAGTGTATTGTTCAATATCTGAGCTTGCCTCACTGTTATCCATATCCTCCCATGTGATAGGCTTGATCTTCTCCTGCAAATATTCAAAGATCACGAACAACGAAGGAACGATAAAGATCTGGAATAACATACCAATCAACATACCGCCAATGGCAGATGTACCAAGCGAGCGGTTGGCATTAGCACCTACACCAAATGAGAACATCAAAGGCAACAGACCGATAATCATGGCCAAAGACGTCATCAAGATAGGACGCAGACGGGCACCAGCACCAAGCACTGCAGCCCAAGAGATGCTCATACCCATCTTTCGGCGTTCAAGAGCAAACTCTACAATCAAGATGGCATTCTTAGCCAACAGACCCATCAACATGATAAGTGCAATCTGCACATAAATATTATTTGCAGCCTCGCCAAAAATAGGCAACACATTGTTGATAGCACCTACACCCTGAATAAAGAGGAATGAGCCAGCCAAACCGAAGGGCACTGAAAGCAACACAGCGAAAGGCAACATGTAACTTTCGTACTGGGCAGCAAGCAACAAGTAGATAAACACGAAGCAAAGCACAAACACGATACCAGTGGTGCTACCTGAATTCTGCTGTTCCTCACGAGTCTGGCCCGAGAACTCAAACGAATAACCCGTAGGCAAACTCTTTTCAGCCACCTCTTCAATAGCCTTAATAGCCTGACCCGAAGTATATCCCGTTGCTGGGTTACCATTCACAGACATAGAGGTGTACATATTGAAACGGTTGATATTGTCAGGACCATAGGTCGGGGTTACCGTCATGAACTCAGTGATAGGAGCCATTTCACTGCCGTTACGCACCTTTATCTTGTACAGACTCTCAAGGTTTGCACGGTCGGCCTGTTCACCCTGTATCATTACACGATAAATTTTACCAAAACGGTTGAAGTTTGAAGCGTAAAGACCACCATAGTAACCTTGCAACGTTGTCAAGATATCCTTGGGCGAAAGTCCGGCACGCTTACACTTGGCCGCATCAATATCAATAGTATATTGAGGGAAGTTGGTGTTGAAAGTCGTCTGAGCAGACTCGATTTCAGGACGTTTCTGCAAGTCTGCCAAGAAAGTCTGAGCCACCTGGTAGAACTTGTTCAAGTCGCCACCGGTACGGTCTTGCAAGTTGAACGTGAAACCATTTGTCACACCATAACCACTAATCATAGGCGGCTGGAAGAAGAGCACCTGTGCATCCTTAAACACGTCACGCGAACGCAGATACAAGTTGGCAAAGATTACGGTTGAACTCTCCTTCATAGAGCGTTCTTCCCAATCCTTCAACTTGATAATGAACGAACCATACGAAGGACCTTGACCACCAATGAACGAGTAACCCGATACAATGGTGCTGATTTCAACAGCCGGACATGAACGCACGAGGCTGTCTACCTTGTTAAGGTAAGCTTCAGTGCGGTCTTGCGATGTGCCAGGAGGCATGGTTACAACACCCATAATGGTACCAGTATCTTCAGAGGGCACCATGGCTGTAGGCGTGATATTCATCATCCATACCAACAAGGCAATACTACCAGCAACAAAGCCGAGTGAGAGCCAAGGGCGCTGAATGAAGATAAGCACCTTCTTTTTGTAAGACTTCAATATTTTGTCGAATGAAGCCTCGAAAGAGTTCTGGAACTTTTTCGTAGTCAGACCGATAAAGGCCAATATAGCTACGATTGAAAGAATAACAGTGATGACAGGGTGCGAATCAAAGTTGAAACCACCGAATATCAAGCCGAGAATAGAGATTACAACCAATATCAGAGTGATACTGGGATGAAGTATGCGGCCAATGCTTTCGGCATAACGCTGATACATTGTTCGGCCAGCAGCCTTGTAAGCCTTACCCATGCGCTGTCCCAATGATTCTTCCTCCTCACCATGTGCCTTGTGCGGTTTCAGCAAGATGGCACAAAGGGCAGGCGAAAGCGTAAGGGCGTTCAAAGCTGAGAAACCGATGGCAATGGCCATGGTCAAACCAAACTGACGGTAGAACACGCCCGAGGTACCCGACATGAAGCTCACCGGAATAAACACTGCCATCATCACGAGCGTAATAGACACGATGGCCGAGCCCAACTCACGCATGGCATCGATTGAAGCCTTTCGTGCCGACGTGTAACCTTGATCCAACTTGGCATGCACGCCTTCCACCACCACAATGGCATCATCCACCACAATGGCAATGGCCAGCACCATGGCCGAAAGTGTCAGCAAGTTGATCGAGAAACCAATGGCATACAGAGCAAAGAATGTACCAATCAAAGCCACAGGAATAGCCACAGATGGTATGATGGTGCTTCGCATATCCTGCAAGAAGATATACACCACTATAAACACGAGGATAAATGCCTCTATCAAGGTTTTGATCACTTCGTGAATAGAGGCAAAAAGGAAGTCGTTTACGTTCTGAGCCACAGTAATCTTCAAACCTTGAGGCAAGCCCTTCTGCGCATCATCAAGCAACTTCTCACAGTCCTGAATGATTTCAGTTGCATTTGAACCTGCCATCTGCGAAATCATACAAGTTACTGACTTGTGACCATTAACCTTACCCGAGAAGCCATAGCTTACACGGCCAAGTTCTACACGTGCCACATCCTTTAAGTGAATAATCGTACCATCAGGATTAGCCTTGATCACAATATCCTCAAATTCAGGAACCTGGCTCAAACGACCCTTGTAACGCAACGTGTACTGGAACGTCTGGTTTTCACGTTCACCGATGTTACCAGGTGCGGCCTCAATGTTCTGCTCAGCCAGTACACCGCTGATGTCAGTAGGCATCAAGTGGTATTCTGCCATCTTCTCCGGATTGAGCCAAATACGCATAGAATAGTCGGCACCCATCACCATGGCATCACCCACACCCTTTACACGCTGAATCTGCGGAATGATGTTAATTTTTGCATAGTTCTCAACAAAAGCCTCATCGTAGCGGTCCTCTGTATCCGAAACAGAGAAAATCATCAACATTGAACTCTGACGCTTCTGTGTAATCACACCTACCTGCGTTACCTCCGAGGGCAACAAACCCTGTGCTTTAGCCACACGGTTCTGCACATTCACGGCTGCCATATCAGGGTCAGTACCCATCTTAAAGGTAATCTGTATGGTGGCAGCACCTGTATTGGTTGCAGTAGATGTCATGTAGTCCATGTTTTCCACACCATTGATTTGCTCTTCGAGCGGAGCAATAACGGAGTTCAACACGGTCTGCGCATTTGCACCCGTATAGGTGGTGCTCACCTGCACAGTAGGTGGTGCGATGTCAGGATATTGGACAACTGGGAGTGATACCAAACCCAATACACCCAATATGACAATCACAATTGATATCACGGTAGAGAGTACCGGACGGTTAATAAACCGATCAAGTGTCATATTGCTAATATATTTAATTGATAAACAACAAGCGGCTGCATAAGCCAAAGCCCTAAATCCGCTTGCTGCACATATTATTATACTTGATTATGCTTTGAGCCTTTATTACTTTTCGCCCGGCATCTTGCCGTCCTTCATGGCCTGCTGTTCCTTCTTCTGGTTAGCACGGAGCTGAGCAAGCGTAATAGGATTGATTTTCTGGCCATTCTTCAACTGGTTCACACCATCTACTACGATGCGCTCACCCGAACGGAGGCCCGAGGCTATTACGTAAGTTTGACCATCATTCTGCGGCAGCACAGTAATTTCGCGAGTGGCAACAGTCTTATCGTTGTTCAACACATAAACAAACTTCTTGTCCTGTACATCAAATGTAGCACTCTGCGGCACAATGATGGCATCGTTTGAATGAGTAGGAACAAGGATTGAACCCGTACCACCTGAGCGGAGAATGTGCTGTGCATTGTCAAATGTAGCACGCATCTGCACCGAACCCGTTGAAGAGTCTATCACACCGCTTACAGTACTGATAGTACCGCTCTGGCTGTAAGTTGAACCATCTGAGAGCAAAAGGCTCACTGCAGGCATCTTCTTAATGGCAGCATTCACACCACCAGCCTCACGCGTAAGGGCAAGTAATTGTTTCTCGGTCATTGAGAAGTAAACATACATCTTTGATATGTTTGACACGGTGGTCAAAGGATCGGCCGATTGTGCACTTACCAAGCTACCTACACGATAAGGAATTGAGCCCACCACACCATCTGCCGGACTTGTAACCGTACACCAGCGCAAGTTGTCCTGTGCGCTCTGCAACTGGGCCTCAGCCGATGCCAACTGGGCCTCGTACGAAGCCAAAGTGTTTTCGGCCATCTTCAAGTCGTAGCTCGAAATGATATTCTGCTTAAAGAGCATACGCTTATTTTCCACCGTAAGTCTTTGAGTGGCAATATTAGCTCGGCACACACGAATTTGAGCCTGAGCTGCCTTTACCGCAGCACGATATTGTTCAGAATCAATCAAAAACAAAGGCTGACCTTTACGAACAGTTGAACCTTCGTCAACAAGCAGTTTTACCAAGTAGCCTGACACTTTCGGACGAATTTCGATATCCTGCATACCCTTGATTGTTGCCGGATACGATGTCTTCAAGTCAGCCGACGTGGTTTGTACAGTTTCTACTGCAAAGTCATTGCTGGCTTCGCCCATCTGTTTTGACTTGCTGCCGCAACCGGTCAAGACCACTGCGGTAAGCACCCATAAAGCGATTTTCTTCATGTGTTGTTTGTTATAAGTATTTTATTTGTGTTTCCTTCTTTCCGTTTACATTAGTACATACTACGCCCCAATATAAACTTTGTGCAAAGGTACGGCAAAAAAACTGAATGCAGTGTGTTAGTTTTCCTTGAAAGTGTGCCCATTAGTAATTTTTAGTGCAGAAAAAGGTACAAAACGCCCCAAATGTATATTACAGATTGCAATAAGGTAATTGACACACGATGCGGACAACTCAAGCCATGCTTACCCCGTTGACCGTTTTTTTGGCTGACGAGATAACGAATTGGCAGGTTGACGACTAAGTATGTCCTACACTTTTTGTTATGTTAAAGACAGAAGAATAAGGAACGCAGAAACCTGACAAACACACGTGTCACCCCGTCAATTCGCCAACCTGTTAACTTACTCCGCCAATGGGTACACCCAACTTTTTTAGAGGCACCCGCACGCATTTTAAGCATTCCGCTCCCGTTTACTACAATGTTTTGCGTAACTTTGCACCAAACTCGAAGTACACAAAATGAGAATAGGATTTGACAACGAAAAGTATCAGCGCATTCAGTCTGAACACATCAAAGAACGTATTTCGCAATTTGACGGCAAACTCTATCTGGAACTTGGCGGCAAATTGTTTGACGACCATCACGCCAGCCGCGTACTGCCAGGATTTTTGCCTGACAGCAAACTGCGCATGTTTCAAAAAATCAGCGACAGCATTGAAATAGTTATTGTTATCAGTGCCGCCGACATTGAGAAGAACAAGAAACGTGCCGACCTTGGTATCACCTACGACGAGGACGTACTCCGACTCAGAGGCGAATTCCAAAACCGCGGGTTCATGGTTGGCTCTGTAGTCATCACCCACTACAACGGACAACCGGCTGCCACACAATTCAAGCAGCGACTTGAACGTGACGGCATCAAAACCTACTGCCATTACCTGATCGAAGGCTACCCACACGATGTCAAGCTCATTGCTTCGGACGAGGGCTTTGGCAAAAATGACTATGTCGAAACCGAGCGTCCGCTGGTTATTGTCACCGCCCCCGGACCCGGCAGTGGCAAAATGGCTGTTTGCCTCAGCCAATTATATAATGAGAACAAACGCGGCATCAGGGCTGGATATGCCAAATTTGAGACCTTCCCAGTATGGAACCTGCCACTCAAGCACCCGGTCAACATTGCCTACGAAGCCGCCACTGCCGACCTCAACGACGTCAACATGATTGACCCGTTCCACCTAGAGGCTTACAACAAAATAGCCATCAACTACAACCGCGACATTGAGATATACCCTGTGCTCAATGCGCTGTTTGAGGGCATCTATGGTGCCAATCCCTACAAATCGCCCACCGACATGGGCGTTAACATGGTGGGATTTTGCATCAGCGATGATGAGGCTTGCTGCGAAGCATCAAAGGACGAAATCATACGCCGTTATTACGCCGCCACCAACAAGATGTCCCGTGGTGCTTGCAACGAAGCCGAAATCAGCAAAATACAAATACTCTTTAATCAAGCCGGCATCACTACCGACTACCGTCGCACAACTACGGCAGCTAAAGAGCGTTTGAAGGAAACTGGCCACACTTCGTCGGCCATGGAACTCGAAGATGGCACCATCATTACGGGCAGTTCGAGCGAATTACTTGGTTGCAGCGCTGCCTTGCTACTCAATGTCATGAAGCACCTTGCTGGCATTGACCACCAACTCAAACTCATTCCGCAATCAATGATCGAGCCCATACAGCACACCAAGATACAATACCTTGGCGGACACAACCCCCGCTTACACACCGATGAGGTGCTTGTGGCGCTCTCGGTTTTGTCTGAAAACGATGACAACTGCCGCAAGGCGCTCGAACAGCTGCCCAAATTGCGCGGCTGCCAGGTACACTGCACCGTCATGCTGAGTGAAGTGGACCAAAAAATCTTCAAAAAGTTGGGTGTCAACTCGACCTGCGAACCTGTGCTGAAAAAGTAACTTATTGAAGTTTCTGATTTAGCAAGTGCGGGCTGAAGGCCCAATGTTCTCCATAGCCCAGGGCAAGCGAAGCGGCACCCTGGGTTGATATGAATGCAAAAGTTACGCCCTGTAAGGGCAGAAGTAACAGAGCTTTTTACTTTTGCCCTTACAGGGCGCGACTGCTTCAATACGCGATACCCAGGGTGCCGCTTCGCTTGCCCTGGGCTATGAAGAACATTGGGCCTTCAGCCCGCCCTTGTCAAATCCGAAACTTGAGTAACTTGTTCAAAAGCCCCATAAGCTCCAAGCTCAACAAAAGCCCTTAGCCATAAGTACAGCTATTAACGCTTGCTTACGACTAAGGGCTTAAATGATTTATAGGAGTGGTGCAAGTTATCTCACCACGATTTTACAACTTTCAGTCATTCGTTTGCCATTGTCAACCTTCACCACATACAAACCAGCTGGCAAGTTAGAAGTGTTCAATCTGTAAGATGTCTGACCATTAGCCACCGACGTTTGCATTACAGTTTGTCCATTACCATTCACCACGCTCAGCAGTTTGGCATTTTCTATTCCTCTAAAATCCACGACAACCATTTCATTCTTGCGAGCGAACTCTGGCGTTGCTTTTAATCCAGTGCGTTCAGTACGTACGGCCTTAATTGAGGCAGCGTCACCAGGAGTTATCGCATAGAATACACTTGCGAACTCGGTCTTACCATCGTTCCCTGCTTTCTGCACATTTGCAACGATGTAATTCTTATTCTCGAAATGAACAAAAGTGAAGTCACTATCATATGTATTAAGCGAATATCCTTCATCTAACATTATAGTAGCAACCACATTTCCGTTATCTTGCATTATCTTAAACCCTGGATAAGTACAGCCATACCATGTTACTATTTGGTCGGGTTCCCCATCACCATCACTATCTGTTTCAGTTGTTCTTTCAACAGATAGTTGACATATAGGAACGACATACTCGTATGCTTTGTCAGCATTAAAAAGATTTTGCGTAATAAGGAAATGGCCATCGTCATAAAGAGACGCCATATCATAGTAGTACAAACTTATTGGCCTTATCTCAAAACTTCGCTCATCACTTTTCTCTGGATCCTCTTTCCAAGCACCTGTAAGAGAGGGCCCATAATATTTCAATGTACCAGAATATTTACCGCATTGCTGCCTATCACCACTCAAAGTCAAAGAATCCACTAAGGTATATGTAATTTGGCCTATATAATAGTGACCTTTCAACTTACCACTACCATAGTCCTTGCTTACTTCCAACGAATCTTTGTTTACACTTATGTCAAAAGACACAGAGGTAGCGGTTCTTGAAGTTTCCGTTATTACGGCCTCTTTACCAAATAGCCTTAGTGACCCGCCGTAGTATTCGTCAAATTCGGTCATATCACGTATCAGATCTACTGTCACTTTCTCTATTGCAACTGGATCGAATGCATAATCCACCACCATGTCAAATTGAGGCATGTTTTTCCACAAAAGTTCGCGATATTTAGTCACTGCATAGCTTTGCGCATTAGGCAGAACCAAATCGAATTCTTTTTCGACTTCAAGGTCCTCGTTATAAACCTTCACATTTTTCTCGTTATGATCTAAGTAATTAGACATACGACTCTTTCCATCACAAGTGAACATTCCTGGTACTGGTACAGGTACTCTCATATCACCCAATACAGACTCTGGTTTAAGAATTTGTGCCTGTGAAGCCAAGGCTACAGAAAGTGCTGAAACAACAAGTAATGTCTTTTTCATCTTTATTTCCCTAATACGTGTCGGGCGCAACCTTTAATTATAAAATATTGATTAAACTATCGTTGCGACAAAAGTAACTATATTACCCCCCGCGAATTATACAATAATTAACTCTACATGTAAACATATTGGCACCATAACGGGATATTATCATAATACATGAGACTTTTTACCCACTTAATTGCAAATTATGGACCATCAATAGCCCTCGACAAAAATTACAAAAGAGTCTTTTCTTATTACAAATTAGTCGTCTATCCCAAAAGGCACATCAATTACACTCTGTATTTAGCATCTTACTAAGTCCAGAGTGTTTTCTTTTTTGCATACATAAGGGATTTATCTAACCGCCTTGCTTCGTATCGTGTGTGCAAGTTCATATATTACCAACAATAAATTAAAATATCGATTTTTGTCTACACTCTGCACTTTCGCACATAAACAGTTGATTATCATTGCATTCCGGAGTGTATACAAAGGTGCATTCCATCTACACTCCGTCTGCACTATGCCTGCACGATTATCTGCAAATTAACGACACAACAACAAGAGGCGAGAGAAGAAAAACGGAAGGAAGAAAAAACAATAACGGGAGGTAGTACAAACAGTCGGACGAACTGTCGGTACTACCTCCCGTTATCGTTTGCTGCGCCTCACGTTGCCATAGTGCATGCAAGCCCATGACGTGCAGCGGTTGTTGTACTTGGCGTGCATATAAACACTGCCACACCACCCTTTCGTGCAGACAAATGCAGCTGCGCGCAGACAAGAGTGTAGATAAGAATCGAAGTTGTCTACACGCCGTAGCGTATTGATTTTCAGCACGTTTACCACGTTTAGTGCAGAGTGCAGACAAAATGGCAATAAAATGCCGGACGCGCGCGAGGCTATTTAGTGAAAGCGAAATCTACACCCAGCGGACGCATGGAAGTGCCATACTTTTGACGGAGCTTTTCAAACAAGGCCATGGTATCTTTGGCAAACCCCTGGCCTTTCCATGTGCTGGTGTTGGTTATCAGCACCCAACACTGGTTGGTGTCGGGGTAGCGCACCACCAGTGCACTTGAGCCCGAGAGCGTACCTGTGCGCGTCCAAGGCTTTCCCGTTGGGGTGAAATTCCAACCTATTGAGAAGCGGTGTTCACCCATATCCTTGGTCATTGTCTGCACCGACTGTGCTGTAAGTATGTCAGGATAATGCGCATCGCCGTCAATGGCCGAAATAAAATGACATAATTCGGCTGCCGAAGCGCACCAGGCACCTGCACCTGCCGAACTCGTAATGTCGTTCTCGCCATAGCACTTAACCACCAAGCGGCCGCTGTTGTTAAACTCTTGAATGGGTTCGGCCTCCTTGTGCATGTAATATTTCACCTCGCCGGGATGGCGGTCTTTATAGTAATTGCCAGCTATTTTGAAGCCAAAGCAACCTGCCGGCTGCAGCACCTCGCGCTGTATGAACTGTTCGTAGGTTGTGCCCGAACGCTTCTCGATAATCATCGACAGCAACAAATAACCTATATTGCAATACTTCTGCATGTCGCCCCCGGGCTGATAGCCCAAATGACGCTTGAGCACAATTTGCAGCAACGCATGATGGTCGGGCGGTGTGCTCAAGTGGTTCTGCATCATAATATAACGGGTTGAAAACACGGGATCGCCCGCATATCGCGTAAAGCCGGCTTTGTGGCGCAACAAGTCGTCAACTGTTATGTCGAAATAGCGTTTATCGGTTATGGCATTGGTATAAGCACTATCATTTAATATGCCTTGCGGGCCAAAAACATGGTCGGTCAGTTTTATTTTGCCCTTTTCTTGCAGTTTCATAATGCCTGTGGCTGTAATCAGCTTCGACACAGAAGCTATGCGCAGAATATTAGACGGACGCATGGGGTCGTTCTTTTCCTTCTCTGCCCAACCATATCCCTTGGCATAAACCAGAGAGTCGTTGCGCGACACAGCCAACTGCGCGCCATTCACCTCCCAACGCTTGAGATATTTGGCAATGAGACTGTCCATCTCGGCCGCGCCATCGAAATTCGATTTTTCATTAGTTAGCGAGTCGTTCAGATGCGGCATGCGGCTTTCGGGCAAGGATTTGCCTTCATTTTCACTGCCCCCACGGCAGCGGCTTATGCAGAGCAAAGCGACTATGGCTACGACTACTGCTACAAAGATTTTGAAACTACGCTTGAATTTGCGCTTTTTCTTTTTCATTATTATAATGTGGTTATTTTTTTGTTTGTCCTTTATTCCTGCCTGTTACGGCTATGCTTAAAATTGCCGACAATGCCAGCAACATAGGGTAATACAGATTGGGGATAATCTGCATCGGGCTTACAAGAGCCAGACCACTAGCCATGAGCAACTGGGCACCATATGGTATAATGCCTTGGACCACGCATGAGAATATATCGAGCAAGCTTGCCGCGCGACGTTTGTCCACGCCATAGCGCACACTGATGTCTTTAGTTATTGCCCCAACCGACAATATGGCCACGGTATTGTTGGCTGTGCAGCAGTTGGTAAGGGCAACCAATGAAGCTATACAACACTCTGCCGCACGACGCGAGTGCACACGGCGGGTCAGCACACGCACGAGATAGGTGACTCCCCCACCCTTACGCACAACTGCCAATAGGCCTCCAGCCATCATGGAGATGAGAATTAAGTCGCCCATACCCGTTATGCCATGCGCCATGGAGAGCAACCAACCCGAAAGCGTGTAAGCCCCCTCGGCTATGCCAACCACACCCGTTAAAAGCGTGCCAACACAGAGCACCATCATAACGTTCATGCCGCACAACGCCGCCACAAGCACCACGGCATAAGGCAGCACTCGCCAAAGATGCAAGGTGCTTTGGGCATTGGCAGATACAACACCCTGTTCAAAACCCATAAAGGCGTAAATGCCAAAACACAGAATGGCAGCCGGCAGCACTATGCGAAAATTGGTGCGGAACTTGTCGCGCATGGTACAATTCTGGGTACGGGTGGCAGCCACAGTCGTGTCGGATATGAATGAAAGATTATCGCCGAAGAAGGAACCGCCCACCACTATAGCCACCATGAAGGGTAATGACACCCCTGTGCGTGCCGACATTTCAGCCGCCATTGGCACAAGTGCCACGATGGTGCCTACCGACGTGCCTATACAAAGCGACACCACACACGATGCTAGGAACAGCCCGGCAAGCAAGATGTTTCCGGGCAAGCACCTCATGGTCAGATCGACCGTTGCCGTTACCGCACCCATTTCCTTGGCCGATGCAGCAAAAGCACCTGCAAGCACAAATATCCATACCATCAATAAGAGGTCGCTGCTGCCGGCACCATGCGAAAAGGCGCGCACACGTTCCTCAATGCTGTAACCACGCAATGTGAGCAATGAGGCTATACCTGTAAACAAAAACACGATGGTCATCGGCACACTCGAAAAGTCGTTCATCAATATGCCCATCACTGCCATAAGCAGCGCAAGCAACACAAGCGGCATGAGCGCAAGCCAACCACGGCGACGAGGACGCAGCCGGCGGTCTTCACGTTGTTTAGTAGTCATTTATTTAGATTTTGAGTGCAAAGTTAGAAAAATATGCTTACCTTTGCTATGACGTTAGCGGAATTAAGCATTAACGGGCTAACATATTAACAGGCTGACAAGTAGGCACGCCTTGCTCTTTTCGACCTGCGAATGTGTGATACAGACGGGGAACACAGCCAAAAGGGCACAGTAACCCGTCGTTCATTTGTCCGTCAACAAATTCGGCCAACGCCCCGCTATTGCAATCAACTTGATATCATTCAGGCAGGGTGGCTTTAACCTAACCCGTAGTGACAGCATATCCTATTTGCCTTGTAACGCACACCAAGCTATTCTGCCCATCAAACTTTAATTCTATCATGCTTAAGCAAATCATTAATGGCCGCATTCTCACCCCACAGGGTTGGCTCAAGGGCGGTTCTGTAATTGTTGAAGGTAACAAAATCAAAGCCGTTAGCAACAACGACTTGCACGTTGAGGGTGCCGAAATCATTGATGCGAAGGGTTGCACTATTGTGCCTGGCGGCATCGAAATGCACGTCCACGGCGGTGGTGGACGCGACTTTATGGAGGGTACCGAAGAGGCTTTCCGCGTAGCCATCAACGCCCATGCCAAGCACGGCACGACCTCGATATTCCCCACACTTTCTTCGTCAACCGTACCCATGATTGAGGCTGCCTGCCAAACTTGTGACAAATTGATGGCTGAAGAGAATAGCCCCGTGCTCGGTCTGCACCTCGAGGGCCCGTACTTCAACCCTAAACAAGCTGGTGCGCAAATTCCCGAGTGGATCAAGGCGCCCGTGGCTGAAGAGTATGAACCGCTGCTTGAGAAATATAAGTGTCTGAAGCGTTGGGACGAGGCGCCCGAACTCCCCGGCTCGGTTGAGTTTATCACCGCCTGCCGCAAACATGGCGTTTTACCAGCCATTGCCCACACACGTGCCACTTACGAGGACGTGGTGGCCGGCCACGATGCTGGTATGACTCACGCCACACACTTCTACAATGCCATGCCGGTGGTTTACAAGAACCGTGAATTTAAGGTGCCTGGCACAGTAGAAAGCATTTTTGCACTTGAGGACATGACTGTCGAAATGATTGCCGATGGCATTCACGTGCCTCCCGTCATGCTGCGCATGATTTACCAGATCAAGGGCGTTGAAAAGACAGCGCTCATTACCGACTCTTTGGCATGCGCTGCAACTGAAGGCGATGCAGCCTTCGACCCCCGCGTCATATTGGAGGACGGCGTGTGCAAATTGGCAGACCGTTCGGCTCTGGCAGGCTCTATCGCCACAATGGATCGTCTTATCCGCACCTGCGTGCAGATGGCAAACATTCCATTGGAGGACGCTTGCCGTATGGCCAGCGAAACTCCGGCCAAAATCATGGGTGTGTTCGACCGCAAGGGTTCGCTCGAAGCTGGTAAGGACGCCGACCTCATGATGTTTGACGAGAACCTCAAACTGACATACGTGATGCAAATGGGCAACGTTGTAACCAATGAACTCTAAGCCTCAACGCTAACCCCCATTGTGCTGATGTGCACACGCGTTTTCTTAACACCCTTGAAAGCGCGTGTGCATATTAGCTTTTACCCCCCCTATTTCTCAAACACAATGATTCCATTACTCGACATTCAGCACCTGACAAAACGCTTTGGTGCGCTCGAACTCTTTAACGACATAAGTTTCTCGGTTGCCGACGGTCAGAAAGTCGGACTCATAGCACATAACGGAGCCGGGAAAAGTACTTTGCTGAACATTTTGGCCGGAAAGGAGGATTATGACGGGGGAACTATCGTGACAAGACGCGATGCCAACATTGCCATTTTGGAACAAGCGCCTGTGTTTGAGTCTGGTACAACTGTGATTGACGCCTGCTTCCAGCGTGCTGGAGAATTGTCAACCCTCATCAGCCAATACGAACAATGCCTTGCCACACCCGGCAATCCGGGATTGAGCGAACTGATAGACGAAATGGAACGACGCGAGGCCTGGGACTTTGAGCTGAAGGCCAAGCAAATTCTGTCGAAACTCGACATTAACAATTTCACGCAGCCGGTAGAAGAGTTGTCTGGTGGGCAACTCAAACGCGTGGCTCTAGCTAATGTACTACTGGCCGACCCCGATTTGCTGGTGCTTGACGAGCCAACAAACCACCTTGACCTTTCAATGATTGAATGGTTGGAGGGTTACTTGCAACGCACTACCAAAGCGCTGCTCATGGTGACACACGACCGTTACTTCCTTGACAACGTGTGTCAGCGCATACTGGAACTTGACGATGAGACTATCTACACCTACGATGGCAATTATGAGTATTATCTCGAAAAACGCGAGCAACGCATCACGGCACAGAATGCTAACATAGCACGCGCCAACAACCTGTATCGCAAAGAGCTTGACTGGATGCGCCGCATGCCCTGTGCCAGAGGCACTAAAGCACGCTACCGCAAAGAGGCTTTTGTTGAATTGGAACAGCGTGCCAAACAACGGCGTGAGGAAAGGGCTGCACGACTTGAAGTAAAGAGCGGATACATTGGCAGCAAAATATTTGAGGCCGAATATGTGAGCAAAGCTTTCGATGTGCCTGGTGCCGACGGCCAAAAACAGCAGAAGATTATTCTTGACCACTTTTACTACAACTTTGCACGGTTCGAAAAGATGGGCATTGTGGGTGGCAATGGTACCGGCAAGAGCACATTCATCAAACTACTGCTTGGACTTGAACAACCCGATGAAGGCCGTTTTGTTGTGGGTGAGACTGTACGATTTGGCTACTTCTCACAAGACGGCATGGACTTTAACGAGCAAGACAAGGTTATTGACGCGGTACGCAAACATGCCGAATACATTGACTTGGGAAATGGCCGACACCTGACAGCCATGCAGTTTCTGACACACTTTCTCTTTCCACCAGCCCGTCAGCAAGATTACATTTACAAATTGTCGGGAGGTGAGCGCCGACGCCTGCAACTATGCACTGTGCTGATGAAGAACCCCAACTTCTTGGTACTTGACGAACCGACCAATGACCTTGATATTGCCACGCTGCAAATTCTTGAGGAATATCTTCAGGACTTCAAGGGGTGTGTGATAGTAGTCAGTCACGACCGCTACTTCATGGACAAGGTTGTCGACCATCTGTTAGTGTTTAACGGTGAGGGCAAGATTGACGATTTTCCTGGTAATTATTCAGAATACCGCGAATGGAAATCGCTGCGTGAACATGAAGAGCAAGAGGAGAAAGAAGCCGCAAAGAAGCAGCAAGCCACCAACACTAATGCAAAAGCAAACACTTGGGGCGGCGAAAAGAAACGCAAATTGTCTTTCAAGGAAAAGCAAGAACTCAAACAGCTTGAAACGGACATTGAAAAACTCGAAGCCGAAAAGAAGGAAATCGAAACGAGTCTTTGCTCTGGCACACTGTCCGTTGACGAACTTACAGAAAAAAGCAAACGTCTGCCTTTGCTCGAAGAAGAACTTGACGAAAAATCGATGCGATGGCTCGAACTTAGCGAAATAGAACAATGAAACCATTAGCTGAACGTCTGCGCCCTACAACGCTCGACGATTACATAGGCCAAAAACATCTGGTAGGACCAGGTGCCGTACTGCGTCAGATGATTGACTCCGGACATATTTCTTCATTCATTTTATGGGGGCCACCGGGAGTTGGCAAGACGACTTTGGCCAAAATCATTGCGCAACATCTCGACACGCCTTTCTACACGCTATCAGCAGTAAATAGCGGAGTGAAAGAGGTGCGCGAGGTGATAGACCGTGCCACAAACGGACGTTTCTTCAGCGAGCAAAGCCCTATTTTGTTTATTGACGAAATTCACCGCTTTTCAAAGTCGCAACAAGATTCGCTCTTGGCCGCTGTTGAAACTGGTGCCATTACGCTGATTGGCGCCACCACCGAAAATCCTTCATTTGAGGTCATACGCCCGCTCTTGTCGCGCTGCCAAGTGTATGTGCTAAAGAGTTTGGACAAGGCAGACCTCGAAGTGCTGCTACATCGCGCCCTGACTAAGGACTTGGTGCTGAAAGAACGGCATATCGAGGTGAAAGAGACTGAAGCTCTGTTCAGATACAGCGGTGGCGATGCCCGTAAACTATTAGGCATACTCGATTTGGTGACATCTGCCTCTGATGCCGACCCGCTCGTTATTGACAATGCTACGATCACCGAACGCCTGCAACAAAACCCATTGGCCTACGACAAGGAAGGGGAAATGCACTATGACATCATTTCGGCCTTCATAAAAAGTATTCGAGGCAGTGACCCCGATGCGGCACTATATTGGTTGGCACGCATGATTGAGGGCGGCGAGGATCCCAAATTCATAGCACGGCGCTTGGTCATTTCGGCCTCTGAGGATATCGGACTTGCCAATCCCAACGCGCTGCTGCTGGCCAATGCAGCATTTGATGCAGTAGCTAAAATTGGCTGGCCTGAAGGGCGCATTCCGTTGGCCGAAGCTACGGTTTATCTGGCCACCAGCGCCAAAAGTAACTCGGCGTACATGGGCATTAACAACGCCCTGCAGTTGGTAAAACGCACAGGCAATCTGCCCGTGCCGCTGCACTTGCGCAATGCGCCCACCAAACTTATGGCGGAACTTGGCTATCACGACGGCTACTTATACCCTCACGATTACCCGGGAAACTTTACGCCACAACAATATCTGCCCAATGAGGTCAAGGACGAAGTGCTTTGGAAACCATGCAATAATCAGGCAGAAGACCGCAGCCGCGACCGCATGAATACACTGTGGAAAGGCAAGCAAAGATAAAGGATGGGGCTGATATCTGATGCAAGATGTCAGCCCTATTATGTGAGACAAGTTCCTGGCAATCCATATGAGCGCCCCACTAATACAGATGGAATATACGCTCCATAAGCTGCCATTTTTCTGAAGAGGTGGCACCGTTTTTCGTCTTTTGATATTTTCCTGTCAGTGCCTCCCATTCCTCTTGCTTTGGCAGTTTGGCCAGTTTTGCCATCGACTCGTCCCAATTAAAATCCTCTGGCGTTTCAACAATCATAAACAGACGGTTTTCCAACAGGTATATCTCCATTTCGAGAATGCCTACCTCTTTGATACCATTGAGGATTTCTCTCCAGACGTGACCTTCTTCATGCAATTTCTTGTATGCGGCAATGAGTTCTGGCTCGTTTTTCAAATCAAGTGTTTGGCAGAAACGTTTGGTCTTAATACCAAGCTGCTTCTGCACATATCCATTTTGTTTCATTGTTTTAATGATATGCCTTGCTGCTTTCTCTCGTGAGAATATGCGAACAGGTGTTATTATACATCAGTTTATAAAGGTTGCTAAGTACGGAAAATCGTGCGACAAAGCCAAATCTTTTAAGTAGTACAAAGTTCTCACTTATTCAGTTCTGAGGCAAACATTTGCGCCATAAAATGAACAGAACCAACGCTTCTGCATTAAAAGTAAGGCATTTAGCGTACATTTCTCAATGATTTACCCTATCTTTGCATAGGTTTCGGTTTAACAAAACAACAAAGCGAGTTTGGTACGGCGTTCTTGCCGCACCCATCACAAATATGTTACGCAAAATCTTCACACTACTGATGTTTGCTGCCATAGCCACCACTATGGCGCTTGCAGAGAAGTGGACCATCGAAACATTGCCCATGGTCCACTTGCAAAACGCACAACATTATGTGTGCAACCCCGACGGTGTGCTATCGCCAACAGCTGTTGCAACCACAGACAGCATGCTGCAAGCGTTGGAACGCGACAAAGGCATTCAAACTGTAGTGGTGGTGGTTAAACAGCTTAAGGGCGATGATCCTTATCAATTTGGTATGGATTTGAGCCGCAAATATGGCATCGGCTCAAAAGAACAACGCTCTGGTTTGATAGTCATTTTAGCAACTGAGGACAGAAGCTACCAAATACTTACCGGTAACGGGCTCGAAGGTGCACTGCCTGACGCCATTTGCAGGCGAATTCAAAATCAGGTAATGGTGCCAGCACTAAAAGCTGGCGATTGGAACAGTGCCATTGTCAACACAATCAAGCGCATTGACAGCTATGTGCGCAAAGACAATTCCCTGACAGCTGAGAATGGAAACGACGATGACAGTTCGGCCGCAGTTGCAGGTTTCATTATCGCATTGCTGTTCATTATTGCCATCTCATACATATTTGCCCACCGCACACCAAGATGCCCTAAATGCAAGACACGCATGCGCAAAGTCAGCAGTCAGAGGGTGCGCGCCAGTGCTATTAGCGACTGGAAGATACGTACCATTTGGCAATGTCCCAAGTGCGGGAATAAAACAACACACTATACCGACACAAACGACACACACAACGGCAACGCCATTCCGCCCATATTATTTGGCGGTGGCAGCGGTGGGGGTTCATTCGGTGGAGGAAGTATCGGAGGCTCTTTTGGCGGCGGCACCTTTGGCGGCGGCGGAAGCGGTGGCCGGTTTTGACAAACAAATACAACGAACAGACATTTTTTCAAACTAACAACAAACGGATATGAAGAAAGGAACAATAACCCTGCTCGTGATTGGCGTGCTAATTCTTATTATGGTAGGCGGCACACTGACCACCTACAATGGCCTGATTGCCAAAGACGAGGCTGTGGCCACTGCATGGGGCAACATTCAATCACAATATCAGCGCCGTGCCGACCTCATACCTAATTTGGTAAGTACCGTTAAGGGATATGCCAAACACGAAAGCGAGACACTCGAAAATGTAATGGCTGCACGAGCAAAAGCTACACAAGTAACTATAAATTCAGACAACCTTACCCCCGAAAAGCTCAAACAATATCAAGCCGCACAAGGCGAATTATCACAAGCTCTCGGCCGCTTGATGGCGGTGTCTGAAAATTATCCCAACCTCAAGGCCAACGAGAACTTTTCAGAACTTCAAGCACAACTCGAGGGTACTGAAAATCGTATCAACGAAAGTCGCCAAATTTACAACTCGGCCGTTCAAACCTATAACGTGAGCGTGCGCCGTTTCCCCGCCAATATCGTGGCTGGAATGTTTGGCTTTGACAAAAAGAATCAGTTCGAGGCTGAAGCCGGAGCAGAGAAAGCACCTAAGGTAGAATTTTAACACACAACTCTAAACATACATACTCATCAGTTCACATGGACAGCAAACAACGATACATGATGCGCGGCGTATCCGCCATGAAAGAAGACGTGCATAACGCCATCAAAAACATTGACAAGGGCATATTCCCTCAAGCCTTTTGCAAAATCATTCCCGACATATTGGGTGGTGACCCCGAATATTGCAATATCATGCATGCTGATGGTGCCGGCACCAAATCAAGCCTTGCATACATGTACTGGAAAGAGACGGGCGACCTCTCTGTATGGAAAGGCATTGCGCAAGATGCCCTTATTATGAACACAGACGACCTCCTTTGCGTTGGAGCCGTTGACAACATTCTTGTAAGCTCTACCATTGGCCGCAACAAAATGCTCATACCGGGCGAAGTGATCTCTGCCATCATCAACGGCACAGACGAGTTGTTGCAGCAGATGCGCGACATGGGCGTAGGCATCTATGCCACTGGCGGAGAAACTGCCGATGTGGGCGACCTTGTGCGCACAATCATCGTCGACTCTACTGTCACTTGCCGCATGAAACGCAGCGATGTTATCAACAATGCCAACATTCGTCCGGGCGATGTTATCGTCGGTCTCTCGTCAAGTGGTCAAGCTACCTACGAGAAGGAGTACAATGGTGGCATGGGGTCTAACGGACTCACCTCAGCCCGCCACGATGTGTTTGCCAAATACTTGGCAGAAAAATATCCCGAGAGCTACGACCATGCCGTACCCGAAGAATTGGTATATAGCGGCGGACTTAAACTTACCGACGAGGTGGAAGGTTCACCCATCAATGCCGGCAAGCTTGTACTTTCCCCCACCCGTACATACGCACCCGTCGTGAAGAAACTGCTTGACGAACTGCGTCCCGAAATCCATGGTATGGTACACTGCACAGGCGGTGCACAAACCAAGGTTCTGCACTTTGTGGGCGAAAATTGCCGCGTCATCAAGGACAATATGTTCCCCGTGCCGCCTCTCTTCAAGACCATTGCAGAGCAAAGCGGCACCGACTGGGCAGAAATGTACAAAGTGTTCAATATGGGACACCGACTCGAAGTCTACGTACGTCCCGAATATGCCGAAAAGGTTATTGCCATCAGCAAGAGCTTCAACATCGATGCACAAGTTGTAGGCCATATCGAAGAAGGCCCGCGCTCACTCACCATCAAGAGCGAGTTTGGCGAGTTCAACTACTAAGACACAACACAACCCGAAGTTCAAGAAGCCAGCAACCATGATTGCCCCCATACAACAGTAGCAATCAAGTTGCCGGCTTTCTGAACTTCTTTCTTTGTAAAAAGAGCGACCATGCGCAAACAGGTATTACACATTATCATCACAGTTGCTTGCATTGCAGCTACAATCGAGACAGTAAGATTTTCCTGGCTGCGCATCACCATAGACAATGCACCCCGAGGCATTTGGGATTACATATCCGGTATTTTATCCACACTTGGCTGGGCCTGTTTGTCATGGATAGAACTTAAAGAGCGTAAAATCACGAATTGGATTATACGTAAATACAACAAGTTAAAAGCACGCAATAAATGAATACGTTATTAGATAAATTGAACGGACTTGAAGCACGCTTTGAGGAAGTCAGCACACTTATTACAGACCCCAACGTCATTGGCGATCAAAAGCGCTATGTGCGACTGACCAAAGAATACAAAGAGCTTGAAGACCTCATGGCAGCCCGCAAGGAGTACGCCAATTTACTATCGAACCTTGAGGAGAGCAAGGACATGCTGCTCAACGAGACTGATGCCGAAATGAAGGATATGGCACGCGAGGAAGTAGCCGAATGCGAGAAACGCATACCCGAACTCGAAGAGCGCATCAAACTCATGCTCGTACCTAAAGACCCCGAAGACGCCAAAAATGCCATCCTCGAAATACGTGGCGGCACAGGTGGCGACGAGGCCGCACTTTTTGCCGGCGACTTGTTCCGCATGTACAGCAAATACTGCGAGCGTAAGGGCTGGAAACTTGAAGTGTCAAGTGCCAGCGAGGGAGCCGCAGGCGGTTTTAAGGAAATTGTCTGCTCCATTACGGGCACCGACGTGTATGGCACCATGAAGTACGAAAGTGGCGTACACCGCGTACAGCGCGTGCCTGCCACCGAAACACAAGGACGTGTTCACACCTCGGCAGCAACCGTTGCCGTATTGCCCGAAGCCGAAGCATTTGATGTGGTCATCAACGAAGGCGAAATTAAATGGGACACATTCCGCTCAAGTGGTGCCGGTGGTCAGAATGTCAACAAGGTTGAATCGGGTGTTCGTTTGCGTTACAACTGGAAAAATCCCAACACTGGCGAAGTAGAGGAAATCTTAATAGAGTGCACCGAAACCCGCGACCAACCTAAGAACAAAGAGCGCGCACTTGCACGTCTGCGCACTTTCATCTACGACAAAGAGCACCAAAAGTACGTTGACGACATCGCCAACCGCCGCAAAACGCTCGTTTCGACTGGCGACCGTTCGGCCAAAATCCGTACATACAATTATCCGCAGGGCCGCATCACCGACCACCGCATAAACTATACCATATACAATCTGCAAGCGTTTATGGACGGCGACATACAGGACTGCATCGACCACCTCATCGTAGCCGAAAATGCCGAACGATTGAAGGAAGCTGAAATGTAATATTGTCATGACACGCCTTTTGTTCATATTGTTTTTCACGCTGCCTCTGTTCACAGCCTGCCACAACAAAACGAGTCAGACCTCGGGCGACAATGGCGCCTTTGCCAAGGCCAAAAGCCACAGCGACGGCGTAAACATCGACCGCATATCACAGTCCGGCGAACTCATCATTGGCACCATCAGCGGCCCCGACACATACTTCGACTACCAGGGCCGCGGCATGGGTCTGCAATATGCTCTGGCCGAAGATTTTGCTAACACCTTGGGAGTTGGTGTACGTGTTGAACTTGCCACAGACAGCACCGAATTGGCCAAAATGCTCAAAAAGGGAGACGTGGACGTCATAGCCTATCAGCTTTCCCCCAGTTTCTGCCAAAGACAAGGCATAGCCACTGCGGGAGCTAAAAACACAAAGACGGGAGCAAGTTGGGCCATACTACCCGATGCTAAAGACCTGGCCGAGGCGCTCAACGATTGGTATGGCGATGGTGTAGAAGTGAAAGCACAAAAAACGGAAAGAACATGGCTGCACAACCGCACCATCGTACACCGCAAGGTACGTGCCCCATTCATTTCACGCGAGAAAGGTATTATATCCACCTACGACGCCTATTTCAAGGCAGCTGCACGCTATACAGGCTGGGACTGGCGACTCATTGCAGCGCAATGTTATCAAGAGTCGGGCTTCGACCCCAATGCCACATCATGGGCTGGCGCCTGTGGCTTGATGCAAATTATGCCCGCCACTGCCGGACAATATGGCTTGCCTTCAACCCGGCTTTTCTCGCCCGAAGACAATATAACCACAGCAGCACGCCACATCAGACACCTGCAACAACAATTTGCCAAAATTGCCGATGCCGAGGAACGTGCCAAATTTGTGCTTGCTGCCTACAACGGCGGGCTTGGCCACATACGCGATGCCCAATCACTCGCCCGGAAACATGGCGGAAACGCCAACAACTGGAGCGACGTGAGCTACTACGTGCGCAATTTGAGTAATGCCCAATACTACCGCGACCCCGTTGTTAAATATGGCTACATGATTGGTAACGAAACCTACAACTATGTAATCAGCATCATGGAGCGATGGCGGCAATACGGAGGCAATGTCCACAGCTTGTCAAACGGCAGATTGCCCGACGACACACCATTGACTGCCAACAGCAACGAGCGTGTTACGCCACACAAGCGCAACCGCTTCAGCAAAGCGCACAAAATACTGTCTGCCGATGAAATGGAGCAACTTAATCAATAATTCGCTGCCACAATCTTCAAACACACATAAAGAGAAGAGACGCCTATATGTATAAGTAGACATGCGTTGGCGGAATTAGTGAACAAGTTGACAAGTTAACCTATAATTCCAAAGTTACCGTACAAGGGCTTGACTTACCCAAAAGTCAGACTGTTGTACGGTATTTTTCATTTTACCCCGAACCAACGTTAGCACAAGCTATCCTCCATCTACTTGTAACAAAAGCGCACAATACATTTTGCATTTTAATACTTTTCAGCGCAAAGTAGTAGCAAAATACAAACTCTGCAACAAGAATATCAACAAAAGATGCATTTTATCCATATATTTCTGCACAAAAAGTCATTCTGTTACGAATATTGTTGTTATATTTGCAACGTGATAACAAAACAAGTCTTCCACAAGACATTAGGCACATCACGAACATACATTCAAAACACAATAACAGACAGACTACAATGTGCGGCATCGTATCAATATTCAACATTAAAGAGCAAACTCCCGAGTTGCGCAAGAAAGCTCTTGCCATGAGTAAGAAAATCCGTCACAGAGGCCCCGATTGGAGCGGCATCTACTGTGGCAAGAGTGCCATATTGTGTCACGAGCGACTTTCGATTGTCGACCCCCAAAGCGGCAAGCAACCCTTATTTGCACCCGACAACAAACAGGTGTTGGCTGTTAACGGCGAAATTTACAACCATCAAGACATACGCAAGCAATATGCCGGCAAATACCAATTTCAAACTGGCTCCGACTGCGAAGTTATACTTGCCCTTTATCGCGACAAAGGCATAAACTTTCTTGAAGACCTCAATGGCATCTATGCCTTTGCATTATACGACGAAGCCAACGACGACTTTCTTATAGCCCGCGACCCCATTGGCGTCATACCCTTGTATATTGGACACGACAAGGATGGCACCATTTATTGTGCTTCCGAGCTCAAAGCACTGGAAGGGTTCTGCGATGAATATGAACCATTCTTGCCCGGACACTATTATCGTGGTTCTGAGGGGAAAATGGTAAGATGGTACAAACGCGATTGGGAAAACTACGACAACGTAAAGAACAATGGCGCATCTGTCAACGATGTGCACAACGCACTCGAGGCAGCCGTCAAGCGCCAGCTAATGAGCGATGTGCCTTACGGCGTTCTCCTGTCGGGCGGTCTTGACAGTTCTGTCATATCAGCCATTGCCAAAAAATACGCAGCCCACCGTATCGAGACCAACAGCACACAAGCAGCCTGGTGGCCTCAGCTCCACTCATTTGCAGTAGGATTGAAGGGAGCACCCGACCTGGCAAAAGCCAAGGAGGTGGCTGACTTTATCGGCACAGTGCACCACGAAATAAACTACACAATACAGGAGGGACTTGACGCCGTGCGTGACGTCATCTATTTCATCGAAACATACGATGTCACCACCGTGCGTGCCTCCACCCCAATGTACTTGTTGGCACGTGTCATCAAGTCTATGGGTATCAAAATGGTACTTTCGGGCGAAGGAGCCGACGAGGTGTTTGGTGGATACCTCTATTTCCACAAAGCGCCCAATGCACGTGCTTTTCACGAAGAGACCGTGCGCAAATTGTCAAAACTCCACCTTTACGATTGTCTGCGAGCCAACAAGAGCCTTTCGGCTTGGGGCGTTGAAGGCCGCGTTCCCTTCCTCGACAAGGATTTCCTCGATGTGGCCATGCGTCTGAACCCCGAAGCCAAGATGTGTCCTGGCAAAACTATAGAAAAGAAAATTGTGCGCGAAGCCTTTGCCGACATGCTGCCTGAAGATGTGGCATGGCGCCAAAAAGAGCAATTCTCCGATGGCGTAGGTTATTCATGGATTGACACCTTGAAAGCCGTCACCGCACAAGCCGTAACTGACGAACAAATGGCACATGCAGCCGAGCGTTTCCCCATCAACACCCCAATGAACAAGGAGGAATATTACTACCGTTCTATCTTTGAAGAATATTTCCCCAGCGAAAGCGCGGCACGCAGTGTGCCCAGTGTACCCAGTGTAGCATGCTCTACAGCCGAAGCACTTGCATGGGACGAGTCATTCAAAAACATGAACGACCCCAGTGGACGTGCCGTTGCCGGTGTGCATGAAGAAGCCTACGCCAATAAGTAGGCATTCAAAAATCACCCTGCAGCACCATGCCATTTACCTGGCACCCCTATTACGAGACTTGACTAAACTATATAATGTTATTTTGGTTGATCTGTCCGCCGCACACGCCAACGGGTGAACGTGCGGCGGATTTTTTATAACAAGCTGGCATTTCAGCCTTTTAATGTCAAAATAATGGGTAACCACATTCGCTTCAACTGCCAACCAGCCAATATGTCAGACGCTGCGTATTCAAAAGCGGACATTACCTATTGGCACTTCCCTTTCTCCAAATTCAATCATTGCGTTAAAAAGACTCACCTTCACAGCATTTCGCAAATCATTCAATGTGATATCAGCTTCTTGAATAATACCTTTATCCAGGAGTGCGGCTCTTTTTGTACCAAGCAATAAAGGGCGTTTGGGAGTTATCCAATGCTTACCGTCATATATGGCAAGGTTAGTAAATGAAGTATCAGTCAAAAGCCCATGCTTAACGATGATGATTTCATCGCAGTCCCCCTTCTGTGCCACCAAAGCATTAAGACTGCTGCGATCTGCACTTTTATAGTCATACGTTATCGCATCGTTTTCAACCACTTGCAAGGATCTTATTTCGCGCATGGTGTATGCTGCATAAGTTATGTCCTTTACACCCTGTTCTCCATACACCACCCTCGCCTTATAAAAATCCATATCTGCCGTTGGCGCCACGAGTTTCTCCAGCGAAGGCATAGAAGTCGCATTGCATAGCGATGGAAAGAAATGCCGAAGAGTTCTTTCCAGCCTTTCCTGATGATATGCTATAGCTTGTGCCTCTCCACCCTTAATCTTTATAGTTTCTACAAATTGCTGTGCCATATTTCATTGTGTAATTATTCAAACGGAAGATACACCTTTTGCAACACTTCCTCAAATTCTTTTCTGCAATCACTCTTTGAGGTAATGCCCCCTCCGGCCTTGAAGAATATGCCCTTCTCGTCCTTTTCCATAAAACGTATCATTACGGCCGAATTGAGCATTCCGTTGTCATATATCCCCATAATGCCCGTATAAAAACCGCGGTCGTATCCTTCAGCCTCATGAATTATCTGCACAGTTTTATCCTTTGGCGCACCCGTAATCGAGCCTGCCGGCAACATGGCAGCCAAAATATTACCTATACGCTTATGATAGTTTGATGGCAACTTGCCGCTGATTTCAGAGCTGGTCTGCAGTATGTCACCCTTGTTAGTATGCAGTACATCTATATAACGGTATCTGTCCACCCTTACTCGCTCTGCCACACGGCTTAAGTCATTTCTAATCAAATCAACAATGGTAGCATGTTCTGCAGCCTCTTTCTCGTCGTTCATCAGCACTTCTTCTGCATTTGGCAGGGAAGCGTCGAGTGTCCCCTTCATAGGATAAGAATATATCTTTCCATTCTTTATGCGGACAAAAGACTCTGGAGAAAAACACACAAACTGCTTGCCGTTATCTGTCCTCACGAGAATCTTGTACTTGCCTTTTGCCCTTAAAAAAATATCATCAAATGAAAGGTCGCAATCCACAGCCACCTTACAGGTAAGGTTAGTAAGGAAACTGTTACCACACAGAATGTTGCTCTTGACAGTCTCAAAACTTTTTTTGTACTCTACAAAGTCTGGTTCATGCACCGTCCACATCTGTGGTTTTGCTGACGCGGAGCGCAACTGCCGTTTCACATTGGTGATGCCCTCAAAGTCATAAAGGCATTCTTCTGGAGAGATTTCCGAAAGTTTCCGTATATATGCTTCCGTGCCATCATAATTGATGACGAAAAGGAACGGTTCCTTTTCATCAGCCAAATGATTGAGACGGTCTATAATCTTCTGGTTCATGGGGTTTTACTTATAAGGTGCAAAATTATACCATTTATATGAGAAAGCCAAAAGCACCGGTTGGCATGTTCACTACGCCCGCGTTTTTATCCGTCTCCCTTAGGCCTAATGGCCTTTAATGCGTTACGACAGATCATGCTAAAAGCGCTTCTAACTTGTCTTACCACGTTCGAGGTAAACAATTACAACGTTCGAAGTAAACATTTACATCGTTCGTTATAAGCACATTGAACGACCGATGTAAGATGAGCACAATGGTGCATTTAACTTATTGAACCGCCGTCATCGAACACCATTTTTGTATAAAGAAGCTACTTATTTTGCCCATATTGCTATGTTTACCAAGTAAATTAGTCCTCCTTATACATGATATTGTGTATTTTTGTAGTCTAAACAACTGAGCCATATGAGCATAAAATACGAAATACAATCAATAAAGAACTCACAAGGAACTGGCAAGGAGCAACACTTTGCACGCATCTTTGAGGATGCGCCCATGTCCGCCCAACAACTTGAAAGTCATATACAATCCTCCTGCTCGCTGACAAAAGGCGATGTGGAGGCCACCTTGTCGGCATTGCGTGAGTGCATGATTCACGACTTGTCACATGGTCACCGTTTCTATATTCCATCCATAGGCTACTTTTCACTGTCGGTGGATTTGGACATGCCAGAAGGCAAATCGGCAGACAAGGTGCGTGCCGACCATATAAGCGTGCGCAACATAAAATTCCGCCCCGATGCTTCAATGCTGAAAGAGGTGAAAATGAACACACGCTTTGAACGTGCAAAATTCTCCACCAAGTCAAAAGAGCACACGGAAGAAATGATGTTGGAGAATATAAAGGCATATCTTGCCACTAACACTTGCATTAACCGGCGTGCAATGGAAATACACTTCGGGCTACGACAGAACGCCGCACTCAAATGGCTGAAACATTTCACCGAGATTGGGGTGCTGAGAAAAGAAGGAGCGCGAAACTCACCTGTGTATTTCATGAATAAGTAATTCAAGTTTCGGAATTAGCAAGGGCGGGCTGAAAGCCCAATGGAGCACATAGCCCAGGGCAAGCGAAGCGACACCCTGGGGTTCCCGCATAGTAGAGTCTCCGCGCCCTGTAAGGGCAAAAGCTTTAACCCTTTATGTTGTTAT
>OODF01000109.1_pt1 | contig 71329 bp, 72 predicted proteins | sample 1671431 | NCBI WGS metagenome assembly OODF01 (sample SAMN06348156, study PRJEB24527) | human gut metagenome | biome: human gut; feature: ankylosing spondylitis patient; material: feces | host: Homo sapiens | place: China | collected 2015-10 | reverse complement strand
CGCCGGCGCAGCAGCAAGGCTACATTGTACTGCGTGAGGCGCAAGCATGACGAGGAGTGCTGAACATTCAGTACACGCCATTAAACGGTGCATATTGAGAAATATTACTGTCCGGTTAACCCATTCTGATATTATCGCTCACGGATCGCACCGATTGCACGGATTTTTTTGCTTATGCAATGTGCTTTAGCACCACGGAGATGACGGATTTTACGGATTTTGTGAGCATTGCATGCTCACTTCGCTATTAGCTCGTTGCTGCGACCAGACACCTTACTACATAATCTGTGCTAACGTATTTCGCCACGGGTACGTTACGGGCCAATAGCGAAGTGAGCATGCAATGCTCACAAAATCCGTAAAATCCGTCATCTCCGTGGTGCTAAAGCACATTGCATAAGCAAAAAAATCCGTGCAATCGGTGCGATCCGTGAGCGATAATATCAGAATGGGTTAACCGGGCATCAATAATTGAAAATCAGTGAGTTGCACCATTTGATTGGGTAAAAGAGGACACTAACTGAATAATACTAATAAACCTCGCGATTTTGGCTATATCAGCCAAAATCGCGAGGTTTATTTCGCAGATAATATGTATCGCATCACAACATCATACTATCCATGAGTTTTTCTTTGACAAATTGCAGATATTATTCCCATCCCAAGGCGCTTGCACCAAGCACTGCCGCTTCGCTGCCATTAAGAGCGGATATCAGCAATTTTGCCTCATTTTTGTACAAAAAGAGTATATTTTCCTCGTATGCTTTGCGTAACGGCTGCATTAAGTACTCACCAGCCTTAGTCAATCCACCGAAGAATACAAAGGCTTCGGGAGAGCAGAAAGTGGCAAAGTCCGCACAAGCTGTACCCAATATGCGACCTGTATAATTGAATATATCCAATGCCAACTTGTCACCCTTTTCAGCAGCTTTGAACACGTCGTATGATGTAATTTCGTCAGCCACCAAATCACGCAACAAACTCGCTTCAGAGCTATGTTCTAGAAATTCACGTGCAGTACGCGCAACACCAGTAGCAGAGGTGTATGCCTCCAAACATCCCTTACGACCACAACCACATGAACGTGCATTATCAGAATGGTCAATTACGAAATGGCCTAATTCGCCAGCAAAGCCATCACTTCCATATACCACTCGTCCATCTACGACTATACCAGAACCGACACCGGTGCCGAGAGTAATCATTATGAAGTTTTTCATGCCTCTGGCCACACCATATGTCATCTCACCCATGGCAGCGGCATTGGCATCGTTGGTAACTCGGACAGGAATGCCAAATACCTCTTCAAACAATTGAGCACAAGGCACAATACCTTTCCATGCCAAATTGGCTGCGTTTTCGATATTTCCTGTGTAATAGTTCGCATCGGGAGCACCAATGCCCATAGCGCGTATATTCTGTATGCCACCCACTTGGTCTAAAGCAGGCTGCAATGCCTCGTACGCAGCTTTAACATAATCCTTGAAGTCAGGATATGCCTTGGTTGAAATAACTGTTTGTGACTTGATATTGCCACGTTGGTCTACAATGCCAAATACAGAGTTAGTGCCACCCATATCAAGGCCTATCACATAAGGCTTGTCTATATCTATTTCCATAAAAAGAGCTTTGATTGGTTATTGTTAGATGATTGTGCAAATATACAACAAATCCCTTATTAATATGACAAATATGCTATGATTATTGCCCGCATTTCCCAATAATTACTTTTAATACAGGGAAAATGGTGTTGCGGTTACTACATTACAGCGCGTTGGAGAAATCAGAACTCTTGGCCATGTAATATGTGCCAACTGCGCATATTGTGCGCATATTGTGAGCTTAATAATTCTATTAGCTCAGCAATTTTGTTTTCTTACTTCTTCTTGCGCAGTAACGACTTGATTTTACCAAAACGATGTGCTAGTTTATACATCATCATAAAGCCGTCATATACAGCAATAGCCCTTTCTACATGGTTAACCCATCGCTGCATTTTGGTATCTGCCTCTGGTGGTGCGAAAAGCGTATGCCATTTCAACGAAATTGATTCTTCGCATTGAGAAATTCTCTTATCCAGTTTTCTCTTTCGTTTGTCAAGACTCTCAATTGTATATGCTTCCCTTGTCATGCTATTTCTGTTTATTCGAATTTACATCACTGCCTTTGCCGGCTGCTGGTTTTTCGTCCAAGAACAAATTGGCTATAAAGTTTGTTAGCGGACCTATTACAAGCCTTTTCTTGTTAGCGTATATAATAACGCCCAATATTACATAAAAGGCAACTATTATAGCGTATGATGCTGTTTGGCTACCGATCAAGCCTTCCAATGCCGAGGCCACCATCATGGAAACGAACATTACAGCAAGACTTAGCAGCATGAACAATATGGCTCCTACGACGATAAAGGATAGTAACTGCGAAAGTTTGCTTACACAATTTATTTGCAAGCGTTCGTACCGCAATGTCACATCTTTCTTTATATCTCCCACTAATTGGGTGATGATGTCTATATTTTTGTCAGAAGAAAACATATTTGCAATAAAAATAGAGTCAAGGAAAGGGCTACCACATAATGAGGATAACGCTTTCCCTGACTCTTGAGTTGTATTACATCAATCGTTCGCAGGCTGGAGTTCGTCTGCAATATCATCAACAAGGCTTTCCATATCCTTGCTGTTAAGTTTGATGCCACGTTTGCGAATTGCTTCGGCAATTCTGTTACGAGTGTCGGTTCCCTTTTCAGGAGCGAACAAAACACCACATGCTGCACCAACTGCTGCACCGCCCAAGAAAGCGGCCAATACGTTTAATCCATTTACTTTCATGATAAAAATATTTTAAGTGAGTAATCTCGTGTTCAAATATACGTATATTCTTTTAATCCGACGCTATTTTTGCTGTAATATTTTATCACAAGAGGCTAAATAGTGCGTTTTTAATCTTGTTTAAGAAAACAATGAAGTGATTTTCAAATAGCTTTCGTAACTTTGTGGCAGATTATCTACTGCGGCCAAGCTACATCTACAGTGGATGAGTACTAACCATTTCCTTTATACTTATAATAGGTATCATCAACTACAATAATAATGAAAAAGAATTTTGTTATCGCCCTCGGTTTATGTTCCGTGGTACTTTTTACTGGTTGTAAATCACGTGAAAGCGCTTATCGCCAAGCATGGGAACAAGCCATGGCACAAGATAAGACTCAACAAAACGAACAGCAAGTTACAACAGAGGAGACTGCCGCAAACGAAGTTACTCCTGTTACACCCACGACTCCAACTAACACAACTACAACAACCATTACCACTGACCATAGTGATGTGCGTGAAATTAATGGCAACATGTCGGTAGTAAGTGGCAATCCACTCAAGACCTATAGTGTTGTGGTTGGAAGTTTTGTTACACAAGCCAACGCTGAAGGATTGAGGAACAGATTACAGCAAGACGGCTATGATGCACGTGTTATCAAAACTGACGAGCAAATTAAAGGTGTTACTGGTTGGTTCCGCGTTATTGCATCTTCATACGATGACAAGGCATCGGCTGTTCAATCTCGTAAATCACTGAGTGGCAAATATGCTGGTGCATGGCTGCTCTATCGCAAATAAATATTATAACAAGCTATGACAAAGTGTTGAATTGCAAGTTGTGAACTTGCAATTCGACTCTTTTTGTGTTTTATAGAAATAACAAACTATACGCATTGGATAATTTGACTCCGCTCTTGGGCATGACCCCAAACGAACTTAAAGGTGTGGCTGCTGCATTAGGTCTTAAACCTTTTGTTGGCAAGCAAATGGCTGACTGGATTTACAAAAAGCACGTTACCAGTATAGACCAAATGCAGAACATCTCAAAAGACGCAAGGGCTAAAATTAGCGCGCATTATACTATAGGCTGCAGCAAACCTGTTGACGAACAGCGGTCTGTTGATGGAACGATCAAATATTTATACGCCACAACCAAGGGTGATTTTATTGAGACAGTTTATATCCCAGATAAAGGAAGGGCTACACTTTGCGTAAGTTCACAAGTAGGATGCAAAATGGGATGTGCATTTTGCATGACGGGAAGACAGGGATATGCAGCTTCGCTTTCAGCAACTGACATCATAAACCAAATATACTCCCTGCCAGAACGTGACACACTTACGAATGTTGTTTTTATGGGACAGGGCGAACCCTTTGATAATTTAGATAATGTACTGCAGACTACACAAATTCTGACATCTGATTGGGGGTGGGCTTGGAGCCCAAAGCGTATCACTGTGTCAAGCGTAGGACTATCTAAAGGATTGGTAAGGTTCGTTGAAGAAAGTTCGTGCCACTTAGCCATCAGTCTGCATCACCCCATACCAGCAGAGCGTGCAAAAATCATGCCTGCCGAAAAAGCTTTCAGCATCGCAGATATTGTTGCCATTCTAAAACAATATGAAGTTTTTAGAAAGAGCGGGGCCACACATGCAAATAGCGATATTTCGCATCAAAGAAGATTGTCGTTTGAATACATTGTCTTTGATGGAATAAATGATGGCATTAAACATGCTGACGCTTTGATAAACTTGCTGCAAGGACTAGACTGCCGAGTCAATCTTATACGTTTCCATGACATACCAGATACTCCCCTACATGGCGTATCGGACAAGAAGATGATATCCTTTAGAGATTATCTGACCTCTCATGGGTTGTTTACGACAATAAGAGCTTCACGAGGACAGGATATATTTGCAGCTTGTGGATTGCTTAGTACGGCAAAACAAGAAGCCATGAAGCATGGCAAATAATGCTAAATATAACACGTAAAAGAATGATTAGTTACGATACAGACATACAGAATACACCCGAAAAGGCACACAATAGTGACTTGATAAAAATCGGTATTAGCCAGGGTGACACCAACGGTGTTGGATACGAATTAATATTAAAAACATTCTCTGACCCTGGAATGCTTGAATTATGCACGCCAATCATTTTTGGCCATGTTAAAGTCGCAAATTTTCACCGTAAAACATTGGGACTCAATACACCACTTCAGGTCATTGCGCGTGCAGAAGATGCTGTTGCAGGAAAGCTCAATATAGTGAATTGCTCCGATGACGAAATCAACGTCGAATTTGGGAAACCTTGTGCAGAAAGTGGTATGGCAGCGTTTACTTCGTTAGAGAAAGCTGCTGAATCATACAAAAATGGGGCATTTGACGTGCTTGTAACCGCGCCAATTAGCAAGTCGGACATACAAAACGATGAATTCCGATTTGTTGGACATACCGAATATTTGCAGGATCGCTTTGGGAACGAGACGACTGAACCTCTCATGATTTTATTTAACGATATCATGCGGGTGGCATTGATGACGACTCACGTGCCTATTTCGGAAGTAGCTTTTTCGATAACAGAAGAAAAGATCCAGCAAAAAGCCCGTTTACTTTATAATGCGCTAAGACAGGATTTCTGCATTTCAGCACCCCGCATTGCCATATTGGCACTCAATCCACACGCCGGAGAGGAAGGCCTTTTAGGTCACGAAGAAATTGAAATTATCACGCCGACCATCAAGACCTTATCTGACGCGGGTATTCCTTGTTTCGGGCCGTATGCCGCAGACGGATTTTTTGGAACAGCACAATACCGACACTTTGATGGCATACTGGCCATGTATCATGACCAAGGCTTAGCGCCATTCAAGGCTCTTTCGATGAATGACGGAGTAAACTTTACCGCAGGGTTACCAATTATTCGAACTTCGCCAGATCATGGCACTGCATTCGATATTGCAGGCAAAGGAGTAGCAAGTGCAGATTCTTTCCGTCAAGCAGTGTACGCTGCAATAGATATATACAGAAACAGAAAGACCTATATGGAATGTCATGCCAATCCCTTGCCAAAAATATTTCAAGACAAACGAGAAAGATAAATAATAAATTGTGATACCAAAGATCACATAATCACCTTATACGATTATATGAAATTCGCCATCATAGCAGCAGGTGAAGGATCCAGACTGCAACAAGAAGGTGTTGAACTACCCAAGCCTTTGGTAAAAGTGTGCGGTGAAGCCCTTATTGACAGACTCATAAGAATTTTCCGTAAGAATAACGCCAAGGAAATAGTTATTATTGTCAACCAACTTAATCCGCTAACCGAACAACATATTCTGAAACTAAAAGAAGCCGGACTGGCCTCCGATATTAGAATGGTTGTAAAAACCACGCCAAGTTCCATGCACAGTTTTGCAGAATTGGCTCCTTATCTTGAAAATGAGGAATTTTGTTTAACAACTGTAGACACCATCTTTAATGAAGAGGAATTTGCAAAATATATAGCATATTTCAAAACATGCAATTATGATGGTTGTATGGCTGTTACCAACTACATCGACGATGAAAAGCCATTATATATTGGCACAGATAGCGATTTGAACATAACCGGTTTTTACGATGACAAAAGGACATGCGAATACATATCTGGCGGCATCTACTGCTTACGTCCAAACGCCCTTAGCACACTTAAGCATTGTCTGGAGCAAGGTATTAGCCGAATGAGAAATTTTCAGCGTGCACTTGTATCGGACGGATTGCGACTCAAAGCATGCCCTTTTTCGAAAATACTTGATGTAGACCACGCAAGTGATATTGCGAAAGCAGAAAGTTTCTTAACAGTCCAATAGCAGAATGAAGCACATATTAGGTATAAGCAGATCCACCGTTTACAGCCCCAACTCAACAGACAGAGATTCCGCTATTTTTACTGCGGTTACAAGCCGACTTGAACGAATGGGACATGATGTTTCAATCATTAATGAGGATTTGTTTTTTGCCGTAGATTTATCTGATTTTGACCTCGTGTTTTCAATGGCACGAGGTCATGACGTGTTAAATAAATTAGCCCATTTCGAGCATGAGCACCCAGGACGCGTGATCAATTCCGCTATCGTTTTGTCACAAAACACGAGGGCGGATATTGCCAAGACATTGCAAGCAAACAACATAGCCATGCCGCATGTAGCCATCGCGTCACCAAATGAACTGCTTAAAACACCTCAATCATACCCCATATGGTTAAAAAGGGCTGACGCTTGTGCCCAAAAAGCCGATGACATTTGTTATATAGACAACGAGTCTTCCTATCACGATGCACTCAATGGCTTTGTATCAAAAGGCATAGATATGGTTATTGCAGAGGAGCATCTTGCAGGCGATCTGATTAAGTTCTATGGCATACAGGGAACTGATTTTTTCTATATCACCTACCCTACTGAAAATAAGACTTTTTCAAAATTCGGTTTAGAAGCAACCAACGATGCCATCAAACATTACAATTTTGAAATGTCAAAATTCAAAGAGACAGCCGACAATGCAGCCAAATGCTTAGGCATTGTTGTATATGGAGGCGATGCTGTTGTTGGTAACGACGGAAAATGCCGTATTATTGATTTCAATGATTGGCCAAGTTTTGCACCATGCAGAAAGGAGGCTGCCAAGGCTATCGCATATAAAATAAACAATATCATACTTACATTACATGACATCTCAAAATAAAAGTCAACTACAGTCAACATTCAAATCACAAGACACTGAGGAGTGGCTTGATATCCACTTTACTCGACCATTAGGACTGCTTTTGGCCAAAGCATTTGACCACTTCAACATACACCCCAATGTTGTCACAATCTTAAGCATCATTTTAGGTGCTGCAGCCGGCATCATGTTCTATTACCCAGACATGACACATACCATTATAGGTATTTTACTCTTGATTTGGGCCAATTTATACGATAGCGCCGATGGTCAGCTGGCGCGCATGACAGGCAAAAAGACCCGTTGGGGAAGAATCCTTGACGGATTTGCAGGAGATGTATGGTTTTTCACCATATATGCTGCAATCTGTTTGCGCTTGCAGGGCAATTACATTCCTTGCACCACAGTCAAATGGGGATTTTGGATATGGCTATTAGCAGCCATATCTGGTCTCATTTTTCACGGCAAGCAATGTCAATTAGCCGATTATTACCGAAACATCCATTTATTTTTTATCAAAGGAAAATCTGGAAGCGAACTTGATAATTTTGAAAAGCTGCGCAAGGAATTCCATTCCCTAAATTGGAAAAAAGATGGCATGTGGAAGTTGTTCCTCTATTTTTACGGCAACTACACCCGTTCGCAAGAAAAGATGACACCAAACTTTCAACTGTTTAAGCTCAAGCTTGGCGATAAATATGGTGACGAACCTGTCTGTCCAGAATTAGCCAACAAATTCAGGAAAGGTAGTCTCCCTCTTATGAAATGGGCTAATATCCTGACATTTAACACGCGTGCTATTGCACTTTACATAAGCCTGCTCATCGGCCAACCTTGGCTATACTTCATATTTGAGATTACGGTAATGAACATAATCTTTGCATATATGAGGCATAAGCATGAGAAACTTTGCAAAAATATGATGCAGCTATTATAAACATGTACTCGGAATAATCTATACATCATCAAGTGCACACACACTACCATTAGACTGAAGTCTCCTTCACTTGCAAATGTGTGGAAACAGCTGACTTCAATACTGGAATGGCATCTGCTGATGGTATAAAATTATTTTGAACATTTATTCAACACAACTATTATTCAATGAAACCACTATATCGAAATTTGTTTTTACTTTTTGGCATAGCGGCCATCATAGTAATGCTCTGTACATTTGACGTTAATTACGCCGAATTGTATAGACACCTCACACGAGCAGGTTTATACTTGCCCGCCGTTATCGGAGTCTGGATATTTGTATATGCCTTCAACGCGTGGGCTTTCCAAATAATTGTAAATAGCGGCACACACTCAAAGCACTTGAGTTATAAACATGCCTACAAGTTGACCGTTTCTGGGTTTGCCTTCAGTTACACCACACCCTTCGGTTTCGGCGGAGGTCCCTATCGTGTAATGGAGCTAAGTTCCTACATAGGCGTACCACGGGCAATGTCATCAGTGGTACTCTATTCTATGATGCACATATTTTCTCATATTTGCTTGTGGAGTACGGCCGCTGTTCTCTTTGCCATTATTTACACCGAAAAAATGACACCCTTCCTGTGGACGTTATTCGGCATTTTTACCATCGTCCTAATAGTCGTATTGTTTGTATTTCATTTATGCTATAAAAAAGGCGTAATTGTCAAGCTATTCAAGCCATTGCTTTACTTGCCCATCGCAAAAAAATGGGCACGAAAGTTTTACAATGAACATGCCGACGACATGCAAAAAGTAGACGACAACATAGCTTATTTACATTCGCAGCCAAAAGCATTCTATCTATCATTACTATCTGAATATGTTGCAAGAGTTATCAATGCTTTAGAGTATTACTTCATATTACTTTCACTCGGTGTATCACTCACCTTTTGGGATGCCATACTCGTTCTTGCCTTTTCATCACTCATCGGCAACATACTGTTTTTCCTTCCTATGCAACTTGGTGCTCGCGAAGGAGGTCTATCTCTTATTGTCAAAATATTAGACCTAAGCGCCCCAGGGTTAGGTATATTCACGAGTCTATACACACGTGTCAGAGAACTCGTGTGGATATTCATTGGTGTTGGATTGGTAAAGATTGGGAACAAAAAAATCATGCACGACTAAAGACATCTTCACTCTTATGCAAACATTCTTATTCGACTATGGTGGCACTCTCGACACTTCGGCCATACATTGGTATTACATTTTTAAGCAAGCATATGCTAAAAATCCTCTCACCGCGCATATAACCGATGCACAACTACGACAAGCATATGTCACAGGCGAGCGCACCTTAGCCAGCAAAAGGATCATCGTTCCAACAGACACTTTTCATGATTTGCTACAGAAAAAGATCACAATACAAGTAAGCGCTTTGAATGAAATGCAAATTCTTGGTCATCTAGACACCTCACAGCGCCATAGTGTGATAGCAAACATATCCGACTATTGCAACAATATTGCATACCAAACGACACAAGATTCTGCTCAAATACTCAAATATCTGAAACAGCACTACCAGCTTATTATGGTTTCAAATTTCTACGGAAATCTCACAACTGTACTAAATGAATACAAATTGATCAGTTACTTCGATGACATCATCGAAAGTGCCGTAGTAGGCGTACGTAAACCCGATCCTCAAATATGGGCTTTGGGCGTAAAAGCAGCTGGGACAGACAACAAAAGCTGCATAGTAGTTGGCGACAGTTATAATAAAGATATTCAACCTGCAGATAGTATAGGCTGTCAAACAATATGGTTCAAAGGAAAGGAATGGCAAGCAAACAATTTTGATGAAACGCTGCCCACACATGTCATCACATCTTTATCAGATATCAAAAAATGGTATTGAAGCAGAAATCTTAAGTCTGTCGCCATAACAGGAACGCATTTTGAGTGCACACTAACCACTCAGTATACACTTTTTTTTGTACATTTGCATGGTCTAATCAGACTATTTAATTTTGATAACTCATTAACAACAGACTTTATAATGAACGCATTCGTATTTCCTGGCCAAGGAGCACAATTCGTAGGTATGGGCAAAGACCTTTATGAAAAGCACCCCATCGCCAAACAATTCTTTGAGAAAGCAAACGACATTCTCGGATTTCGTATCACCGACATCATGTTCAATGGAACTGACGAGGAGCTCAAGCAAACAAAAGTAACACAGCCCGCAATGTTCTTGCACAGTGTTGTTAGTGCACTTTGCTTAGGTAGTGACTTCCAACCTGCCATGGTCGCTGGTCATTCATTAGGCGAATTGTCTGCACTGACTGCAGCTCGTTGCCTCAGTTTCGAAGATGGTCTGAAATTAGTTGCAGCACGTGCCAAAGCCATGCAAAAAGCATGTGAAGCACAACCTGGAACCATGGCTGCCATCATTGCCCTTGCCGATGAAAAGGTTGAAGAAGTTTGTGCCGAAGTACGTAAAGAAACAGGCAAAGTTGTTGTTCCTGCTAATTACAACTGCCCCGGACAACTTGTAATCTCTGGCGAGGTTGAGGCTATTGAAGTAGCTTGTCAAAAATTGAAAGAAGCTGGTGCCAAGCGCGCATTAGTACTGCCTGTTGGTGGCGCCTTCCATTCACCTCTCATGCAGCCTGCCAAAGACGAACTTGAAGCAGCCATTGCTACAACTGAATTTCACAAGCCAATTTGTCCTGTCTACCAAAATGTTGATGGGAAGCCCCACAACGACCCTGAGGAAATTAAAGCAAACCTCATCGCCCAACTCACAGCCTCTGTGTTGTGGACAAAGGAGGTGAATAACATGGTAGCCGATGGCGCTACAGATTTTACCGAATGTGGCCCTGGAAAAACACTGCAAGGCATGATTGCAAAGATCTGCAAAGGCAATGCCGATGTTAAGGCACATGGCGTAAACGACTAAAGATTACAATGTAAATCAACATCACAACCAAAGGTTAAAGTACAAGATGCCACACCTTTATTTACGCAAAGGCACCTTATACTTTAACCTTTCTATATTTATAATATCATGAAACCTATAATATATCAAATCTTTACACGCCTATACGGCAACAACAAGCATACAACCAACCTCCCCAATGGTAGCATTGAACAAAACGGCTGTGCAAAAATTAATGACATAACTTCTGCGCAACTCAAACGCATTACATCATACGGTTTCACACACGTTTGGTTTACGGGACTTATCGAACATGCTACACAGACCGACTATTCTCAATACGGAATAGCAACAGATCACCCTGCTGTTGTCAAAGGGCGTGCCGGCTCCCCATACGCCATAAAAGACTACTACGACATCGACCCCGATTTAGCCACTGATGTGCCTAATCGAATGAGTGAATTCGAATCGTTACTTAAACGCACTCATTTGGCAGGACTTAAAATGGTTATTGACTTTGTTCCTAACCATGTAGCCCGCCAATATCACAGCGATGCAAGCCCCAAGGGGGTACACGATCTTGGTCAGGACGATGACGCCTCTCAAAGTTTCTCACCACAGAATAACTTCTACTACATCGAGGGACAAACATTACACACTGACTTCGACACAGAACGCCGGGCACTTCACCCATACAGGGAATACCCTGCCAAAGCTACAGGAAACGACTGTTTCAATGCATGGCCGAGCCGTAACGATTGGTATGAAACTATCAAACTAAATTATGGCATTGACTACATGAACGGTCGCCAAAATCATTTCAACCCCACCCCATCTACTTGGCTCAAGATGAAAGATATATTATTATTTTGGGCTTCAAAAGGAGTTGACGCTTTCCGATGCGACATGGCTGAGATGGTGCCAGCCGAATTTTGGCGTTTTGCCATACAAAAGGTACATGACAAATACCCACATGTATTGTTTATTGCCGAAGTATACAATCCTGGCGAATACCGACATTATATTGCCAGCGGATTCAATTATCTGTACGACAAAGTAGGCTTATATGATACCTTGCGCGCTATTATATGTGATGGAAGATCAGCCTCATCTATAACAGGTTGCTGGCAAAGTATCGACGACATACGTGATCACATGCTTAATTTCCTCGAAAATCATGATGAGCAACGTATCGCCTCAGCTTATTTTGCGGGAAACGCACATAAAGCCCTCCCCGCATTAGTAGTTAGCAGCATGATGGGTACAAATCCCTTCATGGTTTATGCCGGCCAAGAAATTGGTGAAACAGGCATGGATGCCGAAGGCTTCAGCGGAAGCGACGGACGAACCTCCATATTCGACTACTGGTCCGTACCCTCACTACGCAAGCTTACATCATCCAACCCCGCTAACGAACTTACAACAGACGAGGCAACCCTCTACAACTATTATTATAAAGTACTCAACCTTTGCAAAAAACAACCTGCCATCACCAATGGCGCTTTTTACGATTTGCAATACGCCAACTATAGCAATAAATATGGGTACAATTGCGACAGGCAATACGCTTTTATCCGCAAATCTAACGATGGGCAAACATTGCTTATCGTTGCAAACTTTGACCCCAACACCGTACACGTTGGAGTGTGCATTCCATCACATGCCATTTCTTTCTTGCACCTCAGATGTGGACTTACCTCTGCCACCGACCTAATTACTGGCAATTTACAAACAATCGAAGTCAAAGAAGACTCACCAGCATACATACAAGTTCCAGGAAATGGAGCCATTGTTCTACAAATAGCAGGTAAGGCGAAATAAGAGCAGTAGCAGTTTCAATCAAAAAACAATGCACGGTTTTGCTATATAAATATCGCAAATACACATATAATCAAGTCTAAGAAGAAATTTTTCTAAAAATATCCACAGTATCACTTGGCAGTTATCACAAAACATGCTAACTTTGCACTCGCAAACAAGAAATAAGAGCAACAGGTACTTATAAAACTTGACATCGCGGAGTGGAGCAGTTGGTAGCTCGCCAGGCTCATAACCTGGAGGTCGTTCGTTCGAGTCGAGCCTCCGCAACTACAAGAGTTGAAGTTCAAAAGGACTTCAACTCTTTTTTTGTACAACAACCCAACCTCAACAAAAACACTTTTATCGACTTATCCCGCAAATTTACACCTGATATTTGCCCCTGCCCGCTCCAACAAAGAAAATATATTTGCAGAATAATTTTGCAGTTATCACAAAACATGCTAACTTTGCACTCGCAAACAAGAAATAAGAGCAACAGGTACTTATAAAACTTGACATCGCGGAGTGGAGCAGTTGGTAGCTCGCCAGGCTCATAACCTGGAGGTCGTTCGTTCGAGTCGAGCCTCCGCAACTACAAGAGTTGAAGTTCGAAATAAGACTTCAACTCTTTTTTTGTCTATAACAACAAGGACACACAGAAACATGACCACCTATATAAAACACGATTAAAAACGAGCTTATGATACATATATACAAAAAAAATTGATTGTCTCACGACAACCAATCTTTACTAACCTTAAATCTAATACCATGAAAAACATTGCAAATGTATAGCATTTATTCCCATCATGCAAGCATTATGCAAACTTCTGCCATTTATTTAATGATATTTTATTGCATAGAAACCATTTTGGCAAGTCTTGTTTGCATAATCAGACACAATCACGCATCTGTCTAAGCAAATCACGTTGACGTTCCGTCAACCCCGTAGGCAAATTCACCTTGTATGTTATAATCAAGTTTCCATAAGTGCCATCGGGCTTCTGATACCCCTTGCCACGCAAACGTATCTTCGCTCCATTCTGAGTTTCAGGTTTAACCTTCAATTTGAGCTTGCCATTTTGCGTTTGCAGCAATATATCGCCACCAAGCAAAGCCGTATACATATCTATACTGACAGTTGCATGTGCATCATAGTCATCCGGATTTACATACGTATGCTCCGAAGCCCGACGCCCGCTACGGCCACCTGCCGCCCGTCCGAACAAATCCTCAAAGAATGAAGAGAAAGCACCAGAACCACCTGCAAACTGACTAAAGTCAAATCCGTCAGCACCATCACCAGAACTGTAATAATACTGTCCGCCATTACCTCCTGCAGACCCTGTATGCTCAAAAGCATCAGCTTGCTGCCATTGTTCGCCATACTTATCATACTTACGACGTTTTTCAGGGTCTGACAGCACAGCATTAGCCTCATTCAATGCCTGGAATTTAGCCTTAGCCTTAGGGTCGTCAGGGTGCAAGTCGGGGTGAAACTGTTTAACACGCTTTCGATAAGCTGCTTGTATATCGGCCTGAGGAATATCCTTAGGCACACCCATAATTTTGTAATAATCTATGAATGCCATAATGTCTGATTTTTAATTACACCTTTCGTCTAACAAATGAAGTGCCACATGACATAATTGTCAGTAAAAAATACCTAACAACCGCAAATAACACGTGATTTTTCTTACACAAATCACGCACTTGCAGCTTTTTTGAGTACTTTTGCACAAAATAAAAAGCCGACACACCCACATGCCGGCAATTAAATAAAAGATTTTCAAACACTATGTATACAGTTGACCAATTAAACGACAAGCTGATCGACCTCGCATTCTCTGAAGATATTGGCGACGGCGACCACACCACTCTTTGTTGCATTCCCGAGGATGCCATGGGCAAATCACGCCTGCTTATTAAAGGAGAAGGCATCTTGGCAGGCATGCGTATAGCAAAGGAAATATTCCACCGTTTCGACCCTACCATGCAAGTTGAGCAATTCATGGAGGACGGCACGCATGTCAAACCTGGTGATGTGCCAATGATTGTCACAGGCAAAGTGCGTTCCTTGCTGCAAACTGAGCGTTTGATGCTCAACGTCATGCAGCGTATGAGCGGTATTGCCACAATGACTAACAAGTATGTACAACGCCTTGAAGGTACAAACACCCGTGTGCTCGACACTCGCAAAACTACCCCAGGCATGCGTATGCTTGAGAAGGAGGCTGTCAAAATTGGCGGCGGCTGCAACCACCGTATCGGACTTTTTGACATGATATTGCTCAAAGACAACCACATCGATTTTGCAGGTGGTATTGCCAATGCGCTTGATCGCTGCGCTGCATACCAAAAAGAAAAAGGACTCAATCTGAAGGTAGAGATTGAGTGCCGTACCTTCGACGAAATCAAACAAGTCATGGCACATGGCGGTGCAGATCGCATCATGCTTGACAATTTCTCCATTGAAGATACCAAAAAAGCTGTAGAACTTATCAATCACAAGTTCGAGACAGAATCAAGCGGTGGTATCACTTACGACACACTGCGTCAATATGCCGAATGTGGCGTTGACTTCATATCTGTTGGCGCACTCACCCACTCTGTCAAGGGCCTTGACATGTCATTCAAAGCCTGTTAACACATCACCGAAAGTCTTTCAACGGGGTAACAAGTCAACATATAAATAGATGGACTTGTTACCCCGTTAACTCAAGTCCTGCATACATCATTTACAGATAAAACGGAATAATCCATAATGAAACACTTCATCAAAAGCATAGCAAAAGTATTTGCCTCCTTATTGCTTTGGAGCACTACAATTTCTAATGCCGACGCATGCACAAGTTTCTTAATCGGTAAAAAAGCATCAGCCGATGGCTCTGCCTTCATTACTTACAACCAAGACGACTACGGCATGTTTGGCCGCCTCAACTACTTGCCAGCAGGCAAACACGCTGCAGGAACCATGCGTAAAATTATTGACGGTGACACCAATCATTACCACGGCGAAATACCCGAAGCGCCCTACACCTATGCTGTGATGGGTTACATCAATGAGCACCAAGTCGGCATCACCGAAACTACATTCGGTGGCCGTTCCGAATTAGCCGACACCAACGGCATCATTGACTATGTCAGTCTAATGACCATTGCGCTACAGCGTTCACGAACAGCAAGAGAGGCCATTGAAGTAATGACTTCACTCGTGCAAAAATATGGATATGCCTCTGAAGGCGAAAGCTTCTCCATAGCCGACCCCAACGAAGTTTGGATCATGGAAATGATTGGAAAAGGGCCACAAGAGAAAGGAGCCGTATGGGTTGCAGTACGTATACCAGACGACTGCATCGCCTGCCATGCCAATCAAAGCCGCATTCACCAATTCAACTTGCATGACAAAAAGAACGTCATCTATTCCAAGGACGTTATCAGCTTTGCCCGAAAACGCGGATATTTTAGTGGGAAGGACGCAGATTTCTCTTTCGCAGATGCCTATGCTCCTGCCGATTTCAGTGCTATACGCTACTGCGAAACACGTGTATGGAGTTTCTACAACAAATGGGTAGAGGGCATGGATAAATACCTTGACTACGTTGACGGCAAACATATCGGCAAGGCTGCTCCCATGCCGCTTTATTTCAAGCCCAAACAATTACTTTCGCTGCACGATGTCATGAACTCCATGCGCGACCACTACGAAGGTACACCTTTCGACATAACAAAAGATGCCGGTGCTGGACCATACAACGCACCCTACCGCCCCACCCCATTAGCTTGGGAGTATAATGGTAAAAAATACTTCAACGAACGCCCCATATCCACACAGCAAACGGCTGGAACCTATGTTATTCAACTGCGCAACTATCTGCCAAATGCCATAGGAGGCATTGTGTGGTATGGAAACGACGACCCCAACATGATTGCCTATACCCCAATTTACTGTAGCGCAAGCCAAGCACCCGCGTGCTACGACCCCAAAGAAGCTAACGACGTAACCTTCTCGTGGAACTCTGCCTTTTGGGTTGAAAATTGGGTGTCAAACATGACATATCCTCGCTATTCGCAATTATATCCGAGCGTAAAAGCAGCGCAACAAGAGCTTGAACAGGCCTATTCAAACCAGCAGGCCGAAGTCGAGAACAAAGCAAAATTACTATTGGCACAAGATCCTGCTCGAGCCAAAGCTTATCTCACAGACTACTCAATACAATGCGCCAATCAAATGATGCAACGTTGGAAAAAATTAGGTGAATATCTGATTGTCAAATATAACGACCAAGCAATTAAACCCGAAAAGGATGGAAAATTCGAACTTACTCCTGACGGACTCGGAAAGGCCGTTGAGCGTCCTGGATTTGACGAGAATTATCGCAAGACTATTGTAAAAGAAACTGGCGACAAATACCTTGTGCCATAAACACAACCACATTGCAATCAACCTGTAATTAGAAGTTGAGCAGTCTGATGATATACGATAAATAGTTTAACGCATATCTGACGACTGGTCAACTTCTATACGTTATGCCTACGTTGTATTCACCCACGCCATGACTTCACTCAACGAACTACTACATTGCTACCATTACTTGCCAGCTTCCGACATAGCCTCAAATGTCAACAAGAGCATCAATGGCACACACAACTCATTAGTCATCACAGCACCACCCGGAGCCGGAAAATCGACACTGCTACCGCTCGCCATGTTGCATGGAGCCTTACAAACAGGCAAAATTCTCATGCTCGAACCGAGACGTATTGCCGCCAAACAAGTAGCCATACGTATGGCGCACATGCTGGGCGAGACTGTTGGAAGAACTATTGGTTATCGCGTCAGATTTGAAAGCAAAATATCATCTCAAACTCGTATTGAAGTCCTCACCGAAGGCATTCTCACACGTATGCTGGTTGATGACGCCACACTCGATGGCGTAAGCATCATCATATTTGACGAATTTCACGAACGCAACATAAATTCTGACCTTGCACTTGCACTTGTACGTCAGACACAGCAAATCATCAGGCCCGATCTCAAAATAGTTGTCATGTCGGCCACAATAGATGCACAGGCCATTTGCCAAGCACTTCAAGCACCTCTTATAGAAAGCAAGGGCCGCATTTACCCCGTACAAACTATTTACAGCCAACAAACCCCCGACATGAACGACATGGCTCAAGCTGTTGTAACAACCATACGCCATGCACACGCTGCACACGACGGCGACATTCTCGCTTTTCTACCAGGATATGCCGACATTGACAAGTGCATGAAACTCTTAGCCGACAGCCTTTCGCCTACCACCATATGTCCGCTATATGGACAGTTGGCTCCCGAAAAACAACAAACTGCCATATCCCCCTCAGCACCTGGCATGCGCAAGGTCGTGCTTGCCACCCCCATAGCCGAAACATCACTTACTATAGAAGGAGTACGCATTGTCATTGACAGCGGTTTATACCGCACACAAGTTTTTGATCCACGCACCGAACTGAGTCATCTCGAGACCACACGCATCAGCATGGATATGGCTGTACAACGTGCCGGACGTGCTGGACGCGTGGCCAATGGCACATGCTATCGGATGTGGACATCTGCCTCAGAACATTTGATGACACAACAACGCTCTCCCGAAATCATATCAGCAGACTTGGCGTCTGTTGTATTAAGTGTCGCAGCCTTCGGCGAAAGCAATATTTATAATCTCCCGTGGCTCACACCACCACCTGAAGCGAATGTGTTGAAGGCGCAGCATTTGTTGACAACATTAGGTTGCATCAACAAGGAAGGACGCATCACCGAACTTGGACAAAAAGTTGCAACCATGCCATGCCACCCGCGCATTGCCCGCATGATACTGAGCGCAAAAAATCACGACCTTACAAAGTTAGCATGCGACATTGCTGCTGTTATCGAAGAAAAAGACCCTTTGACCGACACAACCGACTGCGACATTAGCTTACGCATATCGGCATTGCGCCAACATCGCGCTCTTAATCGCCTTTCACAATGGCGACGGATAGCACAAATTGCCGCTGAATATCGCAAAATGGTTAAAACAAATAACGAAGACAACACAAATAATTTTTCACCCAATGAAGTCGGACAACTTATTGCCTTTGCCTATCCTGAGCGCATAGCAAAGGCTATCGACAGTATCGGTTCCTTCCGTTTAGCCAACGGCAACAACATACGCTTGCAACAAAACGATACACTCACTGCCAGCCAATGGATAGCCATAGCATCACTTTATGCCGAAACAGGTAAATGTGGCCGCGTATTTTTGGCTGCTCCCATCACCCCATCTGACTTTGATTCTGCAATAATAACAGAACGCGACAATCTGTCATGGGACAACAAACAAGGGACTATCGTCGCACAACACGAATTACGCATTGGCAAACTGTTGCTGAAGAGCTCACCTATAAATCATGTCGACGCTACCGATCTCATCAACACCATTTGTCAAGCAGCAACAAAACACGGGCTCAGCATGTTTAACTGGAACGATAGTTCTGTACTACAATTACAACAACGAGTTGCCAAAGTCGCCGAATGGCACCCCGAATTATCTCTGCCAGACATTTCGACCCAGCATCTACTTAGCAGTGCTCACGAATGGTTGCCGTTTTATCTTAACAACAACGGACACATACTAACAAATATCAATGAGCTGAAGAAAGTCGATATCAAACAAGCCATTTGGAACATCATACCCTACGAGCTTCAACTAATCATTGACCGCCTGGCTCCATCACACATACAAGTCCCAACAGGCAGCTGCATTAGCATTGACTACGGACGTGCATCGGAGCACCCCGTACTGAGCGTACGTCTGCAAGAATGCTTTGGTATGGACGATACACCTCGCGTTGACGACAACCGTCGCCCCATACTGATGGAACTACTGTCACCAGGCTACAAACCAGTGCAATTAACGCAAGATTTGAAGAACTTTTGGCAAACAACCTACTTTGAAGTCCGTAAAGAATTACGACGAAGATACCCAAAACACTATTGGCCGGACAACCCCTTAGTGGCAGAAGCCACCAAGGGCGTCAAGCGTAAACATTAAAAAAACGGCTAATGCGACACCATTTCGAACGCACAGCCTTTTCTTACGCAATCTACGGAAAAAGAATGTTTGAGCGACCAAACATTCTTTTTTTTGCAAATAGCATTACATCACACATACTGTTTTTCAAATTTTGTCTACACTCTACACTTTGCACTTTAATTGATTGATAACCAGAAACATACGAAGTGTATACACCTTATATACGCGAGTTCGAGATAATCGTTTACAGATTCAATGACACTCCTTTTGCGTAACATAATCTTATCATAAAGTGGCATGAGTTTCTGTTTCATGTTTGAGCGAAGTCCTGTAACAATATGAACGCCTTTATCCCAAAGTCTTCCAAAAAGAGTCTGAGAAATATAACCTTTATCCGCATACAACTATCTGAGCAAAAGCCACCCACATCTGGCTCGTATCAATGAGCAGTGACAATGCTGCGAATACTGCAAAAGTCTAAGGCTATGCGCTCTGCCTTCCGACAAAGCGCATGGGGCTACCAAGAACATCTCCGATAATGCTTCTGCCGTGTCACGAGATTGTCGAAGCAAGGCGCTTGCCACCGCCCCACATCTAAACCCTACCCATGTAGCCCACCTCTCCCACTCCTCCACACCCAAGCGCACGAAAAAGCCGCCATGCGCACAGCAAGAGAGCCAATGCGCACGGCGGCTGAAAGAAAGGATTGCCCGAAAGGGAGGGCTTGGGAGAATGGGTTACTACTTCTTGTACAACTGATCTAACAGTGGCAAAATCATTTTCGGGTCTTTCTTGAACTCCTTCAATGAAATCTCATCATTCTCTATTTTCTTTATGACTTCAGGAAAATCCTTTAAAGCAAATTTTAGTTCCTTCTTTATTGCAACTCGTATCCCTTTGACATCAAGCCAATATGCGTTCGCATAGGTGGCATCCTTGGTCAAGTAGTAGTATTTCCAAGTGTCGCGTGAAGTGGTGGAACTTTTGGTGTACGTGTTGTCCGCAAAGGACATCGTATATCCCTTTACGTTTTTGCCATTATAGAAAAGGCGCAAGAAAACAGGCTTCTTGAATGGTTTCGGATTTTTGCGGAGAGGACCAGGAATAGTGGACAATGCTTGAACCGATTCGTAGACAAGAGGCATAGAATCCATTTCAAGGTTGACGAACTCCACTCTTTTCACCTCTTCACTCGTATAGGTAGTAGTTTCCCCCTTGTACTCCGTGCTAAAGGTAAACTTCCTTACTTCGGGAAGCATGGTGTTGTAGAAACTTGTCATGGAGTAACCTTCCAAAGTAGTTCCGTCCACCTTGGTTATCCTTACACGATACTGTTCAGACTTATCCGCTTTTTGTGCATACGCACAGAATATGGAGAAGAATGCAACTAAGATAGCAATGACTTTGTTCATAATCATAAAAAGTTTTAGTTCGATTTCGCAAAAATAGACATTTTATCTCACACCTCCCACAAATCCGCCATAAAAATCATGCTGCGGAAACTTCTCACACCCAATATACAACGTATCAAAAGCATCCGTGCCAGCGGTACGATGCTCCAACAAGTCCTCCTCTGATTCGGAGATCCGCCTTGGCAATCTCTACAATATTCGGCAAACTCATTTAATAATGCGGATAAAGTTATCTTACCTCGAACGATGTACATGCTTACCTCGTTCGTTCAACGTGCTTACTTCGGCCGAAGTAAGTGCTTACACCGACCGAAGTAAGCAAATTTTGTTGGTGACAAATCATTCATCGTCCTCCATGTTCAACAAATTGTTGCGTGTATTCTCAAGTGCCAGCGGACTGCCCACATAAGCCAGCTGCATCTCCTGGTGCAGCAGTTTCACACGTGAAGCCGCCTTGCCACGGTGGTATCGCCTTGATACCTCCGTGCTCTTGTCGGCAATATCCTCGCGAAGCTGGGTTGCCGATATGCCAAGAATGACCGCCATATCAGAGATTTTAAGATAGATGGAAACGTACTGTTCGATTTGGGTATTTTTGTTCTGTAAGCATCCCATGCGGGCCGTGTTGTATAAAACAAATAAGCCAAAGTCAATCTATCAAGACTTTGGCTTATTTGTTTTATACAATAGGGCCTATAGGATGCTCACCAAGGAACAGGAAATCAAGACTTACAGCAAACCATTGGGACGACCGCCGAAACAGCAGCCCCCCTGATTTTGGTAGAGATGGCAAAGGCCGTCAGCGAGAGAAACGAAGTCGAATGTTCGTTCGACTCTGGCAAGAGAATATATTGTGCCAACAACATAAGAGCAAAACGGCCAGAAACTGCGAGATGTTGGACTGGTATGTGCTACTTTGTCAAAACGTGATGAAGTTCCTTAGGGAACTTTGTCTTTGCATTCGCCAAAGTTTGCGGTTCTTATGTTCAATATGGCGGATTACCCACTCCTACGAATTCTATTCAAATTGCGCTTGAAACTTTTTTCAGCGAACACTAATTAAAAACCAAAAACATACGAAGTGTGCACGCCTTATATATTTCATTGCACGACCCAGCCCAGCCTGCATTCATTCAACAGAATGGTCTAACAGATACGTCAACAAGTAAAAACAGTCATGGGAACAAGAAATGTCAATTGCCCCGACTGATTTTTCTTACCCCCATGACTGGTTTCGCTGTCAAGTACAACCATTTAATGCAAAAGGTTGTGCTGACAATACTTAGCTGTATCTACACTCACACATACGCTGATTTTCAATACAATACATTCATTAGTGTAGAGTGCAGACAAAATATCAAAAAACATTTTTGGCGCAAACGTATGCACTATAGTATCACGATCACGCCTACGTTTGTTATTTACTATACAGATTGACTACATCATCTACGATTTCCGCGGGAACCAATGGGCTGATGTCGGTCTTATTTGCAACAAAATCCCTTATCATTGTAGAACTTACAGGCAGCATTGTAGCATTTATGACGCTCACCCCCACAGGCAGGCTGTCCGCTTTTATATCGTATCCAGGACGCGGATATACCAACAATCTATAATTCTGAATAATAAGTTTGTAGTTCGCCCAATGATCAAAGCATGTCCAATTATCGGCACCTATCAAAAGTAGGAACTCTGTTCGTGGATAAGCAAGCGATAATGCTTGCAATGTGTTCCATGTATAAGATGGACGAGGCAAATCAAATTCAAAATCACTTGCCAATATATGCTTTTCATTTTGCAGAGCCTTTCGAGCCAGATTTAATCTACAATATTCAGGTTTAAGCCCTAACTGTTCCTTTAGAGGATTCTGTGGTGAAACTAACAACCATACATCATCGACTAAATTCTGCTCTAATACGGCATGTGCAAGTGCTATATGCCCATTGTGGATTGGATTAAATGACCCTCCAAACAAGGCAACTCGTTTGCGCAACATATCGATCTATTGGATCACTTCTCTAAGAAAGTCTTTATCAACGACAATGCTTCACTCTGCGCATCTTCCAATTTATCATTAACAACAACTTTGTCAAATTTGTCTGCATAAGATAGTTCGAATTCTGCACGAGCTAGGCGGTCTTTAATAACCTCAGGGGCATCAGTACCTCGCGATTCTAAACGCTGCTTCAACACCTCTATTGAGGGTGGTTGAATAAATAAACTTAAAGCCTTGTCCCCGTAATATGCTTTTATATTTTGTCCGCCCAACACGTCTACATCGCATACGACATTTTCTCCACGTTCAAGCTGAGCGTCCACTTGCGATTTCAAAGTGCCATAGAATCTATCCTTATAGACCTCCTCATACTCCAAGAACTCCCCTTTTGCTATAAGCGTCTTGAATTCCTCTGGTGACAGAAAGAAATATTCTACACCATTTTTTTCTGTGCCACGTGGCGGGCGGCTTGTGGCCGAAATTGAGAAATGCAAATTCAAATTTTGCGCCATCAAGTAGTTTATTATTGTACTTTTACCACTACCCGAAGGAGCCGAAAATATAATAACCTTTGCCATATTTCTATTTACCGATTTTGAGCAAGCGACCATGTAGCATAGCCGCCCACTCGTATTAAAATCACATTACGTTCAACACCTGCTCTTTTATTTGCTCGAGCTCGTCCTTCATCTTCACAACAATATTCTGCATTTCGGCTTGATTGCTCTTCGAACCTGTCGTATTGATTTCACGTCCCATTTCTTGGGCAATAAAGCCGAGTTTCTTACCCTGGCCATGCCCCAAGTCCATAGTTTCACGGAAATAGCGCAAATGATTGGCCAAGCGCTGTTTCTCTTCACTTATGTCAAGTTTCTCAATATAATAGATGAGCTCCTGTTCCAGGCGATTCTTATCATAGTCAACCCCTTTCAATTCTGCCAAACGGTCTGTTAAACGTTGGCGAATTTTCTCAACACGATTCTTCTCAAAAGGCTCGATTTCATGAAGATAACGCTCAATGTTATCAACTTTTTCTGTAAACTTCTTATAAAGCGCTTCTCCTTCTTGCTTCCGGAAGTCTACCAAGTGCTCAATAGCTTCATTGATGGCGCCCCGAACGACCTGCCATTCTTCGTCTGACAAAGTCTCGGTCACAGAAGTTTGCGTCGTTTCTGGCAAACGTAGCACAAGTTCCCACAAATTTTGCGGGAGTTCCATGTGTTGTTCCTCACAAATATTCTTTATTTGCGCTACATAGCTTGCCACCACGGCACTGCTTATACAGCCTGCAGCCGAAGTTTCGTCCTTTTCAATCCATATTGTGAAATCTACCTTACCACGTTCTATGGCAGTCGCAATAATTCTGCGAACTTCCATTTCCTTTTCACGATACAATGGGGCAACCCTCGTATTAAGATCCAAACTCTTACTATTCAAAGATCGAACCTCTACGTGAATTTTCTTTCCGTTAAAAACGACATCGGCTTTACCGAAGCCAGTCATTGATTGAATCATTTTAGCTTGTATTTTTTTGTCTTTTGCTTGCAAAAGTACCATTTTTTGCGCAATTTTACCACATGAAACAATATAAAGTATGCCTTACGATTGCTGGTTCTGACCCCTCCGGCGGTGCTGGTATCCAGGCAGACATAAAAACAATGACTCTGCTTGGTTGCTACGCACAAGCAGTTCCCACGTGTTTGACGGTACAAAATACATTAGGTGTGCAACGCAGTATTCCCATTGACGCTGAATTGGTTTTTGACCAGGCTGCAGTTACCATGGAGGACTGTATGCCCCAATGTGTAAAGATTGGCATTGTGCCCAACCTGGCTATAGCACATGCCATAGCAGAATTACTGCGTAAATTCAAGCCAAAGTTCTGCATATTTGATCCTGTTTTAATTTCGTCATCAGGATTATCTTTCGTCGACAACGAGACATACGAGTTCATGCTTGAAGAACTTATGCCGCTATGTCAACTTATAACGCCCAATTTACCAGAGGCACGTCATCTTGCCCAATTGGGTGATGCTACTGCCGATGAGTTGGCCCAGTATTTATACAACAAATTAAAAGGCACACCCGTAATGGTTAAAGGCGGACACCTTCCAGGCTCACCCACTGATTATTTATTTGATGGCGCAATACACAAATTCCAAAGTGAAAGACTTAATAGCCATAACACACATGGCACGGGTTGCGTTCTATCTTCTGCTATTGCATCATATAAAGCCCAAGGCTTAGAACTTAAAGATGCCATAGCTCAAGCCAAACAATTCCTGTTCAATGCCATAAAACAAGGTGCGAACTACAAACACGGAAATGGTTGTGGTCCACTCTATCTCGTTCCTTGAATAGTAAGAAGATTGATCAAGATTCAGAATGAGCAACAACGTTTGCTCTTCTACTTCTTCATCTGCATATATAGTTTTAAGCTTTACACATTATTCTGATTAACTGTACATACAAGCTCAACCTTCAAAATAAAGCAACGAACTATTTGCTATATTCCAATTTTTCCTTACCTTTGCACCGAAAACGGAGGCCTCGTAGCTCAGTTGGATTAGAGCAACGCCCTTCTAAGGCGTGGGTCTTGGGTTCGAACCCCAACGAGGTCACTTAGTGACTCCTGCGGAATCACGAAAAGAAAAGATTAGAGGAGAGTATTACGCAAGTAGTACTCTCCTTAATGCTTTTAATAATCAAGCATTTACAACCCATGTATGCTTGAATACAGACTTTTATGTCATAAGTTTTTTGGAATAGAGAGCTAAGTTCAAAACCCTGCCAAATTCCTCAAAACGGACATAACAGGACAGAAAGGGACACCGCGATACAAATTTGCGTGACACATTGCGTTACACCAAATTAGAAGTGCGTTACACTTTTCACAAAGTTCAATCCATCACGAGGAAATGGCAAAAAATTTTAGCTCTATGGAGAAAAAATTCGTAGATGTCATTTTCGACAGAAGAAAAAATTACCCGAAGAAAGGCTTCGGATTCATTGAAGTTCGTGTGTACCTTGGGCGCAATACACGCAAGTATTTCAATATGGGCAATTCTACTCCCGATAAATGGGAGGTTGATGCGCACTCTTCTGAGATCAAAGCACTCGTAAAGAGGTGCGAAGAGATTCTTTCAGTAATGTCATTCCTTAAAGAAGAACTTAGCTTGGAGAATTTCGACAAGCATTTCTATGAAGAGGAACAAAAGCAAGATATTTCTCCTGCTGAAGCATTAGCTCAAAAAGATTTCATCGCCTACTGCGAGGAAGCCTTGGCAGCCGAGGACATTAAAATCGGCACGCGCAAGCACAAGCAAGTAGTGATTGATGCTGTCAAGACCTACGGCAAACTAAAGACGTATGGCGACTTGACACCCAAGAACATTCTTGCCTTCGACCGATGGCTGCACAATGGCGAGCGGAGTGACGTCACCATCTATGGCTACCACAAACGCCTGAAGAAATGGGTGGGCGAACTGGCACGATTGGACGAGATACCGCGCAATCCTTACAAAATTGTGAGTGTCACCCGTGGCAAGAGCAAAGAGCGCCAACCTCTGCTCGAAAGCGAATTGAAGAAAATGCGCGACTATCCCTTTGATGGAAAGCTGGAACGGGTGCGCGACCTCTTCATCTTCTCCGCCTACACAGGTCTTGCTTTCTGCGATGTGCAGAACTTTGACTATCAGTCTATGACGGTGAAGGAGGGTGATTTGGTTTTCATTGACGGGAACCGCATCAAAACCGATACGAAATTCTTCACCCCTATCCTTGCCCCTGCCATGGAAGTGTTGAAAAAGTACGAGTTCAAATTGCCCAAGATTTCCAACCAAAAGGCAAATGATTACCTTCACTTGATACAAGCACAGCTTGGCATCAAGAAGAATCTGACCTTCCACGTAGCCCGCCACAGCTTTGCCACACTCGCCTTGGCGCATGATGTCCCCATCGAAAATGTAGCCCGAATGCTCGGACATGAGGACATTCGGACCACACAGATTTACGCAAAGGTTTTGCGTACCACCATCGAGCGCCATGCCACCGCACTCCAAGGCGCCATCATCTGAACTTTATTCATCTTCATCTAAAACACGATAAAACGTGCCTTTCAATAGCTGCGACATTCCACTCTCCTTGAATGTCGCAGTTATTTTTTCGCATACATACTTGCCTCCCCTTATATAATATAAGGCACGTGGGTTGGGCAAAGTATCAGACAAGAACGAAAACTGATACTTTTTCTTGCCATCTATTTTGTACAACACTTCGCGTTTCTCCTCCCACATTCCCTCATTCAAGCGAAGTGAAAAAGGCGTAATGAATGCTTGGAACTCATCTGAGACTTCCACAAAATCCACCACAGGGTGCGGCATATACGGCTTGAAGTACTGCACCCCGTTCCAAAAGCCCATATATATTTGGTCAAAGTAAGCGTCCGTGTTCTTGTTCTCCCCCTTGGCAATGGTACGGCTTGCCGCACCTTGCGCCAAATCACCTGCATCGTAGTCAATGGTGTTGGCTGACGTTGAACTGCCAAACACACGATCTGAACGATTGCCACTTGAAGAACCGCTCCCATCTTCTGTCAGTGTCCAATTCTCACTGCTTCCCATCTCGCCACAATTCATGAAAAGCATATTGCCGTGACTGTCTCCCGTCCCCTCAATCCAAGCAGGCACAATTTTCAGTTCCAAATCCTCTGCATTTTTGTCCGCAAAGCGTTCCCCATAGGCATTGACCGGGAGCAAACGATTATAATAGCGATACCACTTCGTTTTCGTCTTGTCTGAAAAGCCCGAAGTACCCTCCATAACAAACTCCGACTTGTAGCAGTACATGACAAAGTACGTGCGGTTTTCCTTGACATAAAACAATTTGTGTCCATCAGAGCCATATTTGTAGCCACGCACATACTGCGTGCTGCTGGCGTTCGGTCTTGTTTGCCTTGTGTACACCCCACTTATTTTAAGCGACTTTGCCGCCTCCAATAAATCTGCCATTTTATCATAAACCTTGGCATCCTTGCCATATTTGCGAATGTACCAATCACACGAATGATACGCCCAAAGCAAACTGCCATTGTCCTCATACTTCACATTCACGCTACCCAAGTATTCCGACTTGTCCTCCTGCGTGACTTGGGTGGTATAACTGTCCACCACCTTGTCCAACAGAACCTCATCTGCTTCCGTGGCAATGGCATCAGAGAATTTGAAAGAAATCGTTTTCTGCTTGTGGTTGATGGTGAAATCCCCAAACAGGAACTTCTCCAACTCTTCAAAGAACTCCGTCAGCGTCCAATGTGGCAAAGCAAGTGCAAAGTTATAAGCGCCCCATGCCGCAGGCAAGGTGTTGCATATAAGGAGATTAACAAAAACAGAATTTTCCAACGCCATAAAATCCCACGAATAACCCACCTGCTTGCATATCCTGTAAAGGATATACAGCAAGTAAGGCTGAAACGACAAAGCCTGTGCTCCCTTTTGCGCATTGGTTTCATGCGGCCAAATAAATTCATTCTTGTCTGCGCTCCACACCATTTCATTCTGAATGTTCCCCGAAGTGTTATTCACCCAGGGCAACGGGATCCAGAAATTATCAGGGTATGGGCGCATATCGTCCATGCAATGCCCTGCAACCGCCATGCGGCTTGTAGGATAGCCCAAATCCAGCTCATTCAAATAAATATCATCGAATGTCTCATCAAAGTTTTGCTCACTGCATCCCTCCAAAAATTGCGTTTTGACTTCCACATCGGATATTTCCGTGCTGGTGATGGTGCCACTCCGATAAAAGTCACGATCGCGAATTTCGCAATCGAACACCACCTTGTTCTTTGCCACATCTGCGCGGTGGATATGCCCAAATATCGCTATGTTTTGGGCACACCCTCGCAAAGGGAAAGTGATCGTCAGCGTATAGCTGTCACTTCCCGTAAACAATCTATTCTCGGCAATAAAATCAAACGATGTGCCTTCCTTCAATACGGCTTGTTGGTTGTTGATGATGATTTCCATAAATGTAATGTGCTACCTTTGTTATTAGCAAAAGTAGCACATTACATTTCATGTAAAAAAGACATCAAAGCTTGATATCTAATTCATCTTCAAATTCAATATTACCTCTATCAAGTGTCCAATGAACATAACTATTCAATTCAGACTTCAATATAAGTAATGCAGGCATATTTTCAGGCATTGGTAGCTCTGCTCTAATATTTCCATTGCGTTTTTTGACTTTGGGGAGACCGTACTTCACGTCAACAATATAAATAAGGTGAACTTTACAGCCTTCTTTCTCTATCCATTGTCTTGAAGTTTCTATAAAAGTGTCTACTCCTGTTCGAGTATTAGATAATATAGAAAACATTACTACATCTAATTTGTTGATATCTGAAGCCATTTTGTTATATTATCTAATAAGGTGGTAAATGCTTGTCCTAAATAGAGCTTCGATTCTTTTCTATGGACGCTTACATAGAGTGGTAAGTAGCCTTCTTGATCTTCAAATGAGTGATTTGCGTCGTCAATCGCAATAGAGAAGAAATTAAAATGCTGGTATTTTAAAAGTGTACACTCTATTCCTTTTTGGTGTTCGATATAATTAAGCAAGTTGTCGTTTTTTGCATAAGCAATAAAGATTGGACAGCGAATACTCTGCAGATATTTTTCCGGGTTATAGCGAGTGGCTGCAAGTAGGCGTGCGTCGTTTTTGAATGGTTCTGTTTGACTTTTTACAAATTCTTGCTGTGTTTGTACACCAAAGGATGAATTAATCAAACTCGCATGCTGCTGATAAATCTTAGCCATTTCCTTTTGCAATTCTTTTATTGCCTGCTTATCTCTTGGTTCAGAAGCTAATATGCGAGCTATTCGGTAAATCATGTACCTAAGGATATTACTTTCTGAATATGAGTGCCACTTAAAAAAAGGAGTGAGACGCGACATAATTTGCTCGTAATATACTTGCTCTCCTTTCACCCCCATAGTAGCCAGGAGTAGAAGTTGTTTTACCTCCGTGTTTCTTGATGCCTCGATAATAGCAACTGAACCTCCTTCACTATGCCCGATAACGCCCACGGGGTGTGAAGCGAAACGTTCGTCGGACTTCAGGAAGGCTAAAGCATCATGAAGGTCGTCAGCTGCATCATACATGGTATAACGACCTTCGTGAGGCTGATTTCCTAGAAGGGTGTCGGAGTAACTGCGGTTGTCATATCTGAACGTTGTATACCCCCTGCTGTTTAAGGAATCAGATAAAGTCTTAAAGAAGCCAACATAGTCCCGATTGAAAGCTTGTGGTGGCGTTACTAAGACCAATATAGGTGATTGCTGTGGTGCTTCTGCTACTTGTGAAATAACTCCCTGAAGTTTCATCTTCCCTTTGAGTATAGGGAAAGATACTTCAATTTGTCTAATTGTTTGTGCACCAATGGGCATAATACTGCCTAACAATAAACAGAAAGCAGTAAAATAATACTTCAATTCTTGACATCGAATTAGAGTCTTCATAATCGATATTTGTAAATACAAAACTCCACCCTTCTTTAATAAGAAAGATAAGTAACTGTTCAAAATTAATTTTATAAATATGAATAATTCACGAATAAGTTCGTACCCACAGACGCCAAGGCCATGTTCGTACAATAGAAAAGCGAGTCCGTAGTCTCGTAATCTATCGGTCTTATCCATTTGCCCTTAAGTATACGCCAAAGAATCTCGGCAGGATTAAGTTCTGGAGAATAAGGTGGAAGATAGAAGAGGAACAATCCTCTTTTCTCCCAAATTTTCCTCAGTTCTTTAACTTTCCGATTTCTATGAACAGAAGCATTGTCCAAGACAATTACAGTCTTCTTCGTAACATTGAAAGAGGATCTGTCAAGATAGTCCACAATCTTGTCTGCGTTGATGGACTCTTGTGTGGTAAAACCTTTATATTGGTTCCTTTTGGTAATCATGCCAAAGATATTAAGCAGGGCTGCCTTCTCGGATGGGATGTAAATATCCTCATTCTTGAATTGCCAGCCATATGGAACATAACCATTTGTACAAACATGACTTTCGTCGGCATAATATATGCATAAGTTCTCCTTTGGAATCAAGTTCTTCAAGTTCTTGCAACTTCTCTTTCTTGTATGCGTAGAGCTGCGGTGAGGGTTTGCCCCTTGGGCGTTTTCTTATACGCTTATATCTTGCACCAATGTTTTTCAAGGTCTGTAAGATCATGAAATTCTTTCAGCGATGAATCAAAATAAAAGCGAGTTGGCTCAGGTAAGTAAAGCTCTAACTCAAAATCTTCTACATTCATTTTCATAATACAATATTTTTTCTGCAAATATAGAAAAATAAGAATCATTTTCTCCTTGATTTAGGAGATTTGTTGCGCATGAGTGTGTCATACTCGTCTTGTGCTTGCTTGATACCCGTGTCCCCTGTCACTGTATTCACGGTGACAAAAGGTTCATTCAATCTTTGGCTTAGTCGGTTCATTGTTTCTTCGTACTTACTGAGTACAGCTGCACTCTGTGCCAAAGCTGCCGAAGCAACATTATCCGTGGGGGCTTGCACCACTACGGGCTGAACTTGTTGTGTAGAAACAACATTGGGAGCAATAGCCCGGCTCACATCATCGGCTCGCAAGGATCCGATGGTGTTCGTTCTTTGTGCATAGTCCAACCATTGATAAGCGGACGAGCCACAGGTGATGCGAGCAATTTCTGCGATGCCACCCATTCCCCGGCATGAACTACGCCTACTTCTTCATTTACTCTGCCTTGCGGAGTAAAACCACCTTGCGCATATTCTTGTGCCTCACTTGCCTGTTGTTGTTTTTCAGATGTGCTGTATATGTAGCCGCTCCCGTATCCATGGCACGCCCTTCACGTCCACCCACAAAATTTGATGAAGCGTTGATTTGCTTGTCCTTCTCAATCGCATCATCAGCCTCTTTCAATTCCATTGCAAGTTTCGCCTTCTCCTTGCCAATCTCTTTGAGCAAATCCTTGGCACCTTCCAACTCATATTTCTTGGCAAGAGAGTTCAGATAGTCGTCCAAGGCTTTCTTGTTCTCCATGTATTTCCCCGTGGTCGCGTCCAACTGCGCATTGTAGTTCGGGATAATTTTGTTCAGCGCATTGACCGCCTTTTGGCGATCGTCAAGCGACAGTTTCTCATCCTTTGCCACCTTAATCAAGGCTTCAATCTTGTTTTTCTCCTCCACAATACCCTCCTGACCTTTCTGTCTGACTTCTGCAAGCGCTTTCTCTGATGCACTCATCTCGTTCATCTTGGAAAGGGTCTTGTATATGCCATAGCCCAAAGCCACAGCAGCTGCGAGCAAAATACCCCAACCACTTGCCAACTAATGCTCATACCGAGCGTACCACAAAAAAACGGAAGCGGGGTGAAAGCTCCGTGCCTTTTGTAATAAACGAAAAGTTCCGCTGACTATTCCTCGCCCTCTTCCGAGCAGAAGTGAACAAAAAAAGCATGGTACAATCATCTATTTCAGATGAGCGTACCATGCTCTTTATTCTTTCAAACAATCTTATTTTTTGTCCAAAAGTCCATCAAATGTTTTGATCAGCGCAAATGGGTCTGCATAGAAAGACTTTGAGTCCAGTTCCTTGATAACGGGTTTCATTACAGGGAAATCCTTGAAGACCAATTTGAGTTCTGCTCTCCAACCAACCGCCGCACTCATCCAGAAAGCGCGAGCTACATCTTCGTTCTTCAACTTGAAGTAGAGCATACCTCCCGTACCTGTCAGTTGAAGGGTCTTAGTGTTGGTCTGCGTGGAAATGTTGTGAACATATCCCGTGACGTTCTTACCTTCATAAACTACCTGCAAAAACACAGGGTCGCTATAAGGTTTCGGATTCTTGTTCCACACATTGGGTAACGCTTTTTGCGCTTTCAAAGCCTCAAAGGTGTACCATTTCTGGCTTTTGTCATCGTAAACACGAAGATTTTTTACCTCTGTGGATTTGTAGGTTTTCTTTTCTCCCTTGGCGTCTTTCACCTTAATAGAGTTTGCATCATCAACAGAGAACAAGGTTCTGGTAGTACCTTTCACAACCTTGCCATCTGTAAGTGTGACTTCTACTTTGGTCTGTGCTTGTGCAAAGACGCAAAACAAACAAGCAAGAAGCATGAATAGAGTCTTTTTCATATCATAAAAATTAGTAGTTAAACATGCATTTGCAAATATATAGATATATTTCTACCCCCCCCAAAAAATAATGATATTTTTTATGTCACAGATTATTCCTCTTCATCGTCCGAGTCACCCGTAATCAGATTGATGCCGAACTGGTCCACCAACTTCTGGTAGTCAAAGCAATAGCTGCGTGCCGATTGAGAGAGTTTAAAAGTGGGCGCGATTTTTGAAGAAATCCGCATTTTGTTAAGTAGTAGCAAAACAAAAGCCTTGATACAGAAGTCTTTAGAGGATTGTTAAGGAGTTCCCCCTTAACCCCTCCGTCGGAAGCCCCCCCCCGACCGCCCTACATCGTCAAACCACGCCCCCCCACAACAAAACGGAATATGTAAACATATCTTAAATAGCACCCTCGTTTGAGTTCCTTCGCCCCGACAAAAGTCCCCAAAATGCACAAATGCCGAAAAGGTTGAACACATAGAAAAGGAAGAAAAGGCAAACAACGCACACACCACACCCACACAACAAAATACACTCCGAAGTTTCGCAAATACCACGATTGCACACTCCAAATTTCCCATGTGCATAGATGCCAAGTTTCCGCACGCTCTAATTTGCACCCCGAAGTTTCACAATGCGCCCAAATCCAAGGTTTCTGACTATCTAAAACGACCCTCCGAGTTTCGCAATGTCTACCCCAATCCCAAACTTACACTTTGCAGTTTCCGAGCCTTCAAAATCATCTTTCAAGGTCTCAAAAAGTAACAAAACGACACCCCGAGTTCCTTTATACTCATGAGGTTCGGGAGTTTCTGACAATCCAACGCCCCCAATGCACCCGACCAAACACCCACACCACACCCCCGAAGCATTTCGAGGTCTCTGATTGCCTCCAAAAATCCGCACCTTTCAAGGGAAAATTTTACACCTTGTGGGCTCGATCTATCCACCGCCCGCGCCACCGCTAACGAGCACCACATTCTTCTGACATCATCAGTTTCTGCGCCTCACGCAGTATACAATGTAGCCTTGCTGCTGCGTCGGCGCGGCACTTGCAGCTGCACCAGTTCACGCCCCAGAACCACGGCAGTGAACTCCTCCTTTGTCCGTCTGTTCGCGCCGTTGCACTTCGGGCGTGCGATCAAGCACATTATAGCGAAAGTCGCATAGTTCGTCCATAAGGCTGAAGGCTTGTTCTGTCAGACCGCGGTTCGTGGTGTCGCCAGTTGTTTGCGGTGCACAGTCAGTGTCGTTGTCCATGCTTTTTTGCGGTCGGGGTGTTTCAGCGTTTTTAGTTTGTGGTTCCGGACTCTGTCCGATAGCGTCTATCAGTTTGTCAACGCCACGTTTCACAATGGCATCGGCATAGCGCAGCATTCTGTTAAGCATTCGTTTCATGATCATACAATTTGGTTTTGTACAAAAGTAAAGTGCTGCAAAGGTAACACCAAGACATTGCACCCATCAAAAAAAGTGTACAATTTGTACACAAATATTTGCTTCCTCCCCGTCTGCCTACTTGTAAAAGAGTGTGTGCACTTTTACTGCTATCTTACACTTTTTGCACATAACAAGTTGATATTCAGATATTTCAAGAGTGTAAGATGATTTCAAAGTATCTTACACACTCCTGCACACATCTTACACACCTTACCCCGCTGCCTCGCAGTCAACATGGACGTATGCAGTAGATAATACGGCATAGGGACGTAGAACAATCTGTCGGAGTAACAGACTTTTCTGCTCCCCTATGCCGTGATACTGTTCTCCCGTGCTTGTGTCGTGTGGCAGCGTGAGGGTTGTGTAGGTCGCGTGTAGGTGGTATTGGTAACATCTTACACTAAGTAAAATGTTGACAATCAATAAGTTGAAGCGTGTTAGTGTAAGATGTAAGATACTCGGCGAGTAAAGCTTTTGTAGTATTGTAAAGGTCCCGTAAGCATTAAACGCTACCACCAAATGCAAGCACTAATGGGGGCGACGCGTCCCGCGGGCATTAAGGCAAAGGCTCATACACTAAACACAAAGGCTCTGCACTAAATACATGCCTGTCTGTGAATCTTTGCCTTGATGCCCGACGCGAGACGCATCGCCCCCATTAGTGCTTGCGTTTTGTGGTAGCGCTTAGTGGTAGCGTTTAGTGGTAGCGTTTTTTGCAGACTTCGTCAATGCGTCACCCAATCAAATGACACAACTCATTGATTTTCAATATGCGCTATGTGATGGCACAAAAAAGTGATGAAGTCAGGTGTGGGAACATACGGATGAAGTTCGCTTTAACAGAAGCGAACCAATAGAATACAGAAAGCAGTTCTGCTTTCTCCAAACAAGCTTTGTCCGAAAGTTTCGGATAAAGCAAATGCGCCATCTCTGCAAGGCATTCCATGCTTTGCGTATGCAGGAAGCCTTGGTAATAGTTCTCGCAAGCGAGATAATCCTCAAAGGGGACGGCTTGCAAATCGGCAGTGACTGCCGATGCACCGCAAATGACAGAAATGCGTATAGGCTTGGGAGCGAAGCTCTCCAAGAACGCGAGTTGTTGCGCAGCAAAGGTGATTTGCCAATCGGCAAGCACCACTTGGCGTTTACTTTTCCTGTCCTTGACCAAACAGGAGTGTTTGTCTGCATGACAAAGCACAACAAATTCAGCCCATTTGCAAACGCAAGGGCTAACACCTCGTTCATCGGCAAATCGCGTGCGACTTGTCGGAAGAAAAAACGGAGTTGCTGGTCGGACAGTTCCGACCATGATTTGGGCAGGGATATAGAAAATGCTTCCATACCGCGAAAGTATGGAAGCATTGTAGAGGGATAAAAGACAACTATTTTTAGATATCATCCTGAATCTGTTGGTTTTCCTTTTGGTTCTTTTCCCTTACACCAACTTTATCTTCGTAACCAATCCAAAGGTGCCCTCCTTTAGACATTTCTACGCAAATAGTGCCATTCTCTTTTTCCCAATAAGAAGCATAATTACACTTATCAAGTCTTAAGGCTTGCATTTCATACCCATCTCCTTTGTAATATGGTTTGGAAAAAAATTCAAAGTGTTCCGTTGGCTCACCATATTTCTTTTTGAATTGACCAACCATATCTTCATAATCCGATTCTAAACGAGAAAATGAAGATGCTTCTGGGTATTCTACAAGAATTTTCCATACTACATTACTAGTAGATACTACATCTACCACAACATTAGAACCTGCGAATGTTCCACTATACTCTCTGATGTGATCACTGATTTTCTCCTTAAAGACAAATCCTTTCGCTTTCAATTTTTCTCCCATTTGAATAGGAGATCCTGCGATTGGAATTCCCATAAATTTCATGCGTTCCGTTTGCGCTGATAAAGACATAATACAGAAAAGGAACATTGAAAGAATTGCAGCGATTTTTTTAATATTTTTCATAATTGTTGTTTGTTAGGTTTGTTTACTATTGCAAATCTAATAATTTTTTTTCAAAACCAATACCCACCTTTCCTTTTATCATTCTTGTACCCATGATTTTCAAAGAGCGCAGCGGTTTCTGACTGCTTCCACTCCTCAAAAAATCCATCGGGAGCATTGCGGAGGGCGTTCACGATCTCAATGCAAGATGATATGGGGACTTCTCCCTCTTCTTCCTATAACATATACAGTTCAATGGCGAAGATGCGGTGCAGATGGGGTCTCGCCCCATTTGCCCAACAACTCTGCTTGGCGCAGAGTCGCCAAGAGTTCACAGGAGAAGAAATCATGCGCCAATCGTTCCTCGATGGCGATGAGTTTAGAATGCAGTTCCTGGTAACGCTGCCAAGAGTGGTCGGTGCTGCCGAGTTTCCGAGGCAAATCCAACCACGGGTAAAGCGTTTGCTCAAAGTATTGGCATGGGGCGCTTGTCGCCCATGCTTCCGTTGAACTTTGCCGAGCGCAGCCGACATTCGCGAAGCAATTGCCACCCTCCTTGTCCGTCTCAATCTTGTTAATCACCACATCATGCTGTTCCTCTCCGTTTGGAGACACATAAAACTCCGAGAAAAGCACCTTGCCCGAGTTCTCCATACCCGTGAGAAAATTGATGATGTTGTCCTTCTCCTCGTTCACGCGCTCCTGCTGCTTCACGCGGTCGGTAATGCCCTCTGCCTTGAAGATGTTGCTCCAAAACGATTTGGCAATCTCAATGTGGTACTTGATAGGCGCAGAGTTTTTCAGTTTCGCCTCCTTTGCCACCCCAATGAGCTGCTTGATGTTATACCACTTGCCCTTGAAGAGCGAAGCATAATAAGGAATGGGATAATACGTGCTGTCAGGCGTCGGCACACGGCTGACCACGGCAAACTTGCGTTTGCCCTTCTTCACCTGTGCTTGCAAGTCCGTCCAAGGACTTTGCGGATTGAGCAGTGGAATGATCTCCACCTGTTCCGCCCGCACCGAGTTGCGCCAATTCGCGTACAACACCTGTGGTATCACACCCTCCTTGTTTGCAGGCGCAAAGCGCACATAGCAAGCCTCCTTGCGCAGCACCCTCACCACCTTGTTGCCTTGCTCATTGAGAATTATCACACTCACGGCAAAGCCGAAGTGTTTGAAGTCCTGGCAAGCACCGAGAAAATAACTCGCCATGTCGTTATCCAAGAAGAACTCCTCGACCTCGTTCACCACTTTCTGTTTGCACATTTCATCAGTTTGATACACCAAACCGCTCCCATAGCACACCTCTGCATTAAACATCTGGCAAGTGCTCAGTGTCTCATCACTCTCAATCAGATTGATAATGTCATACGGCATTTGGTCGTCCGCTCCCCAAGGCATATAGCTCACCTTGTCGCTCACATGGCGCGGTGAAATCTCCTCCGCCTCTTTGAAAACTTCGCTGCTCTTGGTGGTGAACGCTGCTGCGGCATGATAGCCTGGCAGATCGTTCACGCCTGTTATGTGTAAGTAATTGAAATCGCCCATAGTTTTGCTTGTTTGTTTCCGCAAAACTATGGGCGATGGAGTATTTATAAAAAGACGTTTTTACTTAATAGCAAATATCACATGGTCTTCGACCTTTCTTCTTTGCCTTATAAAGTGGTATCTCTTTTATTTTATGACCTCTGATTGTATAACAATCTTTCGTTGCATGATAGCAATTCTCATGTGGAGTTATATAAACTTTTTGGTTTTCCTCTACTTCTCTATGTTCTTTTAAGTCCCAATAAGGCATACTTGATATAAACAACCATATTCCAAGTACTGGGCCTAATACCGCAGCAAGACAACCACCAGATAATTTTACTATCCCCACCTCATCTTTCACTACTTGCTCCTCATCCTCTTTTACAATTGAACCATAAAGATTGATAAATGGAAGTGTAACCGTACCACATATAAGTATTGCCAAACAAAAGAAGAAAGCAGCACCCGCATATTTTAATTCAGCAAACCACCATAAGCAACCTAAGGGCGTTGCGTAAAAAAGCATTCCTCTTACGAACTCTATTGTGCGACTTGTCCTTGGTGGTTGCCTATTTTTAAGTTTTTCCTGATATTGTCGAAATTTATTATACATTTTCATATCATTCAGCCATCATTAATAAGTTAGGAAATTCTTCTTTGATTGCCACCAAGTAAGCAACGATATACTTATAGTCACCATACCCAGCATATTGTCCCCAAATAGGTTCATCAGTTGTTTCCTTGTAACCTTTGGGGTAAGCCTCATAATAGCCATCTAATTCCTCTTGAATGGCATCGCGCATTTCCCCAATTTGGCTTTTGCTTGGGTTCTTGGCTTTGTCATCAAACTTCCAACGGAAGTATGGTGCAAGGGCTTAGATGTTTATCAAACCATTTTCATAGTCCTCCCGCATCTTGGCGAGAAAGGTATCTTGTTGCTTGAAGTAGTCCATAAATCTGTTGTTTTGCTAGTTACAAAAATACTAAAATATCTCGATTTATGCAACAACAAACGTAATGATTTTCAACTACTTAGTGTATACAATAGCTGCAATTCTTTCATCAAACGACAACGTGATTTTCATCATTTTCTTCACAGAACCATGAACCATTTTCATATAGGAAAGTACAAAGTTACAAGTTTTTATTGAAAATAGGACGACTACTATCATATTGACTTTCTCTAGTCGTATTGAAAAATAATGAACTTACTTCCTATATATTGTTTTTTTGCTAATTTTGTACCTATGTGATGGGAACTTGATATTATTCTTTTTTCACGCTCAATAATAATAGGTACGTATGAACGATAATTACTACACAAAGAGTTGCATAGAAAAAATTAAGAATCTACTGAAAGGTAGGAAAAAGGAAAAAGAAGAAGAGAGAATAATGAATTATGTAACCAAATTGAATTCAATTGTTGAGATTTATCTTGAAGGATTACATAGTCAAGCTTTTACGGGTATGTTTTCTTTGTGCTTTAAGAATGGAGATTGCTTACTAAGAACTGAATATCTTGGTAAAGAGAAAGAGAATGAAAAGAAGGGAGTAAGAATCATTAGTAAAGATGAACATGGTAATATCATTCCATCTTATCCTGAAAGCTTATTTTATAGAATTCGAACATCGCATGATAATTGCATAGAATATTCAGGGGAAGAGATGTATCACATACCTTTTGAAATGGTTTCCAAGGTTGCAAATATGCGTTATAGTATCTCGGGATTCCCATGTTTTTACTTAGGAGCTTCTGTTTATGTTTGTTGGGAAGAACTACATCGTCCTCAGTTAGAGACATGCAATGTTTCTCTATTTAAGTTAAAACAAGACATTAGGGTTATAGATTTATCATTCAAAGAAAGGCATCGATTTTTTACTAAATCAGAAGATTACTTAACGGACTGCTTGAGACTTTTTTGTTCTGTTGAAGTACCTATAGAAAAAAGCAATGATCCATTTAAGATGGAGTATATTATACCTCAACTTTTAATGCAGTGCATAGTAAAGAACTACAATGAAACAAATGATGCTAGTAAAAGTGTATTAGGTGTCATGTATACATCTGTTCATATAAACGATAGCAAAACGTGGTTTAATAGAAACACAAAAAAATCAAGAAATTTGTTCAATAATTATGTTTTTCCAGCTTTAGAACGTCAATCTCAAGGCATTTCGCCATTGATAGAACGTTTATTTGAAGAATATAATAACACCTCGTTTTTGGAATTTGAAACTTGCCATAGCACGTTTTCTAATGGTCAGCATAATAAATATGATCTAAGTAAATTTGGACGAATTGAGAGTTTCCTGAAAAGCCATCCAAAAGGGATGCCAGAATATAATGAGTAATTATTTTTGAAAGATGACATCACGATGCCATTCCAAAAACTCTTTATTAGGAAGATAATTCACATCGCAGAACTTCATCTTTTCATGTTCAAAAGGGTTGAAGAACATCTGATAATACATTTTATCAGCGTTTGCCTCAAGTCGGGGAGATATGATCATTTTATATTCATTATCAAAAGAAATAAAGCCTTGGTCAAATGCTCGGTCATATAATGATGATAGGCATATTCCATTTTCAGGATTCAGTCGCTCTTCCTTATTTTCAGCCCACGGGATAATATGACTTGCTACAAGCAACTCACTTATATTTACACCTGAAACGGCACATAATCCATTATAGTTAGCAAGTACCATCTGCCGGAACACATCTTGATTTACACGTGTTTTAACTTCACGTACCTTATCCTCGCCTACAAGAGTCTCAGTCCCTTGCAATATAGCCTGATGATTTAGTTCAACTGATGTTTGTTGATAGGAAGCCAGCAGTTTCTCACTTTCAAAAACAAACTTTTCTCGGTCTTGCATATATTCATCCCAATAAGGCTGACACTGTGTTTTTCCAGCTTGAAGCCCCAATATTCCTCTGGCTTGTAAAATGGGGTCACAAGCTGCAAAGTTTACGAGACGCATAGCAATAGAACTACTTGTTCTACCAAGTAGTTCTGCTAATTTCTTAACTTTCGGATTACTTTGGTTCATTTGACCAAAAGTCATCTTCAAATAAAGATTGAGAGTAAGAATGAATTCTTCTCGAGACCAAAGTCTACGTGCAGCCATGAGAATATATTGTTAGATTATAGGTCGTTCAATGCACCTTCATTGTGTTTGATATTGCTTAAAACATCATTATAATCAATATGAAGATTATAATTATAGGGGTCACGCATCCAATCTTCTGTATCTTTTAAGATAAAAACATCTATCGTGCCGTAGGCAACATCTGAAATATTTTCCAAGTTTTCAAAATCAATATCATCACCGACTCCTGGTTTTGTCACTAAGAATGTAATGCTTTCCTTATAGTCTTTGGTATGAAGATAAGTGTGTTTATCTCCATATTTTTGATACAATAAATTCTTAAAACTATTGTACTCTTGTTCTGCCATATCTTCTGAAATGCCATTCAAAATAGCCTTGGCCCTGTACACTAATTTTGATTTCGTATCATAAAAAATGATGATATTCGCTTTTTTTCCTGCAAATGTCCCATTCAGAACACGCTGCCCATTAGGAGAATAGGCGCTTGCTTGTTTATTTACCTTACATCCCTTTGCTATCAGTTTGGCTTGGAACTGTGAAAGAGTACCAGTAATAGGAATGCCCATAAACTTCAAGTGTTCATTGGTATTTTGCGCAAAAGCAGCTACAATGAGTAGCAAACAGAAAAGCGTGGAAAGTATTCTCTTCATAATAAATGCAGTTTTAAGTTTCTGCAAATGTAGATAAAACATTTCACATAAACACCTCCATTCCATTAATTTCAAACACGCACACATCTCTCAACTGTCGGATTTCATTGCTATCCAGTAATTTCATTCTTCGCGTGCCTTTGTAGAAGTCGTAGCGAAGCGAGATACAGCGGTGCCAGCATTGGATTTCACCCGAGCGCGTCCATAGTTTGAGGTCTACGGGTTCAGGAGATTGGAGCATACGTTTAAGCGTGGTGATATGAATAGCGTGGGGCATTAGTCGAAAGTATTGTTGTAAACCTGGTTGAAGATATTATGTGAGCGAGGAACGGTGAAAGGCACCTGCTTGCGAAACGGTTTCCACTTGAACTTCACATGGTTGTTCGCGTTGGTGGCATCAGAAAGTTCACTTTCGATGTCAGTAATAAGTATGGAACTGCCCACAGTGAATTCAGGAGAAATCAAGTAGAGTTTGTGAGACTGCAAAACCTGCGTAAGATGACGGGCAAAGAAATAGGAAAGCGAGGACGTCTCACTCTCGTATTCTACCTCCGTGTTGTCATCGTATGCAGAAGATTCTCCACGACATACGGCAAAGCTGCGGTCAAAGGAAACCTTGCGCTTAGTTTGGGCGGTGAGGTACAAGGTGTCATTCACATTGAACTCATTCTGAAAAATCAGCGTAAGCGTGGGAACTTCATCGGTCACGAAGAACATAAAAGTACGTTTCCCTCGGAAAAGCGTAACAGACAAGAGTTTGCCACTTACCCCTTGGGGCAAGTACCCCAAGAGTTCCTCTTCGTTGATGTCCTCGAAACAAAAATCAAACTGCTTGGCAGCAATGGGAGTATCTGATATGGTGAGCGTTTCGGGCGTGTCCTTGTCACCGCGTTGGATCACATACTGCGTGGCACACTGGCCCGTTTCATTTGGGAGAACGATGTACTGCAAATCAAGCTGAAAACCATGCGGCACCAAACGCACCGCGTGCGTGGTGAGAAAATGCGATTGCAGGAACAGCTCGCAGTTCGTCCTTAGCATTTGAAGTTTACAGTAAACCAGAGTAAACTCGCCCAGAGTATAATCAGTGCGGTCCACCTGCATACGGAAACTGCACGTGGCATGCACCAGCTGCTTTGCCTCCATGTAGTTCTCAATAATGCTGCGCAAATCATAGATGCTCGCCTTTCCCCCATAGGCATAAAGCGTGGTGGAAAAGATAGGCGACTGACTGCGGTTGAGATAGATAGCCAAATACACGGAACTGCCTTGGAAGTCGGACATCTCGAACACATCGGGAATGCTCGAAGTAAAATCGTATGTCTGCGGATTAAAATTGAAATTCATAAGCGTTGAAAGAAAAAGCCAAGGAACGTAATAACCCTCGCAATATCGCACAAACCTCGGGTTACGGAAAAGACCGTCCTTTCGGGCGATCCTTTCTTTCAGCTTCAAGCCGTAGCAGTGGCTCTCTTGCGTGTAGTGCGCTTGGCGGCAGGCTTTCTCGTGCGCTTGGGTGTGGTGGTAGGAACGGCAGAGGCGGGCTATATGGGAGCAGGGGCAGAACCCTCGGGGGCGGTGGCGGATGCCTTGCTCCGTGCAATCTCGTGAAGCAAGGCGCTTGCCATCGCCCCACACCATAGCCCTACCCATGTAGCCCACCTCTCCCACTTCTCCACACCCAAGCACACGAAAAAGCCGCCATGCGCACAGCAAGAGAGCCAATGCGCACAGCGGCTGAAAGAAAGGATTGCCCGCCGAATGGGTGGGCTTGTAATAAGTTATTCCTTAAAAAGATCTAGTTCAGAAGCATCATAAGTTGTAATACCAGAGAACCAACCTCTATCACAATTTATACGGTTTCCTCTGATTCCAACGACTTTCATCTTTCCTCCATATTTCTTATGAGTGACATAATCACCCATCTTGAAGTTATGGGTTATGACATCTTCTTTTGTCTGCTTTTTTTTCTGTTCTTCTTTCTCTATAACTATTTTCTGAGGTTGCGTTTGTGGACGCTCTTGTCGTTCCTGTACAATTGTCATTTTAAGTTCATGTACTTCCCTCGTAAGTTGTTCCACGTTATTTGTCATACCCCAAATCTTAAAGAAAAGAATGAGACAAAGAATGCTCCATACAAGAGCTAATAGAAAGGCGAATATTTCCATAAGTATATATGTAAGACTTTATTTCAGATAAATATGCGGATTAGAAGTCACTATCATTTTCATCTTTTTCAAAAGTGGATTCTTGTTCACCATCCAAACTTGCCAAGTATGACAAATACGCATTGATGTACGTAAATGCAATCATTCTGTTCTCAGGTATACCAGGTATATTTATAGTGCTATAACCGAAAACCAAAATATTGCGATTATCTGTGTAAACACTTGGGTCTATATATACGGGTAAATCAATCTTATTTTCCCCCGTATTATCATACGTCAAATTTGAATACTTGCTATCTATTTTATTTTTTATGTAATTAAATTTGCTCTTAAACTCTGACTTTTCCATAGGGCTAGTCACAATCGAAATAGCTGCTATCTTGTCATCGTAGAATTGGAAACAAACGGTTGAACATGCTTCGCCCATAAATTTGAGTCTATTCGCAGATAGCATGCCATCCTCGTCAATTTCATAGGGGCAATCCAAACTTTTCAATCTATTTTTCACTTCGTTTAGGGTAGATTCTCCCAACGTGAGCCCCCAAAATTTATTTTGAATGCTTTGCGCTAATGCACTGATATTAAAACCAAGACAAAGGAAAAACGATAGGAATAAGATTTTTAATGCTTTCATAATTTTGTTATTTTCTTGCAAAGATAACCGAAATACCTAAACAAAAGAAGTATAACTACAATGTTCTTCAGCATATTATTGAACGCCACTAACATTTAATTCCCCATAAAAATCATGCTGCGGAAACTTCTCACACCCGATATACAGCGTATCAAAAAACACCTGTTCCATCGGTACGATGCTCCAACAAGTCCTCCTCAGACTCGAGATTTTCTCGGTGGACTTGTTTTTGCGAAAGTTGTTCCTTACCCGATAAATGGCAAGAATAAAGTCATCGTTGTTTTGACGGTAGAAATATGGCATTATGGCAAAGATGTACGCACATAAAGCAAAAAAAGACAAGTGGAACATCACGGCTGCACTAAAAACGATTATCTTTGCTCCTAAAATATTATCTATGGGAGCATACATAGTACCTTTAGCATACAATCACAATTTAGACATAACTTCCGATAAAAAGTTTGCAGAAGACATAAGCAAAAGGTTCTCTGCAAACCTAACAATGCTTACTGATGAGAGTAATGACCTTGGAAGGCATGAAATACTTTTTATAAAAAAAGAAGATGCCATAAGGAATATTTCTATTACGAAATGTTCTCCCTCTAAAACAAATGCCAAATTATACATTGTGAATCTATTAGATAACAATAATATATTTGAGGTGTTTCCTCATCATGTAGACCTTTATTTGATGAAAACAAATGTTACTCGTTGGTGCGACATTGAAAGAGCTGTTCGCAATAAAGAAAATCTGGATTTATTGCATAAGTTTAGATTAAGCATGAAGATAATATGTAATACTTTGGGCTGCGATATATGCATATACTTTTCAGATGAAGATGACACAGAACGACTCTGGGAAAGAAGTCTGAAAAATAGCGATTTTAATAGCATTATGGAGTATGTTGGAAAGAAACGATACATCAAGAGTTCATGTAAAGAAGATGTAAGAGGCGTGCTTAATCTTTCAGAATACTTAATGAATAATCAATGCGTCATAAATAATTGGTTCTATTTTATGGATGTTATAGTGGACGACTTCAAGGACCTAAAATAAAATGCCCCTAAAAAGACAGGTGGAACCTTACAGCAGCACCTGTCCATCAATCAAAAGTATAAATTTTTCAGAGATAACCGGGCAGGTCGTTCACACCTATTATGTGTAAGTAATTGAAATCGCCCATAGTTATGCTTGTATGTTTCTGCAAAACTATGGGCGATGCATTGGACATGAAAATACATGCTCAAAACAGATTATGAAGTACTACCATTCATCATCACCATTCATAATAGTTCTAGAGTTTTCATTCAAATACTTTATAATGCTAGATATTGTATTTAGAGCATCACTATGGCAGTTGATGAAAGCCATTGCATGAGAGTCCTTTTGTCCAGCGGACGGATTGACAGGATAGCATGCTCCAGGAGCCACATCTTCTGTTCCTTTCCAGGCATTAGCACCTATATAACTAAGAATTACAACCGTTATTCTAACACGATTTTCCTTTACATCGATTGTTACTTCCTCTCTTGCGTTAATGAAAGTAGCATTCATATACCCAATAGCTTTCCCCATTCCTTGTAAGATGGCAATGCCACTTAAATGAGTAAGAGAACCTGAGGGACAAGGGTTTACTCCCGTCATCTTGGTCTTATACCATGACAATAAAGAGGTTCCGATATCGTTGATGTTAAACGTGCTATCGCTATTGACGACGTATTGGTATTTTATGGTGTTATCTGAAGAAATTGGAAAGGCCTCAAGCAATTTCTTTGCCCATTTTTTGTTGCCTGATGATTTCCATTGATTGGCAATCTCCGAATAAGTCTTAACATCTGCATCAAAATCAGCGCAAGACCAAATATCCTTTCCATAACTTTGAAAAGAGGTAAGGATAAATAAAAGAATTGTTATTAAGTTCCTCATATTGTTATTTTTAATGACATTGCAAATATAGCAAAAATATTTCATTTGTATTTCAAATTATGCCTTTCATTCCGCTATCATTAGCAAGTCTGGGAGTTTCGCGTTTATTGCCTCCAAATAAGCAACAATGAGCAAGTAGTCGCCATATTCTACATGTTGTCCCCAACATTGATTCAAATGCTGCGAATACTGCAAAAGTCTAAGGCTATGCGCTCTGCCTTCCGACAAAGCGCACGGGGCTACCAAGAACATCTCCGATAATGCTTCTGCTGTGTCACGAGATTGCCGAAGCAAGGCGCTTGCCACCGCCCCACATCTAACCCCTCCCCATGTAGCCCACCTCTCCCACTCCTCCACACCCAAGCACGCGAAAAAGCCGCCATGCGCACAGCAAGAGAGCCAATGCGCACGGCGGCTAAAAGAAAAGATTGCCTAACATGGAGGGTTTGGGTGAAATAAGTCTTACACCTTTTTTATTTCACCTCTTTTGAAAGCCTTAAAGCTATCGAATATACTTTTCTTTATAGGTTCACATTGTACAAAACCCAAATCATCGATTCCAATAACCTTATAGTGCGTTCCATTAGATTTTAATTCCACTATATCACCTACCTTGAGATCTTCCCTATCAAGGTCAGACGGACTTTGAACAAGGGGTATTTCCTCTTGTTCCTTTGACACGACGACTTTTGCCTTGGTTTGTTCTTGCACAAGAACCATTTTAAGTTCATGTACTTCCCTCGTAAGTTGTTCCACGTTATTTGTCATGCCCCAAATCTTAAAGAAAAGAATGAGACAAAGAATACTCCATACAAGAGCTAATAGATAAGCGAATACTTCCATTGATTAAGGTAATTTTATTTTATCAAGTGAATCCTTAGGTACTGCAACACCAAGAAGAATTATGCCTGAAACTATAAAAAAATAGCCAAATCCTTTTTGAACTATTTCAGCTACATCTGCTGCATTTTTTGCAGCTATTGCCGCTGCGTTTTGTATGCCTGTATAAGCATCTCCACCATATGTCTTTTCAGATACATACGAACCAGCACGTTCTTCAAAACATTTATGGCTAAAATAGAACGAGCATAGTGCAGCAACTACAAAAATAAGAGATTTTATATACCTCATAGACTAAAAATTAGAGTTAATATTTATACTACAAAATTACGAATATTAGCAATATTGTTGACAATCCTTTTGTATGTTCCTAAACATATTATCTCACACCACCCACAAATTCCCAATAAAAATCATGCTGCGGGAACAGCACCAGCAGATACAAGCACCTACCCCACGCACACCTCCCCCAAAACGCAACGCACGATGTATATCTTTGTGTATTCTGCCCCCATATTTGCTTGATTCGTTATTTTGTCTACACTCTGCACTTTCGTTCGTAACCCGTTGATTATTAACACGTAAATCAGTGTATGCACCACATCATTTCAACTACACGGACATCTGCACTTTTCTTTTTCAACAACTCCACGGCACGGTTACGACTGAGAGCCAAAACTGATATGGGAGGGCGGAAATGCTATCGGAGCTACAGAAATGCCTCGCCCCCATTACATAGAAATGCCTGCAGACTATACTGTTGCCACAGCACCTCATGTACGGTGTAACAGATTGCTGCCTGCACCAACACTTTCAAACTTAAGAAGTGCAGACTGTAGTGCAGATAGTGTAGACAAAATGCTATGGTGTATACACCGCATTTTGCGTTGATAATCAATACAAAGCACAACAAAAGTGCAGAGTGCAGACAAAAGAGCGAAAAGACTCATAAGGCAGTGTATATCATAAGCAGGTGTTCTGAATTAATCGGTATGGATTGATGCGATGTTTGTAACAGAAGCTTTGGTTAAAGAATGAGCGTAGCGAGCTACGCGTACAATGCAACCTAAATTTAGGAGATAAACAATGTGCCAAAGCATATCGAATAATGCAGAGCACTATTATATTGATATGTATTGACGGACAACTGCACCGATTTCTTGAGAAGCACCATGAGAGACACCGCGGTGAGGCGAACCTGGTGCAAAACCATTAAGAACGTCCGACTGTGATACAGACAAAAAAAGGAGGCCAAAGCCTCCCTAAAAATAGATCTCACTATTTGCAAGACGTTTCCTAAAAATTCACATTCAGCCCCAAAGACAATAGTTCATTGAACTCAAAATTCGATTGGCCTTCCGAACGTTTCCGGCTGTCATCAAAGCGAGGGAATAAGAAGACCCTTGCAGACAAATAGCGGTTAATTGAGAGGTTGAAGGTATTTTCCCACTCCAATTGCGTCGAAGAGTAATCGGTAAAGAAGTAAATGCGTCCACTCCAACTCACATTTTTTACTATGTTCCAGGTGTAATTGACCGTTACATTCGAACCATACTCCCATTTAGAATGATGCTTACCATTTGAAACGCCAAAATCCTTGATAAGAGAAGGGCGACCTACATATTTTAATTTTAAGGCCAAAGGAGACAATGTCGCATTTACCTTGAAGCGGCCATTACGTGATGACTGCTGATAATCCATACCAATAGAAAGCAGAGACTCGAATGGTGACATAAAATCAGAATAGACCTTTTCGTCGTTGGCCTTATAACCTTTGTAAAACTGGGTCCAACTCTGCAACATGATGGTGTAGTACCAATGTTTAACTGCACGCAAACCAAGTTTGTTCGTCAAACGCAATAAGTCGGAATTTGTTTTATACTTATGTTTTTCGTCATTATGCGATGTTTGAAACCCTAACTTCATCTCAAGTTTGTTGTCAAACGTCAGTTTACGCTGGTTATTATAATTTGCTTCTATCACTGTAGCAGCCAACAGGGCGTTATGACTCTCCCCTCCTTTGTACCAATTATCAGAAACATAGCTTTGGGTAAACTGTAAAGAGAAGTTCGTTTTGAAGTTCCAAAAATTTGGTTTTCTGACAACAATGCCATAATTACCATCACCAGCAGGCAAAGGCAATTTATCAGACGAGCTACTATCATAATGTTCAGACAACATCAGTTCAGGCGGTTCTGGCTGTTCCTCTATATTAGCTACTGGTTGGTGTATAGAATCGGGCAGTGCGATCTGAGGCTGCATCAAGCAGCCTTGTACTAAAGCATAATCAGTATGTTTCAATATTTCAAGTTTTGGTGCACTTAGTGAGCCATTTATTATTGGTTTACAATCAGTTAACGAGAACAATCTATTTAATACTTGAGCATATAAAGATGGTTTGCAGACAAGTGACACATAGTAAGGATTAACCAACGAATCTGAGGGTATATAAGAAGATATTCCCAGCTTTATTGAATCCATCTTCATTAAGGCACGCTTCACTATCCGTTGGTTCGCATCGTTCACCGAGTTATCATGCGCAACGTGATAATGTGATTTGTTTGCAAAAACAAACGATGCAGACGTAAACCATAGAAACCCCAATAACATACATGGCAATATATTTGCAGTGTATTTGTTCTTTTGCATATATTCGATTATAAATAGGTGTTCAAAATCATTTTATACAACCAGCAGATGACATTTTCACATTGAAAGCACATTCTCGAGACGCATCTGCCCCTCTTCGCTCTCGGGCACATTGCCCGTTCGATTCGTTTCCCCGTTATCGGGGGGCAGAAGCCCTCACCGATGGAAACACCTGTGCCCCGATAACGCACTTTCAGTGTTAAAAGAGTTTTGAACACCTACTTGGATATTGTATATATGTGGCATTTTACAAGGCCACAAGTCTATTTGTTTCGCGAAGTTAAGCATTTATTCAGCAAAAAACTTTGTCAGTCAATGATAATAATCTATTTTTGGCTGATTTTTCAACATTAAATGCGACTACAGCCATGATGAGACAGCTAAAAATAACAGTTGCCATAACGTCTCGCGGCAGCGAAGCGCTTGAACGCTACCTGCAAGATATTAGCAAGGAAGAGATGGTCAGCACAGATGAGGAAGTGGAACTGGCTAAAAGAATTCGCCAAGGTGACAAGAATGCACTTGAGAGATTGGTGAAAGCCAACTTGCGTTTTGTTGTTTCTGTTGCCAAACAGTATCAAGGCCAAGGATTAGAGCTCACAGACCTTATTAACGAGGGCAATGTGGGACTCATAAATGCGGCAATGAAGTTTGACGAAACACGTGGCTTCAAGTTTATTTCCTACGCTGTTTGGTGGGTTCGTCAAAGCATTCTACAGGCACTGGCAGACAAGAGCCGACTCGTAAGATTACCATTAAACCAAATTGGCTATGTGAGTAAAGTTAATCACTTTTATCACGATTTCATGCAAAAGAACAACAGGGCACCCTCCCTTGATGAAGTGGCTGATGCCCTTGGCATGGAAAAGAGCAAGGTAAACGCGGCCCTTCTCACATCAGGCAAACATATATCAATGAATGCCCCCTTGATAGATGATGAAGACAGCTGTCTGCTCGACCTATTGACAAACGATGACAAAGGTAACGCTGATTCATCGCTAATTTCAGACTCTCTCAAAGAGGAAGTGCATCATGCACTGGACTTATTGCCTGAAAGAGAGTCGCAAGTCATACGAATGTACTTTGGAATAAACACGCCGGAGCTTAGCCTTGAAGAAATAGGTGAAAAACTCAACTTGAGCAGAGAGCGAGTCAGACAGATTAAAGAAAAAGCACTCACTTTGTTGCGCAACGCACAAATAGGAAGCGTATTAAAAGAGTATTTATAAGGAATAAGAACAAAAGCATACATTTGTCTTGCCTATTTCACGTCGACATACTGATATTTTAGAGCTAACGGAGGCAAAGAGGTGCATTTGTCAAATAAAATAAGTAACTTTGCCACATAAACATATCTTATCAATATTGAAAACGAAGCACATGAGTAAAATTGCACAAACAATATCAGCCATTCTGATTATACTATTTACCTTTTGCACAAACATGCAAGCAGGTAACAGAAGGAGCGAAACTGTGTACGCCTTTGCATACGGCACTTGTTTTAATGATTCTGTCATTTACTTATCAACCGTAGAGAAGCTCGACAGTGCTAATATCGACCCAAAGACGAAGTTCTTAACCGACCGAAAGTTTTACGCTAACAACTTTAAGTATTTCCTTGATAATCAGTATAAAGGAATACACACATGTGCCATATTCTTCAACAAAAACAAAGAGAAATTAGAAAAGACATATATTAAGCTACGACGCAATACGAACAAAGACAAGCACAGCACGTTAGTTGAAATTCCATTGTCAACATTCAGTTTATCAAAGATACAATGAGTCAACGCTACTAACATATATTTTTAATACATTGGAAACATTACTCTTCAAGGTGGCGGATTTGTGTTTTGCATTACACGCGCCACAAACACAGATCTTAAAAAGGCTCTTACCATCATACGCGCCATTTAACATTGACAAGGCAGACGGCAAAATTATGCTTAACGCCTTCGTCGAGAATGGACGTGTAAGCGCAGAGCCAGAAGGTGAGGAACTTGGCCAATTTGATTGCGGAGGCACGAACCATGGCATATATAAGTACAACACTGGTTACAAAATCATCATAAGCACAATTGAGGGGCACTTGGCTTCGGCCATGATTGCGAACAACAATTTCAGCAAATGCGAAATTTCGCTCTTCGGCAATGAAAACGACCAACAATTTGGGCTCGGAAACGCCATGATGATAGCTTTTGCCTTTTCGGCCGCATACTACGACACGCTGCTGATGCACTCGTCTGTCACTATAAACGACGGCTACGGCTACCTGTTCTTAGGTAAAAGTGGCACAGGCAAGAGCACACATTCAAGCCTGTGGCGCACATACATACAAGGATCGGATCTACTAAACGACGACAACCCTGCTGTACGCGTCAAAGGTGAAAACGAAATTATTGTCTATGGCACACCCTGGAGTGGGAAAACGCCATGCTATAGAAATTTGCAGTATCCCATAGGCGCTTTTGTACGTTTGGAACAACACCCGCAAAACATCATTGCTAAGGAATCGCCTTTGAAAGCTTTTGCATCAATAATATCGTCGTGCTCCACTATGATATGGGATAAACCATCGTACGCACACATCATGCACACGGCCGAAGCCGTTGCAAAGAAGATTGCTGTATATTATCTGAAATGCAGAGCTGATGAGGAAGCAGCCAAACTCAGCTACCAAACAATATCTAAACACTAAAATGGAAACGCGCAAGATACAAGTTCCGAATGACGTACTCATTGCCGAAATTAAACGCATGCTCGACAAGGGGCATAGCGCAACTTTCAGAGTAAAGGGCTACAGTATGCGGCCATTCTTAGAAAACGAACGCGATATTGTGAAAATTGAGCAGACTCCCGCCGAATCTATCAAGGAGAACGATGTCGTGTTGGCCGAAATTGCGACGAAAAAATATGTTTTACACCGTGTTATAGACCGCACAGACAATCAATTAACGCTGCGCGGCGACGGCAACATACAGGGCATTGAGCATTGTCTCGACACTGACGTGGTTGGCATCGCCACCGCTTTCTATAGAAAAGGTAGAGCCAAACCAGACACCATTGATGGCGTGAAATGGAAACTATACAGCAACATATGGCTGTTCCTCACACCATTCAGACGTATACTACTTGGCATATACCGCAGATTGCCATTCAAATTATAAGTATTCACCTCACAACACAACCATACCGATATTTATGAAAATCAAAAAAGGATTTGAGCTACGTGACATCTGTGGCGAAAAGGTTATTATGGCTACAGGCATTGAGAATGTAGACTTTAACCAAATGATCGCTCTCAATGAAAGTGCTGCCTATTTGTGGCAGTCTATTACCGACAAAGACTTTGATGCCAATACGCTTGCCACCCTATTGTGCGAAAATTACGAAGTGAGCGAGCAAGAGGCACTTAACGATGCCCATAGCATAATTAAGGAATGGCTTGAGCAAGGCATTATTGAAGCCTGATACAGGCTTACTAATACGGTTGAACATACAATCAACACCAAAACAAACAATATAAAACTTATGAAAGAGCTTTCTCTCAAGTACGGTTGCAACCCCAACCAAAAACCAGCCCGCATATACATGGAACAGGGCGAACTCCCCATCGAAGTGTTGGGTGGACGCCCAGGATACATCAATTTTCTTGATGCACTTAATGGTTGGCAACTTGTTCGCGAACTTAAGGCTGCAACAGGCATTCCTGCTGCTACTTCATTCAAACACGTTTCGCCAGCTGGCGCTGCGGTCGGAATACCTATGAGTGAAACACTCAAAAAGATATACTTCGTTGACGACATTAGCGAACCTCTCTCGCCTATCGCCACAGCCTATGCACGTGCACGCGGCGCCGACAGAATGTCTTCGTATGGCGATTTTATTTCATTATCTGACACTTGTGACAAAGCAACAGCGCTTATAATCAAAAGAGAAGTCAGTGATGGTATCATCGCACCAGACTACACACCTGAAGCGCTCGAAATATTACGTGCAAAGCGAAAGGGTACATACGTTATCTTAAAAGTAGACCCAAGTTACAAGCCAGCCCCTATTGAACACAAACAAGTATTTGGCGTAACATTTGAGCAGGGACGTAATGAAGTAGACCTTACAAGCGACAGCCTTTTTGAAAATATCCCAACGGATAGCAAGAACTTTAGCGAAGAAGCGAAACGAGATCTTAAGATTGCACTCATCACGCTCAAATACACCCAATCAAACTCTGTTTGCTATGTTAAAGACGGACAAGCCATTGGCATTGGTGCCGGGCAACAGAGCCGCATTCATTGCACCAGACTGGCTGGCAACAAAGCCGATATTTGGTGGCTGCGCCAGCACCCTAAGGTGATGAACTTGCCCTGGGTGGAAAAGATCCGACGTGCCGATCGTGACAACACCATTGACATATACATTTCTGAAGACCACGACGACGTACTGGCTGATGGCACATGGCAACAGTTCTTCACCGAAAAGCCAGAAGTACTAACCATGGAGGAGAAAAAAGCCTGGATTGCACAGAACACCGAGGTATCGTTGGGGTCAGATGCATTCTTCCCATTTGGCGACAATATTGAACGCGCCCACAAAAGCGGTGTACAATATGTTGCACAAGCTGGCGGCAGCGTACGTGACGACCATGTTATAGCTACATGCAACAAATACGGCATGACCATGGCATTCACTGGCATACGCCTTTTCCACCACTAAGCCTCAACTCGACAATGACTACTACACGCAAAGCGTCTGACGACGAGATTACGCAAGCCATGATGTCGGGGATAACCTTTAAGGGAGCCAAACTTAAAAAAGACACGGCTGAAGCAAAGGTTAAAACAAAGGCTAAGAAGAAAACTTATATTACAGGCCTGCATGGTTCAGGATCAGCGAAGAAGAAAGCTGAAATCCGCCAACGACGCGCCAACCGCCACAAGAACAAGTGACAAACTATAGGTTTTTCAATTACCTGTTTACGCCCCAACAATAACAAGTTGATACAACAAATATAAGCACGTGCAACAAATTATATTCATTTGTTGCACGCGCTTTTTTTATAAATTCGAGAGTGTTTGTGATGAAGCGTACCTTGCTTAAAGCAATATAAGTAGGTGTTCAAAATTATTTTATACAATCAGCAGGTGCCATTTTCACATTGGAAGCACATTCTCGAGACGCATCTGTCCCCTTCGGCCTCGGTCACATAGCCCGCTATGCTCCCTCACCCGAAGGGAACGTCTGCGCCCCGATAAAGCACTTTCAATGTAAAAATAATTTTGAACACCTACTTATCTGCAATAAATGCACCTTTTCTCAATGATTTTGCGTAAGTTTGCATGAGATATAACACAACTGCAGATATGAAACAGTCCATCATCAAGCATTGTTAACAATCTGCGTAATAAAAAAAGAATAAATTATACCAGATAATGTCTTGTATACTAAATATTGAGACCTCAACAAACGTGTGCTCGGTAGCCCTTTCACAAGATGGCGTTTGCTTATATGAGGACGTTAACATGGAAGGTCCTTCTCATGCACAAGTCCTTGCCGGATATGTAAAAAATGTGGTATCATTTGCCGACAGCCATGCTATTCCAATCGATGCCATTGCCATTAGCAAAGGGCCTGGGTCATATACTGGATTGCGCATAGGCGTGTCCGAAGCAAAAGGCGTAGCCTATGGCCGTGACGCCAAGCTTTTGTCGGTGCCGACACTCAAGTTACTTACTGTGCCCATTCTTTTAGGACACGAAGAACTGCCCGAAAACGCTCTGTTATGCCCTATGATTGATGCCCGGCGTATGGAAGTATATTGCGCGCTCTACGACCGTGCACTAAACGAGGTCGTACAGACTCAGGCACTGGTAATTGACTCTGATTCGTTCAAAGAATACCTTGACAAGCAACCGATATACTTCATGGGGAATGGCGCAGACAAATGTGTTGAAACTATACAACACCCCAATGCACATTTTATTAAGAATATCGTTCCCCGGGCAAAGAACATGATACCATTAGCAGAAATGGCCATGGCCAAGGAACAATTTGAAGATGTTGCATACTTTGAACCATTCTATCTCAAAGAATTTGTGGCAACGAAAAGCAAGAAATTGCTCTGAAAAAAGCACATCACACATTTAGACTATCTTCATCATTAAAGACATGACGGCAAACAACACTACAGAGTATAGCATGCCCCACCCCACTACGCACGAGACGCTTGAATATAATTCAACTCGTGCCACTCTAAAACTGCCAGAGTATGGAAGGCTTGTTCAAAACATGATAGAATATGCCATTACAATAAAAGATAAAGACGAACGACAACTATATGCCGAAGCCATTGCTAATGTAATGATAGGGCTCAACCCCAAAATGAAGGACGTGCCTGACTATCAGCATAAGATATGGGATCACTTAGCCTATATTGCAAACTATCAATTGGACATTGACTATCCATTCGAAATAACCGAGCATAAGGGCGAACGTGTTAAGCCTGAAAAGCTGTCATACCCCAAAGGGAATATACGCTTCCGTCATTATGGCCGTCTGTTAGAAAGAGCCATCTCACAACTAAAACAAACTGCTGATGGCCCCGAACGCGACGAGCTTATACGGCTTATTGCAAACCGCATGAAACGCAATCTTGCCGACTGGAAGGGAGATGGCGTACAAGACACAAAAGTCGCACGTGATATCAGTTTCTACACCGAAGGAGAGATTCAACCCGATTTCTCAATCCCCGGAAACGAATTGATGCAAATTGGCGAGAACCGCTTCCGCACGAGAAAGAACAAAGGTATGTTCTAAGCAAATCATTTGCTAACATGGGCCATAATCAAACCAAACAAGCCCAAACTGTCAGGCAAGCACACATGCCACCTATATTAAAAACGATATTAAAGCTACACAACATATATGAGTACGTTTATCATTGAGGGAGGACATCGCTTAAAGGGCGAGATAACACCACAGGGCGCTAAAAACGAAGCTCTTCAAGTGATATGTGCAACGTTGCTAACCCAAGAGAGTGTCCGCATACAAAACATTCCCAACATACTGGACGTTAACAACCTAATAGCACTGCTCGAGCAAATGGGCGTCACCACTCAATGGAATGGCAAGGGAGATTGCACCTTTTGTGCAGCACACATTAACCTCGACTATCTGCTGAGCCCTGAATTTTTAGAACGTTGCTCACGTCTTCGTGGTTCGGTTCTTCTCATAGGACCACTCGTTGCCCGGTTTGGAAAGGCTACCATTGCCAAACCCGGAGGCGACAAAATCGGACGCAGACGGCTCGATACGCATTTTTACGGCTTGCAAAAGCTTGGTGCACGTTTTTTCTACGACGAAGACGGTGGCACATACCACATCGAGGCACCCAAACTTAAAGGTACATACATGCTGTTAGACGAGGCCTCTATTACCGGCACCGCTAATATCATAATGGCAGCAGTCTTGGCCAAGGGTACTACAACCATCTACAATGCTGCATGCGAGCCATACATACAACAATTATGCCACTTGCTCAACCAAATGGGGGCACGCATTTCGGGCATTGCCTCAAACCTGCTCACCATAGTCGGTGTCAACGAGTTGCACACAGCAACACACCGTATACTACCCGACATGATTGAGATTGGCTCTTTCATTGGCATGGGAGCCATGGTAGGCGACGGTTTAATTATACGACAGGCTGGCGTCAAACAACTTGGCATCATTCCCGAAGCTTTCCGACGTTTAGGAATCAAACTTTACATAAAGGGTGATGATATTCTGATACCCGCTCAAAAGCACTATCAAATAGAGTCATTCATCGATGGATCATTCATGACGCTGGCTGATGCCCCTTGGCCCGGACTCACGCCCGACCTTTTGAGCGTACTAATCGTCGTGGCCACTCAAGCACGCGGTACGGTGTTATTCCATCAAAAGATGTTTGAAAGCAGACTCTTCTTTGTTGATAAACTCATCGAAATGGGAGCCCAAATCATATTATGCGACCCCCACCGTGCTGTGGTGGTCGGCCACGACCACAAAATTAAGCTGCGCGGACGCCGCATGGTATCGCCCGACATTCGAGCAGGCATTGCCTTGCTCATTGCAGCCCTTAGTGCCGATGGAACGAGCAAGATAGACAACGTTGAGCAGATAGATCGTGGATACGAGTGCATTGAGGAAAGACTCAACCTACTCGGTGCACACATACAGCGCGTATGACACCAACCAGGCACAACGTAAATATTAGTAGTGAAGATTAACCTGAACATGATTCGCCACAACGAAGTTTTCAAAATAGGCTACATAGCAAAGCATCGCGGACTGCGGGGCGAAGTTGAAATGTCGTTTACAGACGACTGCTTCGACCGCGGAACAGCCCCCTACCTCGTACTTGACATGGACGGTATACTCGTACCTTTCTTTTGGGAGGAATATCGTTTCAAAAACGACGACACTGTCATTATCAAGTTCGAAGACATTGATAATGAAGCACATGCACGCCAACTCGTAGGGCATGCCGTATACTATCCCAAATCACACATATCACAAACCGATACAGATACGAGTCTTTCATCATACAAAGCACTCACAGGGTACACCGTCTACGACCATGCCAACCAAATGGTTGGCACAATCACGCATGTGGACGACTCTTCGGCCAACACACTGCTTACCATCACCACCCAAGACGGAAAGGACTTGTTAATACCATATCACGACGATTTCCTTATAAACTTCGACTTGCGCCAACGTGTCCTACAATTGCACATTCCCCAAGAGCTGCTGTCACTTAATGATGACGGTGCAAACTAAGAAACACGCGAGCATTTACTTATTGCGTACTTTATAAAATAGCACCACTACAACGCAACAAAAGGAATAGAGAAAAAGGGGGATAGGAAACAAAGACTTGTACCTTTTCAGACACTATCCTGTCTTGATAATCCCCAATTCCCTACTCTGTTTTTACTGTTAACAAATTACACCTCATCGTGTAATCCTTGACCACATACCCCATCACATGAAAAAAATAGCCATACTGGGATCGACAGGTTCAATAGGCACGCAAGCGCTTGATGTCATCAAGCAGCATCCCGACCAATTCCAGGCACACACCCTCACTGCCGGCAGTAACGCAGAGCTGTTAATAAAGCAGGCACGCGAGTTCAAGCCCGATACTGTCGTCATTGCCAACGAAGATAAATACACTACAGTATCTCAAGCACTGTCCGATCTACCTATAAAAGTATACGCAGGTCCCGATGCCCTGTGTCAAGTAGTTGAGAGCACACAAATAGACATGGTGCTCACCGCTATGGTAGGTTTTGCAGGTTTGCGTCCCACCATTGCTGCAATCAAAGCCGGCAAAGCCATAGCGTTAGCCAACAAAGAGACACTCGTGGTAGCAGGACAAATCATCAGCACCTTGTGCACTACACACAAAGTGCCCATACTGCCAGTCGACAGCGAGCACTCTGCTATATTTCAATGCCTCAATGGCGAAGCCTGCAATCCCATCAAACGCATTTTGCTCACCGCATCTGGCGGTCCGTTCCGAAGCAGTACACTGGCACAACTTGCCACTGTCACAGCCAAACAAGCGTTGCAGCACCCCAATTGGAAGATGGGCGCGAAAATTACCATAGACTCTGCCACCATGTTGAATAAAGGCTTTGAAATGATCGAAGCCCATTGGTTGTACAACGTCAAGCCACACGACATACAAATTGTCATCCACCCCGAAAGTATCATACATTCAGCCATCGAGTTTAACGATGGTGCCGTCATAGCCCAGCTTGGCACACCCGACATGCGTTTGCCTATACAATACGCATTCAGCTTTCCATATCGTCTACCATTGCAAGGCAAACGCCTCAATTTGTTCGAGATTGGCACCTTACATTTCGAGCAGCCCGACGCGCAACGTTTTCCGTGCCTCCAGTTGGCCTACGATGCCATTGAACGCAAGGGGAATATGCCGTGCATACTCAACGCCGCAGGCGAAATAACCAATGCTGCATTTCGAAACGAAAGAATTTCGTTCTTGCAAATTCCCCAAATCATAGCACAGGCTATGGAACAAGTTGACTTTATACCACAGCCAACGCTTGACGATCTGTTTCAAACAGACGCAATAACAAGACAAATTACTGAAAGCATTATATCGAACCATTAAAGTTAGACCGACCTCCTAAATAAATATTACAACGGGGGCGACCTACATGATTTGCTTGCCAAAACAATATTTGTCGTTAAACCCAACACACTCATATCAAAACTAAAAAACTTAAACTACAGTGGAAGTATTTTTTATCAGAGCATTACAACTCATACTCTGTTTCTCGCTGCTCATCATATTACACGAAGGCGGACATTTCTTCTTTGCCAAACTATTCAAGGTGCGTGTCGAAAAATTCTGCCTGTTCTTCGACCCCTGGTTAACTCTGTTCAAATTCAAACCCCGCCGCAGCGACACAACCTACGCTTTGGGGTGGTTGCCACTCGGCGGTTATGTTAAGATTGCGGGTATGATTGACGAATCGATGGACACCGCACAAATGAAGCAACCCGTTAAGCCATGGGAATTTCGTGCAAAACCCGCCTGGCAACGCCTCTTCATCATGATTGGCGGCGTATTAGTCAATTTTATAGTTGCCTTCGTTATCTACGCCGCCGTATTATACACCTGGGGCGAGACCTATGTCCCCATGCGCAACATGACACATGGTTTCAAATTCAGCAATCAAGCCAAGAGCATGGGCTTTCGCGATGGCGACATATTATTGGGGGCTGACGGTAAAACATTTACAAAGTTCGACGGCAGCGTCTACCGTGTTCTAAGCGAGGCAAAGTGCGCAACAGTATTACGAGGCGACAAGGAAATAAGTATTCATATGCCCGGGCAACTTAACATGCTCGAAATGATCAAACAACAGCCCCGTTTTATCGAGCCTCTCGTACCATCACTTGTCGATAGCGTCATACCCAACAGCCCCGCGGCCAAAGCTGGCATCAGACCAGGCGACCGCATCACCTCGTTTAACGGTCAAAGCTTTACAACCGTTAATGACTTCAACACCATACGCGGGAAACTGACCGACATACTGGCCGTAGCCACACACAAGGATAGCGTGGCGTTACGCAATGCCACACTCGTCGTACAACGTGCCACCACACCACCCGACACACTACATGTGACACTTAACGCCGATTACACACTCGGCATTGGCTGGTACAACCCCCTGACAAACGACTATAAGAGTATAACACGCCACTACACTGCCCTCCAAAGCATACCGGCAGGTTTCGCACACGGGTGGGAAGTATTGGCAGGCTACGTTGACGACCTCAAATATCTGTTTACTGCCGATGGTGCAAAGAGCGTAGGCTCGTTTGGCGCAATAGGCAGTCTGTTCCCTACAACATGGGACTGGTGCCGTTTTTGGGAACTTACGGCATTCATTTCTCTCATGCTCGCCTTTATGAACATACTGCCAATACCAGCGCTTGATGGTGGACATGTATTTTTCCTCCTCATCGAAGTCATTACACGTCGCAAGCCAAGCGACAAGTTTATGGAGCGCGCCCAAACAATCGGCATGACATTGTTGCTCTTGCTCATGGCCTTTGCCATATTCAACGACTTCCGCAACTTCTTGTTCTAAAGAACGGGCAAACACATATTTACCTTCCCTATTACACCACATATCACGGGGCAATAGATACGCATTTATTGCTGCATGCCAATAGCACATGCAACAATCATGCATATCTATTGCCCCTATATTTTTTCATCACGCAGAACCTACAGAGCATTTCCGTCAATCCTTATACTATAGTTTGCCTACTCCCCGTCAGCCCACTTGTAAAAGGAAGCGTTTGATTTCACTGCCATCTTACACTTTTTGTATGTAACAAGTTGATATACAGATGTTTCAAGAGTGTAAGATGAGTTCAAAGTATCTTACACTCCCCTGCATACATCTTACACATCACACCCCGCTGCCTCGCAGTCGGTTTTGACGTATGCAGCGGGATTATACACCACAGGGACGTAGAATAATCTGTCGGAGCAACAGACTTTTCTGCTCCCCTATGCCGAGATATCACCCTCCCGTGCTTGTGCCGTGTGGCAGCATGTGGGTTGTGTAGGTTGTGTGTAGGTGGAATTTGCAGCATCTTACACTAAGTAAAGTATTGATAACCAATGAGTTGCAATATGTTAGTGTAAGATGTAAGATGCTCGGCGTGTAAGTTGTTGTAGTATGGCAAAAGTCCCAAGCACAGGTTTCTCGTCTTGCCCTTTTATAAATTACTCAACTTTCGGATTTAGCAAGTGCGACTCGAATAACGGCGGCGATTGTCCGTTGTCAAAAGAAAAGGTGATGCACGTGTGGGAGTGATGAAAGCTCAAAACAAAGCCTAAGTCATGCCACATCGAACGTAGTAAGCATGTTGAACGATCGATATACGTGTTTACTTCGAACGTAGTAAGCATGTTGAACGACCGTAATAAGATGACTCAAGTTTCGTATTTAACTAAAACGGGCCTAATGAATTATATAGTCCAGGGCAAGCGAAGCGACACCCTGGGTGCGCTATTCAATGGCACAAAAAGTGGTGAAGCCAGGTGCATATCTATTGCCTCTGTATTTTTTCACGCAGAACCTATAAGAGCATTTCCATCAATCCTTATACTATAATACCACAAAGATGTTCTTAAACACGCCATCAGGCAATCTATAAGAAATATAGAACAACAGCTATATGCCGAATTCAAGTATTTTTGTAAAGATCTTAGCAACCCCAAAAATACATACACTACTTGCTACACATGATACAGCACTTATTAAAAGACGGCATATTGGCCATTTGTTGCAGCCTGATGGTAGCTTGCGACATGATAGACTATCACCCATACGACACAAAAATTGATGGTGTGCACAACATCAATCAGCAGAATTGTGAACGTATCAAACAACAATGCGCAAACCGTAGTTCCATAAAATTTGCGGTTATAAGTGATACACAAAGATGGTATGACGAAACCAAAGATGCTGTATCAAGCATAAATAACAGAACGGACATCGACTTTGTCATACACTGTGGCGACATCTCAGATTTTGGTGTAACCAAAGAATTTACCCTACAACGTGACATTCTACAAAAATTACGCATACCATACGTCGTCATCTTGGGCAACCACGACTGCTTAGGAACAGGAGGCGACACTTTCCGTTATATCTTTGGCAATCCTAATTTCACTTTCGATGCAGGAAAAACGCATTTCGTATGCCTCAACACGAATGCTTTCGAATACGACTACTCAACTGCCATTCCTGATTTTACCTTTATACGCGATGACCAAAGCTGCATTTCACCTCATATAACAAATACCATCGTGGCCATGCATGCTATGCCACATTCCGACCAATTCAACAACAATGTTGCTGACGTGTTTGAATATGAAATATCAAAATACCTTCAACTTTTATTCTGCTTATGCGGACACGGTCACCATCGCACCGTTAACGACATCTTTGGCGATGGTATGAATTATTTTGAATGCGGCTCTGCAAAAACACGCGAATATTTGATTTTCACAATAAAAGGCGGAAACTATGATTACGAAGTCGTTCGATATTAAACATCTCTTGCACATAATCATACTCATGTTCGCATGCAGTATTTTAATGTGTGCCACCACCTACGCACAAAGTAATGACACCATAAAGGCACAATCACCCTCACTGTACGAATTACGCCATGAAAGATATATAAAAAGGTGGAACAAACTTATTCCAAATCAAGCTACCGTTCAATACGCTGGCAGCATTGGCATGTTCAGTGCGGGAGCGGGTTGGCGCTATGGCAGAAACCATCATTGGGAAACCGATTTGCTATTAGGTTTTTTGCCGAAATATCATTCCGAAACAGCACACATGACATTCACCATAAAGGAGCGTTATATTCCGTGGCATTGCAAAATCAGCTCCAGATGGGATATTGAACCACTAACAACCGGCATATTCTTTAACACCATTTCAGGTGAAGACTTTTGGAAACATCAGCCCTCACGCTACCCGAAGCACTATTACGGATTTTCGACAAAGATACGTTCCAATGTATTCTTAGGACAGAGATTGCGTTACAACATTCCCAAACGAAAGCGTCTGTTTCATCAAGCAGTGTTAGTATATTACGAAATCTCATCATGCGACCTGTACATTGTATCAAAAGCCACTAACAAGGATTTTCCATGGCGTGAAACGCTTTCGCTCGCCATAGGAGTTAAATGGGAACTATAAAAAGCAGTTGGTAAAAGGCTGTCTGTCAAATGACAACCTTCTACCAACTGCTTTTTTAATACGCTGCACACATATTAAGCAAGTCTTCAATATTAGTTTACATAATCATGCTCAGTATTAGCCAATTCATGTCAACTAAATTCGAACACCTACTTATAATCTCACATTGTGTATACCAGTCGTCGTACGAATGATTTCATAGTCTCCACACTTTGAGAACGCATCAGGCGAGATATAAGTTACCGAACTTGGCACATACACACGTTTCAAATTCGGACAATTCTCCACAGCATAGTCTTCTATGCGTTCTGTACCATCGGCTATTACAATCTCTTCTAGTTTATCAAGCATGGTTATCACGTTTTTATCCATTACCTTCATTGGACGCAATTCTATCCGTCGGATACCAGCCGGAATAAAATAAGGGTACGCGTCATTAGCTCGCAGGTATACCACACCCTTGTATGAGTCAAAATCATTATTGCGCAGATCGACCACAACTTCTTCCAAATTGCCACAAGCCCAATTCAAACTTGACGGACTATCACCAAATGTGGAGATGTTCGCACCTATTATAAGCGTTGAAACGTTCTCCGGTAGTTTTACATTTGGTTGGAATGAAGTCACTCGCAATCCGTTTATACTATAAGGGATCGTTACAACGGAAGCATCGGTATTCTTGACTTCTGAAACATTTAGCGCACCATTCAGGAAATTATAAACACATGCTTCATCTTCAAAAAGCGAAAAATCCATACGTAGCGGTATTAGTTCGTTCTTATAAGCATCAACGTTAGCAGCCTTGTAATAATTGTCATTTGTAGGGTCACTAACATACCAATCACCACCCGCGTAGACATAATTCCACGCATGGCCGCCTATTGTGCTGAGCCAACCATTTGCTACAAAACAGGGTATGCCCTGAGTGAGACACATCGTTTTGAGCAAATTAGCATATCCCTGGCAAATACAACGCTTGTACTTGAACACATCATACGGGTCTAAATACGCATCACCATTGTTAGCGTATGTTACATTCTTTACAATCCACTGAAAGATGTTGAGATACGTCTTATAATCTGTTTCGTCTTTCAAATTAGCATCTACAAAGGTCTTGATCTCAGCATATTGCGCATCGCTGATCTGTGTTTCGCCCATTACCGTGGCTTGTTTCGGATCTACCTTTTGCAGTATTTGCCACACGGCTTGCGCTGTGTTTGAGCCAAATGCCACCGAAGCATCAGGCTCGGGAAAGGCCACACCATTCGTACTGTTGCTAATTGCCGTTTGACTGAAATCTGACTTGCTGCCGCTTATTTGCAGTTCGCCGTCTTGTTCTGCTTGGCAAGCGCTCAATAGCACTGCCGTTGCAAGTAAAGCATTTAATAGTTTCATTTGCGTTTGAGTTACTTTATAATATTACACGTTCGTCTTATTTCTTAAGGGGACTAATCATTTCGCAGCTTCAACATGTTCTTCGCTTTTTCCTTTGGGCAGGATCAAATTAAGTATGACACCAATTATCGCAGAAAGGCCAATACCAGACACTGCAAAACTGCCAGAGGATAGCACGGCACCACCTAATCCCATTGTCAGCATAATTGATACAATGATAACGTTACGCGTATCACTCATATTTACCTTACGCTGAATAAGATTTTGCACACCGACACTGGCTATCGTTCCAAAAAGTAACAACATTATTCCGCCCAAAACGGCCTGCGGTATGCTTTGTAACAAGGCGCTCAACTTTCCGACAATCGAAAAGCATATTGCTGTTGCAGCTGAAACTCTTATCACCGCAGGACTCGTAATTTTAGTAATAGACATTGCTCCCGTTACCTCTGAATATGTTGTTTCGGGCGGGCCGCCCAATACAGCAGAGACCAGACAAGCCACGCCATCTCCCAGCATTGTGCGATGTAAACCTGGTTCCTTTACAAAATCCTTCTGCGCAACAGCACCAACAGCATAGACATCACCTATATGTTCAATTACAGGTGCTATTGCTACAGGAATCATGTACAGGAAAGGACTCCATTCAAAATGCTTCAGTGTGTCAAAAGCCACAGGACAGGCTATCCATGAAGCCGAGGCCACACCGCTAAAATCCACTTTGCCCATGCAAACCGCAACGATATAGCCTACAATCACACCGCTTATAATCGGCACCAGCCTCATCATGCCTTTACAAAATGTCAATACACCTACTGCTGTTAACAGAGACACAAAAGCCAATACCCAACAATCCTTTGCCATATTCACAGCGCTGCCAGACAAAGACAGACCTATCAATATTATGACAGGACCAACCACCACTGGCGGAAATATACGGTCAAGCAATTTCCTTCCTTGCCATTTTACCAACGCACTCATCGCAAAGTAAACTAACGACACTGATGTCAAACCGGCCAAAGTGCCAGGCAAGCCCCATTGCTTTGTTGCAGCCATAATAGGCGCTATAAATGCAAACGAGCTACCGAGAAATATCGGTACTTTGCCCTTTGTTATTATGTGGAATAAAAACGTGCCCAAGCCTGCTGTGAACAAAGCCGTAGCTGGATTGATGCCAATAAGCAGCGGTACAAGCACTGTTGCACCAAATGCCACGAACAAAAATTGCACACCAACTATTGTTCGTTTAGCAACTGAAAGGTTATCTGTATACATAATAATATTGATTTTATGATTTCAAGCCATTTAATTCTATACCGCACTTACAAATTGTGGAAGTATGGGTTGGTGCATACGCCAATCGATGCTCATAGGTCTGTCGTCACGCGAGCAGATATGATCAATAAAACGGATTTGTATTGCCCCAAGTCCTTCATCGGTGGCTTGATTCATAGATGCTTGTAATTGACCAGTTATTAGATTTTCGTATACACCCTCGTGAAGTTTCATTTTGTAGATTTAAGTTTGTTGTGTTGAGACAAACAAGTGATATTCAACAACTTGTATTGAACGTCTCTATACCACATATATACTTACTTGTATTGTTATTGTTTCGTAGGATATACTTCTATTCTTCAATTTGTTGCAACAAGTGCGCCACCTTGTTCAGTATCGCAGCATCAGCAGGCAACCATTTCAAATCGTGCAGATTATCTGCACTGAGCCAACAGGCTGACTCGTGCTCTAACAATATGGGGGATTTCCCCGCAAATGTACAAACAAAGCAGTGCATGGTCAACCTGAAACGCGGATAGTCATATTGCACACAGGCTAACTCGGCACCTACATTGACCTCGGTAGCAAGTTCCTCGTTTATCTCGCGTTGCAAAGCATCGGACAAGGCCTCGCCTACTTTGACCTTGCCACCAGGAAATTCCCACCAATCCTTCCATTCGCCATAACCTCGCTGAGTGGCAAAGACCTTGCGACCGCTTACTATTACAGCCGCCACAACCTCAATATGCTTTTTATCTGTTTCCATATTCATATATCACCTTGCACTTCGGGCCGTCTGCGTCTTCTGCCAACAAAGTTCAGCCAGGGATTAACGTTACTAAAATGTAAATAATAACTCTTTTCGTTTGCTAATTTCGGCATTTGCCACGACATAGCCAACGCTTGATGCACAAAATGTAAAAGTCGTTTTGTATCTTTGCATAAGACAGGCTGCACCTCGGCATAAAGTTCAAGCAAGCTTGACTCTCTGCTCTCGGTTTGCACAATAACAGATGCACCCGAAAATGTGTCTGCTATGTGAAAATAGCGTCTACATACCATAAAATAAAATTGAACACCTACTTATATATTTACTATGCGCATAAACGACAATGTATACTACGTTGGTGTAAACGATCGCACCAAACATCGGTTTGAGGGCCTATGGCCATTACCCTATGGAGTATCATACAACTCTTATCTTATAGTTGACCATGATGCAATAGCTCTGGTTGATACAGTTGACGTTGCATTTTTTGGCGAATACATCGAAAAGATCAAGACTGTTATCGCAGACCGGCCTATCGACTATTTGATTATCAACCACATGGAGCCCGACCACTCGGGGTCAATAGCACTGATACGCAAGTACTACCCTGGCATAAAGCTGGTGGGGAACAAGAAAACCATGCAAATGGTGCAAGGCTTTTATGATGCTACCGCTGATGACGATGTTTGTGTGGCCGATGGCGACACACTCACCTTGGGGCATCATGAACTCAAATTCTATCTGACTCCCATGCTGCATTGGCCTGAGACAATGATGACTTTCGACACAACAAACGGCACACTTTTCTCAGGCGACGCCTTTGGTTGCTTTGGCGCGTTGAATGGACACGTGATTGACACACAAATGGAGGTAGCCCCATATTGGGCCGAAATGGAACGCTATTATGCGTGTATCTTAGGCAAATTCGGTGCACCTGTGCAAGCTGGGCTCAAAAAACTGGCCAACGTGCCTATTAAAATGATATGTTCAACACACGGCCCCGTGTGGACAGAACTAATACCGCAGGCCATTGCCACCTATCAACGACTTGCTACCGGACAGACCGAGAAAGGACTGGTGGTGTGCTACGGCTCGATGTATGGCAACACAGCACGCATGGCAGAAGCTGTCTGTGAGGGTGCGGCCGAGGCTGGAATGAAGAAGATTGTTGTGCACAACCTAAGTGTATCTGACATTTCGCAGGTGCTTGCCGACATTTTCCGCTACAAGGCTTTAGCCATTGGCAGTCCTACTTACAACGGCGGACTGTTTCCCGTTGTCGACGACCTCATGCGCCGCCTTGCTGGTCGCAACGTCGGTCAGCACGAATTGGCATTATTTGGCGGCTTTACATGGAGCAGCCAGGCCGTCAAGGCAATGGAGGCATACAACGAAAAGATAAAGATGCACTTAGTTTCCTCACCCGTTGAATGGAAACAGGGCGTTACAGGAAACGATTTGCAGAGTGCCCGCCAACTTGGCCGCATGTTAGCAGAACAATGCAACAACATGGCATAATAGCGCATTGGTATCTTTACTTCATTTTATAACAAAATCCTGTACATCGAACATGAAATTGCCCTACCAACATATAAGGTTATTTGATGTGTAATAATTGAGTGCAGGTACAAATCCTTTACCCCGAGGAGGATAAATCTGAGCAATTTTTATCTGCGCTTTTACATACAAACCGCTGATCTTCTTACAGCAGAATACTTTTTAATTACACACTTTCTTTATGCACTGCCGCCTACACTAACGTTAGACGGCAGTGTTCTATTTTTGAAGGCTGAAATACATTTTCTCCGCACTCGGGCAAACTTTCATTACAAGCATTGCTAATAACCTCTTGCAGTTTTTCCATTGAACAAGCTTTCCATATGAATCTTAATTCACACTATCAAGTCCAACAGTTCATGATGCGAAATTACACACTCTTAAGACTACCAACAAGTATGTTTATATCCTCATGCTACGAAAAAGAGATCATTTTGGAGGAGCATAGTCTACCGTCCAGTTTCATATTTTCAAGTATATAGTAAGACTTCCGAGTATAGCAATAATAGGTTTTATCTATTGATAGATAGCTAACATCTTTTGGTTTATCTATTATAAAATCGTTACTTTTGTACCCGTAAAGCAATAAATAAAAGGACAAGACATTATGGAAACAAGAAAAGGAATTGCAGCAGAAAAGAAACGTTGTGGTTCACATAATTGCACACAAGCTGTACTCTGCACATACCACGACTTCACTGGCATAGACGAAGGGGACATTAAGAATGCAGGCAATGCCTTTGCGGCAGGTATGGGTAATATGGAGGGAACTTGCGGAGCCCTCGTCGGAGCCGGCATCGTACTCGGACTCGCCACCCAGGACAAGACAAAATCGATCAAAGGAATGAGACAAATTATGGAAAAATTCAGGCAACGCAATGGAGCTACACAATGCAAATTGCTCAAAGGTGTGGGCACAGGAAAAATACTTCGCGAATGTCCTCTTTGCGTGGCTGATGCATCTGAATTTTTAGAAGATGTTCTGGAAGAATACGGTATCCATAAATGACTTATATCTCAGATACTTACGCCCAACGACATGGCTAAATATAAAGCGACTAATGAGCAAGACCGCTGCGTAGCATGCGGGGTTTGCGTTAAGGTATGTCCTAAGGATGCTATCAGTATCTACAAGGGATGCTATGCCCAAATAGATGAGGACAAGTGCATCGGCTGCGGAATCTGCGAGAAGAACTGTCCGGCGGGAGTGATGCACAAAGTGTTAAGGCAACCTGCTTAATAACGCGAGTTCGAGATAATATTCAAAAAAGTAAAGAGCAGAAAAACATCCAACCTA
>OODF01000091.1_pt1 | contig 82455 bp, 55 predicted proteins | sample 1671431 | NCBI WGS metagenome assembly OODF01 (sample SAMN06348156, study PRJEB24527) | human gut metagenome | biome: human gut; feature: ankylosing spondylitis patient; material: feces | host: Homo sapiens | place: China | collected 2015-10 | reverse complement strand
CATATTCCTGACTTATTGCTTATAAAATATTGAGGAATAATTAGTTGTAAATACTGAAAATATTCTTTTGTTTTCTTCAGTTGTTGATTTAATAGGTTTTTCTGTTTTTGAATCTGTTCCAAAGGCTATATTTATATGCATGCATCATTTTGTAATATGCTATTTTATAACATTTATATTATGCATATTGCCTTATGAAATAAAAAAATGGTATAGATTATTTGTTTTTTTATTGTTAGGGGTAAATTTTTTGATCGATATAATTTGTGTATATAGCTTTCATTTCACTTTCGATCAGGAAGTACCGGCAATATTACTTGGCACAAATGGTAATGAAGCTGTTGAGTTTATCCATACTTTTATTCCTTTTTCTTTAGTTTTCATTATAATAGTTAGTTTTCTATTCTTTGGTTTTGTATATATAAAGTTAAGACAATTGCCTTTATGTATAAAGGATAAATATTGTATTATTTTATTGTTATTCGTTTTTTTATCTTTATTGTCTTTTGCAACTATTAGTAATAAAAACTTTGGAAATGTTTCAATTACCAAATTTTATACAATATTGAATGCTACTTCTCCTCCTGATTTGAAAGATTATGCAGTTCACCCACAGTTGTTGACTTTGTCTGAAAAGAAGCCTAAAAATATAGTAATGATTATTGGAGAGTCTTTCTCTAAAACTCATAGCTCTTTGTATGGGTACCATAAAAATACTAATCCTTGTTTGAAAGTCTTGCAGAATAATGGTCTACTTTATGTCTTTAATAATATTCAGACTCCAGCGTTAAATACTGTACCTGTTTTTCAAAGTTTGATGAGTACCTATAAGCCGGAGTTTAAGGATAGTATAAATTGGTTTGAGTGCATTACTATGCAAGGGGTATTGAACGAAGCCGGATATTATACATCTTGGATATCTAATCAAAGTCAAAAAGGATTTCATGATAATGTCATCGCAAAATTTGCGTATTTATGTGACACTTCTGTTTTTGCCGGGAACAGATTTGCAGCAATGGGGAAAAAAGATCTTGATGAAATAATAATTGACTCTGTATCTAAGTATAAGAACATACGTGACGAGCAGTATTATAAATTTTATTTTATACATTTAATGGGATCGCATCCTGACTTTAAAAAGCGTTATCCCCTTTCTTTTGATATATTTAAGGCTGATGATTATCCTGATAAAAAAAAGGAGCAAAGAAATATTTTAGCTTCTTATGATAACTCCATTTTGTATAATGATTTTGTAGTTTCAAAGATTATGAATCTTTTTAGTGAGGATGAGGCTATAATTTTCTATTTTTCAGATCATGCATTAGATGTATTTAATAGTAGAGATGATTACGTGGGACATGCCAGATATAACGATTCCAAATCAGTCATTGCAGGTTCCAATATTCCTTTTATGGTTTATATGACTCCTTCGTTCCAATCCGATTTTGCAGAGATAAAAAATATTCTTCAATCTAAATTAGATTGCTATTACAGGATAGATGATATGATCTATACTATAATGGATATAATAGGGGTAAGATTTAAAGACAACAATAGAGATAATAAGCAGTCTTTATTAAATTTATATTAATGCTTTTGAATATTCAGTCCTTTATTTTTTGAGTTATAAGTTTTACTTCAAACTAAAGTGCAGAAATTTATAAACAAATCAACTTAGCTACTTATTATAGAGATGGATGATTTTAAATATAATGTAAGTGTTATTGTACCTATTTATAATGTAGAAAAATTTATAGCCCGGTGTGTCAAGTCTTTGATGGAGCAAAGTCTTGATAGGGTGGAATATATATTTATAGATGATGCAACTCCGGATAATAGTATAGTCATTTTAAAAGAAGTTTTATCATATTATCCACAAAGAAGTTTACACTGTCAAATCATAAAGCATGAAAAAAACAAAGGATTACCCGCTGCCAGAAACACTGGATTATCTTTAGCCAAAGGTCAATATATTTTTCATTGTGATAGTGATGATTTTGTTGAACATGATATGTTAAAATTCATGTATGAAAAGGCAGTAGAAACTCAAGCTGATATCGTATGGTCAGATTGGTATCTTTCTTATGGGACAAAAGAAAGATATATGTATCAGCCTGAATATGAATCTGCATATTTAGCTTTAAAAGGTCTATTAGCCGGAGAAATGAAATATAATGTGTGGAATAAACTCATAAAACGGACTCTTTATGTAGAAAATAATATTCAGTTTCCTTCCGGGCACGGAATGGGAGAAGATATGACTGTAATCAAATTATTTGCTTGCGCGAATCATGTTTCTTATTTGCATAAAGCGTTTTATCATTATGTTAAAATGAATGGTGGAGCCATGACAATGGCATGGTGTGAGAAACATTTATCTGACTTAAAATATAATGTAAACGAAACAGAATACTATATTAAGTCTAAATATAAGAATGAACTTGATGATTACTTGTCTTATTTTAAATTGTGTGTAAAACTTCCATTTTTAATCTCTACAGATTTTTCAATGTATAAACTTTGGGAGAAATGGTATGATGAAGCAAATAGGTGTATATTAAAGAATAAAACCGTTTGTGTCAGAACGAAAATATTACAATGGATGGCTTGGAAAAAACAATATTGGTTTGTCTGGCTTTATAATATGATAATTCAAAAATTTGTGTACAGAATAATATTAGGATATCGATGATAAGGGTTATTGGTATATTTTTGACATTGGTAGTCACCAGCTTATATTTGTTTCCATTTGAACTTAAACCACTACCAGGAGCAAATACTAAAATGATAATGGCTGGATTAGGTCTTGTTGTTATAGGAGTTCAGATGGCGAAACAAAAAAATCCGTCAATAAATGCTGATTTTTTTAAACTCATTTTATGGGCTTCTTTGGTTTCATTGATCGGTTTGTTTGCAGTTGTTTTTAATGATACGTCCGATCTTGAATATGCTACATACATTGTGTCAATGTTTGTTTGGATTTCTGCAGCCTATGTAGTTATTACATGGATAAAATTTGTACATGGAACAGTTTCTGTTGAACTACTTGCAAAATATATAGTAGCAGTTAGTGTGATGCAATGTGTATTAGCTCTTGCCATTGACTCTTACATGCCCTTGAAGCAGTTAGTAAATTCTATAATGGTGGTTACACGAGTAATGGAAACAAGATTATATGGAATGGATGCCAGTTTGGATATTGCAGGTTCACGTTTTTCTGTTGCTTTAGTATTAATCATTTATTTAATGAGTCAAATCTCTAAAAAAAACTCAATATATAAAATTGCATCTTATATCATTGCTTTTCTTATTATAGCTATTGTAGGAAATATGATTTCCAGAACTACAACGGTCGGTGTTATTATTGCTTTGTGCTATTTCATTTTCTTACTGTCTCGCAATCAGGATAATTCCATCGTTAATCTAAGATATATTGCGATTTTGTTCGTGGGAATATTGATTTGTTTGCTTCCTTTTTTATGCTATTTATATCAAGTTAATACTTCGTTTCATGAAAATATTCGTTTTGCTTTTGAAGGTTTTTTCAGCTTGGCAGAGAAAGGAAGATGGGAAGTTCATTCAAATGAGATGTTGAAAGATATGTATATATTCCCGGATAATCTTAAAACTTGGTTTGTAGGTGATGGATATTTTGATAATCCATATTATGCTGATAAATATTATACCGGTCCGGCTTGGGGAGGTTATTACAAAGGTACAGATGTGGGCTACTTGAGATTTATTTATTATTTTGGCTTAATAGGATTATTCGCATTTAGCACTTTTATGTTGAAAATTGGGCAAATCTTGATGAATAGATTTCATGAAGAGAGGATAATGTTTTTAATAATCATATTGCTTAATTTTATAGTTTGGTTTAAGGTTTCCACGGACTTATTTGTTGTATATGCTTTATTTTTGATGATACCTAAAAATAAAGATGAAGAAATTGATAAGCGCCTAAAATTTGAAAGAGCATAAGAAGCTTGAAAAGTCTATGAAACTCATCTATTGCACCCATTCCACATACAACCCCGGAGGTATGGAGCGTGTCCTCCTGAACAAGGTTACTTATCTTTCCCGGATTCCGGGCTGGGAAGTTTCCATTGTTACTACCGACCAGCATCAGAGCCCTCCCTTCTATCCGTTTCCTCCAAATGTACGGATGACAGATCTGGGCATAAACTATTCAGACGATAATGAAAAAGGTGCATGGAAAAAGATCACCGGATATCTTCGTAAAAGAAAGGTGCATAAACAGAAACTGACAACATTACTTCAACAAGAAAAAGCAGATATTGTCATATCCCTCTACCCTTCTGAATCATCTTTCATCCCTTCCATCAAGGATGGCAGCAAGAAGGTTCTGGAACTACATTACTGCAAGTTTTTCCGCTTGCAATACAACCGAAAAGGAATTTTAGGATGGATTGATAAATGGCGTACCCGGCAGGACGAACGAATCGTCCGCCGATTCGACAAGTTTGTTGTACTGACTAACGAAGACCGGGAATACTGGGGGAAATTACCTAATATGGAAGTCATTCCCAATGCTGCAATGCATGTAAGTGAACATTATTCAGACGTAACGGGAAAGAGGGTAATTGCCGTAGGAAGACTGGATTATCAGAAAGGATTTGACCGTCTGATTGAAGCCTGGCAGCTGATACAGCATTCTAAAAAGTTTGCTGACTGGAACCTGGATATTTTCGGACAGGGAGAATGGCAGGAAATGCTTCAACAAATGATTGAAGAAAAAGGATTGCAAAAGTCTGTACGGATAAACAAACCTACTAAACAAATCGGAAATGAATACATCCAGAGTTCCATGCTGGTGATGAGTTCCAATTATGAAGGATTTCCTATGGTAATGATCGAAGCGATGGCTTGCGGACTGCCGGTCGTTTCATTTGATTTTAAATGTGGTCCGAAAGATATTATCCGACAGGGAGAGAATGGATTACTCGTTCCCAATGGAGACATAGAAAAGCTAGCTCATGCAATGATGGAAGTAATGGAAGATACAGAATATCGGAAAATGCTTTCTCAAAACGCCCGAAAAGTCGTTGCAACTTATTCTGAACAGGCCGTTATGGACAAATGGATGCGCTTGTTCACTGCTTTAACCCATTAATGAAAACACTTTTACAGATTAATCCGGTTCTGAGAGTCAATACGTCAACCGGACGTATTATGCAGGAAATCGGAGAACTGGCTATGCAACACGGATGGAGAAGTTGCATAGCATACAGCAAAGGACGTGACGGAATCAAGTCATGCCAGTCGGAAGTGATTCCGGTTGGAAATAAATGGAGTACAATCTGGCATGGCTTGGAGACCCGACTGTTTGACCGGCACGGACTGGCTTCGAACGAGGCTACCCGACTATTTGTGAAACAGATTCAGGAGTTGAAACCAGACGTGATTCATATCCACAATATTCACGGTTATTTCCTCAACTATCAGATCTTGTTTGATTTCCTGGCAAAAAGTAATATCCCGGTGATCTGGACTGTTCACGACTGCTGGCTGTATACCGGACACTGTTATTACTACTCGTATGCCGGATGTAACAAATGGCAAACAGGATGTGGACATTGCCCACAAAAGAAGGAGTTTCCTGCAAGCTGGCTAATTGACCGGTCACATCAAAATTATGAAGACAAGAAACAGGCTTTTACATCCCTACCCCTGGATCAGCTGACCATCGTTCCGGTCTCTGAATGGATCCGGGAAGAAATGCAGCATTCTTTCTTCCGAAACAATCAGTTTCATGTGATTCATAACGGGATCAATACCAATATATTCAATATTTATAATCCGGAACAGGTTAAGCAGAAATATGGATTGAACGGAAAACACATTCTGCTTGGTGTGGCCAGTATCTGGAGCCGGGAAAAAGGATTTGATGATTGTATTCAAATGGCCGACCTTTTACATCCTGATGAAATGCTTGTTTTAGTAGGAGTCCGGCCGGAACAACAGAAAAAACTTAAAAAAAACATGCTGGGCATTCCACGTACGGAAAATATCCACCAGCTGGCAGAACTATATGCTGCAGCTGATGCATTCATCAACCCGACGTGGCAGGACAATTACCCGACCGTCAATCTGGAAGCAATTGCCTGTGGCACACCGGTCGTAACATATCGCACAGGTGGAAGTATTGAAGCCATCACGGATCAGACTGGTTTCATCGTGCCTCAGGGAAATGTGCAAGAAATGCTGGAGGCAGCCCGCCTGATCAGTCAACGGGGAAAGGCTTACTATCAGCAGCCTTGCAGAACATATGCTTTGGAAAACTTCCGGAAAGAAGACCGCTATCAGGATTATCTGGACTTATACGACAAGCTGACAGAAAGGAATCCGTCAGCCAATATTTAAACCATGGAAAACAAACTGAATTTGGACGAGATTGAAAAACTCCCGGCCAAGGAAAGAGCATTGCTGAAAAAACGGCATGCGCTTCACTGTAAATACGAAAAGGCTGTAACATTGTATGCTGACACCACATTGTCAACAAGAATTATAGCCCTGCGTTGTGGAGTTACTCCCGGTGCTTTGGGAAATTACTTACGCCGTTACTGGCGGGAATTGGTTCTGCAACGGCATCAGATACCAGTGGAAAGTGAAGACTTGCAGTCGATTAAAATCTATTCAACCGGAAAACAAAACCGTGTGTCTCACGAAAGATACAAAGCAGCAGTAGAGGCTTGCGACATGATGAAATACATCGACTTGAATATTTCACAGGTAGCCCGCAAATTCGGCCTGAATGGTACTGCACTGGCCAATTTCATGAGAATACATTATGAGGAAATTCTTTCCCGGCGACAAAAGATACGTGAACGGCTGGGTATCAATGACAATATTCCCCGGGGGGCACGCCCTTCCTGCGTCCAGCAATACACGGATGCGGTTGAATTTTACCGTACAACGGAAATGACGATACCGGAAATTGCCGAAAAATTCAAAGTCTCCGAAAGTGGCCTGATGCAACATTTACGTTTTTATCACAAAGACGTGCTTCAGCAAAAAAGAGCCATGCGTAAACGGGCGAAAGAAGAAAAGTATAAAAAAAGAGGAGGACTCCTGGGAAACGGACGGAAATATGAACCTTCCGCCCAAACAATCAATAAATACGCAGAAGCACTTACCCTGTACAAAAATACAGTAATGACTCTGAAAGAAATTGCAGATCAGACAGGAGTAACTACGGAAGGATTCCGTTTTTATCTGCATAAATGGCACAAAAATCTGGTACTGGATCATCTGGGAATAACTGACGAGAGCCAAAGTCCGAAAGACTTGAGAAAAGCCAGAAACCGTACCAAACGTACCTCACTCAAATATCAGGATGCAATTAACAGCATCAAACAGAATCCACGTTCCATTGCTCAGGTGGCCAATGAGTTCAACCTGCAACCGGAAAGTTTCCGCCAATACCTGCATAAATACGAACCGGAACTGATCAGTATCGTAGGAATGGGACAGAATGAGCAGGGAAAACGTACGATGTACCGAAGTGAAAAGAAATACAAGAAAGCAATAGAACTGTATCAGACAACGACGGAAGATTTGAAATCCATCGCAACTCGTCTCGGACTGGTATATAACAGCATTGGCGGATATATCCGCAGAAATTATCCGGATGCCATCACTCTGCACAAGAAACTGATACAGGAACAGAAGACGACGTATAAACAATAAGTATTCCAGGCAAATGATCCTCAAGCTATGAAACAAGAAGATCTGAAAATCTTGCAATTGGGAAAATTCTACCCGATCAGAGGCGGTGTAGAAAAAGTAATGTACGACCTGATGCTCGGTCTATCCGCGCGGAAGGTTGATTGTGATATGTTGTGTGCACTGGACAAAGGGGATAGCCAGATTATCCCCCTCAACGAACATGCCAGACTGATTGGAAGTCCTTCATGGGCTAAAATCGCCGCAACAATGATCTCACCGGCTATGATTCTGACCTTAAGAAAAATAAGCCGGAACTATTCGGTAATCCATGTACACCATCCAGACCCCATGGCCTGTCTGGCGTTATATTGCTCGGGTTACAAGGGGAAAGTTGTCCTTCACTGGCACAGCGACATCCAGAAACAGAAAATGCTGCTCAGATTTTACAAGCCGTTACAGAACTGGTTGCTGAAAAGAGCAGACAAGATTGTAGGAACAACACCGGTATATCTCCAGAAATCACCGTATCTGAAAGAGGTACAGGAGAAAACGGTCTGCCTGCCTATTGGTGTAGAAGCCATGAAACCTTCACCTGAAGCCGTAGAAAGCATTCTTCAGCGTTATCAGGGAAAAAACATTGTTTTCTCGCTGGGAAGACTCGTCACCTACAAAGGATACCGGTACCTGATAGAAGCAGCCCGCTATCTGGACGACAGGTATGTGATACTGATCGGAGGAACCGGTGAACTGAAAGATGAACTGGAAAACGAAATAGCAACTCTGGGAGTGCAGGATAAAGTGAAACTTTTGGGACGGATCAGCGACGAAGACCTTCCGGCTTATTATGGTGCCTGCAAAGTTTTTTGCCTGAGCAGTATCCAGAAGACCGAAGCGTTCGGCATCGTACAAATTGAAGCCATGTCATGCAGCAAACCTTTGATAGCCACCCGCATTCCTCAGTCTGGGGTTTCCTGGGTCAATGCACATGGAGAGTCCGGCCTGAACGTAGCTCCTGAAAATGCCCGTGAACTGGCAGAAGCGATTCAGGCTCTGACTCACGATGAAAACACTTATCGGAAATATGCAGAGAATGCCGGAAAACGTTTTCAAAATCTATTTACTCAGAAAAAAATGATTGATCAATGTCTCAAAATCTATGAAAGCCTATGAATAATACCAAACTAAAAATCATGTCTATGTCAGAAGCCGAAATGATCAAAGACAACAAAAAATGTCGGGATATGATGTCGCCAGCCATCAACCGCATCAAACGGGGACTGGATATTTTGGGAAGTATTACAGGAATGATTGTTTTTTCACCGCTTTTCCTTCTCATCTATCTGGTCATAAAAATAGAAAACGGCGGTAAGGTTATTTTCAGCCAGGAACGGATCGGATATCAGGGTAAACCCTTCATCCTCTATAAATTCCGTTCGATGAAAGAATCGGCTGAAGCTGACGGAAAACCAGCTCTCTGCTGCCAGGGAGACAAACGCCTGACACGGGTCGGACGTTTCCTGCGTGAACACCATCTGGACGAATTGCCCCAACTCTGGAATGTCCTCAAAGGGGATATGAGTTTTGTCGGTCCTCGTCCGGAACGGAAATATTTTGTAGAACAGATCAAGGCGATCAATCCTGATTACGAATTGCTTTATCAATTACGTCCGGGACTGTTTTCGCCTGCAACCCTCTACAACGGATATACCGACAACATGGAAAAGATGTTACGACGGCTAAGAATGGATCTTGACTACCTGGCCCATCATACCTTATGGCTGGATACGAAGATCATTTTTCTGACCGTTCTGTCCATCCTCTCCGGAAAAAAGTTTTGAACCTGTCCCGAAAGGGAACCTACTAACAAAAACCAGACAAAGATGAAACCTAAATCCAACCTGCGACTTCGCAAAATCGGACGGCAATACATGATCGTAAACACCCGTCAGGAGAATGTTGACTTGTCCGATGTTTTCACACTGAACGAAACAGCTGCCGGATTATGGCAGCAGATGATTCAAGGAACAACTGTTCCGGAAGAACTGGCTGACTGGCTGTGCGAAATATATGAAGTCGACCGTGAAACAGCACTTCAAGATGTAAAAAAACAATTGGCTCAATGGAAAGCGTACGGACTGATCGATTAGAAGACACCGAGGTCCTGTTCATACTGGTGCGTGCCGGACTTTGGGAGAAAGTTCCTGAAAATCTTTCCCTGTTTCCCAGATCATCAGAAAGCTGGGAAAGGATTTTCAATCTGGCACAGCGTCAGACAGTCACCGGCCTCGTCTATCAGGGATTGTGCCAGCTTCCGGACGAACTGCTTCCACCCGAACAGCAACTGCTTCATTGGGTGGCAACCATTGACCGGATCGAAAGAGCCAATCTCCGGATGAACCGGGTACTGACCGAACTTTACGGACTGTTTCACACCAACGGTCTGCACCCCGTTCTGCAGAAAGGACAAGGAATCGCCCGTTTTTACGAAAAACCGCTGCTGCGGGAATGTGGGGATATTGACTTTTATTTTTCCGACAAGGAAGAAAGCCGTCAGGCTGCTTCACTGGTCAGCCAGATGGGATGCCGTGTTTCTCCCAAAGCCGATGACAGTCTCTGCTATTATTGGAAAGGAGTCAACGTAGAACATCATACGCGTCTGACCGACCTGCACAGTCCGTTCATTCGAAAATACTTGTATAAACAGGAACAGGATCCCGCCAATCTGACAAGCTTCAGACTACCGGGAAACCCAACCGAGATAACCATTCCCTCTCCTTTGCTGAATCTGGTTCTGCTCAATACGCACATCATGAAGCATGCTTTCGGATGGGGAATCGGTCTGCGTCAGCTATGCGACCTGACACGTGCCTATCACTGCCTGCAAACGGAAACTGACGGCAAGGCCCTGTATGACCTCTGCCGTAAAGCAGGAATCATCCGGTGGAACAGTCTGCTTCATACCTTTCTGGTGAAACAGCTGGGTCTGCCCGCTTCCAGTCTCCCCTATCCGGAAAAGACTGTTTCTCCGGAACCGCTGCTGGAAATTATTCTGCGGGGAGGAAACTTCGGTTTATACCACGCACAACGCAGGAATACTGCCGAAAACAAATGGAGCAGCAAGTTTCACACTTTCCGGTCTTTCCTTGGCAATATCCGTTTCTCCTGCCGCTACGCACCGCAGGAAGCATTTTGGACATTTACGAACCTTTTAACCGGACAATTCAAATCATGACAGAATCTCAATATTGTGTAGCCGGATTCTTTTTCAGTCTTTCGCTCCCGGACGGACAGGATGCTGACAGGCTGCTGCCCTCGTTCCGTCCCTTTCTGTGCGAAAAGAAACCGCAGGAAGAATCCATTTTCCAACTGACAGTCTTATCCGAAGCCGGACCGGAAACAGCATCTGCATCCACCCTCCTGGACCGGACCCTTAATGATATTGGTTATACCAGTCTGTATGCCTTTTCCGGAGGATATCAGGTTAGCATCAGCCCCTGGCCGGAAGGTCCTCAGCATATCCTTCAGACTGACAGAGAATTTACTCAGGCTACGGCGACAATACTTTGGACGGATCCCTATGCAGGACATATACTCAGCTCCATGCTGCGCATTGTCTTTTCACAGGCCATTCTCAACCGGGAAGCTGTTTCCATCCATGCTTCTGCTGTATATACAGACGGGATGGGCTACCTCTTTCTGGGAAAAAGCGGTACCGGGAAAAGTACACATGCAGCCCTGTGGACTTCCGTCTTACCCAATTGCGAACTGCTGAACGACGATAACCCCACCCTCCGCCTTCAAGACGGTCAGGTGCTGGTTTACGGCACTCCGTGGAGCGGGAAAACCCCGTGTTATAAAAACCGGCATTTTCCCGTGGGTGGAATCGTGCGTCTGAAACAGGCACCGGCCAACCGATTCCACAGCCATCAGGATACGGAAGCCTTTATCGACCTGCTTCCCGGGTGCTCGGCCATCCGGCAGGATTCACACCTTTACGGGCAGCTGTGTGACACCCTGATACAGATCGCAACCCGCGTTCCGGTAGGCATGCTGGAATGTCGGCCTGACCGTGAGGCTGCCCAATTATGCCACCATGAAATCAACCGAATTAATCAATCTTATTAAACATAACTCATGAACAAAACATTCGTTTTTTTAAGCCTGATGATTGCCTTGCTGTTCTCGTCGTGTGCGTCACGCAAGGATTTCGTCTACCTGTCTGACATGCAGATGGGTGAAAAATATCCTTTCGATCCGAACCATGAAGTAGTCGTGCAAAGCGGTGACCGCCTGGGCATCACGGTAAGCTGTAAGAATCCGGAACTTGCCATCCCGTTCAATATTCAGGGAGGAAATTTCCAGATAGACCGCAACGGCAATGTCTCGGCATCCGATGCCTCAGGGAGCAAGGAAAAAGGTTATTTTGTCGATGTGGAAGGCAACATTGACTTCCCGATTCTCGGAAAACTTCATGTAGACGGAATGTCTGTCAGTCAGGTAAAATCGCTGATTGAGAATCAGATCAAGGCAAGCAACTACATCAAGGATCCCCTTGTCACCATTGATGTCCTGAACTTCAAATACACCGTACTGGGAGCCGTAGGACGCAACGGAACCTTTACCTGTGACGGTGACCGCATCACGCTGCTGGAAGCGATTGCCAATGCCGGAGACCTGACTGCCAAAGCCCGGATCAACCGCGTGACCGTGATCCGTGAAAAAGGCAACGAACGCCAGATGTTCGTTCATGACCTGCGCAGCAAGGATATCTTCGACTCTCCCTGCTTCTACCTGCAGCAAAATGACATCGTCTATGTAGAACCGAAGTATCGCAAGAAAGACAACGAAGACCGCGGCTTCCAGGTCGTAACCGTCCTGCTCTCTCTTGTGACAACCGTCTGCTCGCTGATGTGGGCTCTTAAATAACAATAACCAGACTTTCAAACGACATGCAGACAAATCCATCCTCTGTAAACAAGAATGAGCAGAGCCTCAACGTACTGGACCTGCTCATGTACCTGACTTCCAAATGGAAGTGGTTTCTTTTTTCCGTACTGATATGCGGCGGTATCGCCTGGTATCAATATGCCAGTTCACCCAAAGTTTATTTCGGAAAAACAACCGTGATCATCAAAGATCCTTCGAACAAGACTTCTACCGCCGGACTGGACCGTTACGACAATTTCATCAACAAAGTGAACGTGGCTAACGAAATCCTGCAGTTCCGTTCCAAGAAACTGATGCGGGAAGTGGTACAGCGTGTTCATGCCGACATCAGTTACCAGAAGAAAAGCGGTCTTCACTACGACGAACTGTATACACAGTCACCGGTAAATGTCAGCTTCCCCGATGCGCTTCCGGAACAATACCTTGGCTTTACCGTAACCATACAGGACAGTACCACTGTACTGTTGTCTGATTTTATCCGGGAAGAGGAAAAGTCCGAATACCAGGTCCGGCTGAACGACACCCTGTCACTTCGCAGCGGAAACCTGGTGATTACCCCGACCAACTTCTTCAGCAAGGCCTGGACCAATGTTCCCATCAAGGTACGGAAACAGCCTCTTGACGGTGTAGCTGCCCGCTATCAGGGAAATCTGGGTATCCGTCAGGAAGAAGACGAATCGTCTATCCTCACGCTCTCGCTGAAAGACAACTCCCCCAAACGGGCCGAAGACATCCTCAATACCCTGATCAACGTCTACAACGAAGAAGCCATTAAGGATAAGAATCAGGTAGCCATCAACACCGCCAACTTCATCAATGACCGTCTGATCATTATCAGTCAGGAACTGGGCGATGTTGAATCAGACCTGGAATCCTTCAAGCGCGACAATCAGGTGGTAGACATTGCTTCCTCGGCCAGCATGTACATGAGTGAATCGCAGAAATACAATGCTGACGCCCTGGAACTGGAAACCCAGTTGCGCCTGGCCAGGTATATCAAGGAATATCTCACCGACCCCAAGAAAGAAACCGACCTGATCCCGGCCAATACAGGTATCAGCGACATGAACATTGAGACCCAGATCACGGCCTACAATGCCACCAAGCTGAAACGAGACCGGCTGATCAGCGACAGCAGCGACAAGAACCCTGTAGTGGAAGAACTGAACAACACACTGCACGCCATGAAGCAAAGCATCATCCGTGCCGTCGACAATATGATTGTCAGCATCAACGTGAAGCGCAACGATGCACAAAGCCGCGAACAGCGTGCTCAGAGCCGGGTGGCTGCCATCCCGACCAAGCAGCGCCAGATGCTTTCCATCGAGCGCCAGCAAAAGATCAAGGAAGCTCTTTACCTCTTCCTGCTTAACCGCCGCGAAGAGAATGCTCTGTCACAGGCCATGGCCGACAACAATGCCCGGGTCATTGACAGTGCAGAAAGTACCAGTTTCCCGATTTCCCCGAACCGGAACCGCATTCTTCTGCTCGGTGTCCTTATCGGTATCGCCCTGCCGGGAGCCGCCTTCCTCCTCATTCTGTTCATGGATACCCGCGTTCACAGCCGCAAGGATCTGGAAAAAGCAGTCAGTGTACCTTACCTGGGTGAAATACCGCTCGACAAGTCCATCCAGAAACATCACGACAAGAATGCACCCACTGTCCGGGAACAGGGTGACGACATCGTATCCGAAGCTTTCCGCATTCTGCGTACCAATATGGCCTTCCTCTCCCGGAAAGACAACCCTGTGCAGGTCATCACCTTCACCTCATTCAACGTAGGTGCCGGAAAGACCTTCATTGCCCGCAATCTTTCCATGAGTCTGGCTTACACCAAAAAGCGCGTGATCATGATCGACCTGGACATCCGCAAGGGAACCCTGAGCCGCCACTATGGACATCACCATGTGGGTATCACCAACTATTTGTCCGATTCCACCATCCGAGTAGACGACATCATCCAGCGCCGGGAAGACTTCGACCTGATTGCCTCAGGAACCGTCGCTCCCAATCCGGCCGAACTGCTGATGGATGAACGTCTGGACGAGCTGATCCGGGAACTTCGTACCCGCTACGATTACATCATCGCCGATAATGTACCGGTAGGTATCATTGCCGATGCCACCATTGCCAACCGTATTGCCGACCTGACCATCTTTGTAGTGCGTGCAGGCAAACTGGACCGTCGTCAGCTGCCTGACATCGAGCAACTCTATCAGGAAAAGAAACTGAAGAACATGGCCCTGGTACTGAATGGTGCAGATCCGGAACGTCACGGATATGGATATGGCTACGGATATGGTTACGGTTACGGCTATGGCTATGGCTATAAAAACGGATATAAAAATCATTCAAAATAACAACTAAAAAACGGAGGTAAAACTAGAAAGAGAAAAGACAGAAAAGACAAAACAGTTTCATGTAAACTAAGAAAAAAAGAAGTGAGAGTATTAACTAAAAACTAAAACAAAAAACAATAGTATGAAAACTCAAAAAAAGTATGAAGCTCCACAAACCCAACATGCGGAAGTGGAGTTAGAACAAGGATTTATGTCTGCTTCGGTGTTTGAAAAGAAAGAAAACACCGAGAGTTTGACTATAGAAGATCATAAAGTGGATGAGACTTTTGATTTTAGCAGTGATAATGATAGTTGGGATTGATTTGAAAAATGTATAACCAAAAAGCAGAGCGATATGAAACAATTTAAGTTTATAACAGTCGGTGCAATGATGGCCTTTTTATTGGCTGGTTGTGCTGATGACGATTTGGTAAAAGAATCGGTTGTGCTGCCGGTAAGCGGTGACGAAATTGAGTTCGGTGCAGCTCCGGGCGGTTTCACAGATGTGGATCCTACTACAAGAACAATTTATGACGTACCGGCTGGTTCAACTTTTGATAACTATACTTTATTGAATATCAAATGGCAATATGATATTGACCAGGTGCGTGTGTATTGTCCTGAAGGTGCAGAAGGATTCAGAACTGCCGACTATACGGTAAGTAAGACAACAGATACTTCTACAGGAGAATCTACAGGATTCCTTTTGAAAAACGGTGAAACCGGTGTGCGTTGGGGAGATACAGGACAACCGCATAATTTTTATGCTTTCTATTCGTTGGGCAAGATTGATGAAGGACTTCAGAACGGTACTACAGTGACTGCTACCATTCCTACAGGACAGGAGGGTGGTCAATTGTTGACTTATAATAATGATGGAAACAAAGATCCTAACGGTACATTCAAAATTATCACTCCGGATATGAGCTTCTGTATGATGGCAGGAAAAGGAACGTGGAATCCAAAGAACGATAAGAATGTTGCTTTGACATTTTCTCCAATTGTGACGGTGCTTGATGTGCTTATTAATGGACCGGAAGATGTGGAATTCATGAATATTGTTTCCGTTTCTGTAAGAAGCAAATCCGGTAAGAATATCGTGGGTACATTCTCGTATAATTTGGCTGACAACACTTATAATTTTGATGCAACGGACAAGAGTGAAACTGCCGCTTCCATTGCAACTGTTCAGACCATAATTGATAATAATCCTGTTCCACTCAAGAAGAATGAACAATTGAATGTTAAATTCTTCTTGTTGCCGAGAGAGGTTCCGAATGGTGATTTGGTGGTTTCTGTATTTACAGAAGGTGGAGTAGTTTACAACAAAACGGTGTCTAGAACCAATGGTACTGATGACATATTGAGCGCCGGCCTTATCACCCGTATAAAAACCCCGAAACTGGGTGGACAGGATGCTAATAACTGGATGAGCTTGATACCTAACAATGCACTCTTCACACAGTTGTCTTTGCCGGGCAGCAAGAACTCATTTGCCTATAGAGTGGATGCCGGTTACGATCCGCAAACTGGTCTTTCCAAATTTTATCAAGCTTTGCCACCTTTGGGAATTAATGCTACTGTAAATACTACCACGCAGTTTGATGAAGGCGTTCGTGTTTTTGACGTGCATCTTAATCTTTTAGGTGATAGAGACGATGCTACTCCGGTCGTATATGCCGGTGGTGCAAATGTCAATCCGCAAATTACTCTTGAAGAAGTTTTGACTGCACTGAACAAAAAGATACATCCGGAATCAAAACCGGTGACCGAATGTGCTGTGGTCTTCCTGAATTTCGTGAAAGGTGAATCTCTAGGAGGTACATCCAACGTTTCAACCTGGTTGTCTGCCGTGATGAATGCACTGAATGATTGGGACCAACGTAATTCAGGTGTACTGACTACTTTTGACGCCAATACTACTATGTTGGATATGAGAGGTAAAATAGCCGTTATTTTCAATCTTGAAAATAGCAATAACCTTCCTCCATCGGGGTCTGCACCAGTGAACTATATTACCGGATTATCTACCAGTGTGCAGAACACTAGTATTGTTGATGCAACATTCAGCAGCGGTGCAGGTGTGCGCATTCAGAATCTGCAGCAGTGCAATAACCCGAATATTACGAGTACGGGAGACTATGGATACCGCGGCGATGGCATCGGGCTTGTTCCTTATTTCATAACAAAAGCGAATTATGACAATCCATCAGTTAGCTGTAATTTGCTAGAAACAAAGAAAGCTCTGATGGAACAGATTAACACGGAAATTGTAGCTGGTGGAAAACTGTTTATTAATGATTTGTCTGGTTTCTGTGTGACTGCGAATGAGGAAAGTACCGGTTATGAAATATTTGAATATAAAGAATGGAGCAGTATATTAGGCGTTTATGACTGGAGACCGTTAGGTCGTAATAGATGGGAAAACGGACATTATTACGATTATCAAAAAGTTAAGGCTCTGCCAACGGACGAATATGACGGTGCTCACGATGGTGATAGATATTTAAAAAGTCATGATGCGAGTACATCTTATAGCGACCTCGGTAACGGCGGTAACACCTGTCTGTTCGCCCAAATATTCAATGAAAAGGCTGTTAACGCATATTCATCGCTTGTAGGCAACTTGCGTCAGCCGTTGGGTATCGTTTTGATGAATTTTGCGGGTGTCGGCACAGTTGAGACAAACTCAGGAGATTATCAGGTACAGGGTATCCGTCTTCCGGGACTGATTATGATGAACAACTTCATGTTCCCTCTAAAAACTAGAACAACAAACACAAAGACATCTTCTGATACCTCATATTCCAAAGCAGGAAACGTATGGGACTAATTCATAATAAGCATGAATAAGATAAAGAAACTTTTACTTCCGGCAGCCGCAATGCTTCTCTTCTGCGGCTGCACGGAAGATTTTCTATCTGAAACCGCTGATGCCGGCAATACAACTATTGTGGGCCGCATGGCTGGAAAATCTCAGACGCGTACTTGCATTGGGGCTGACGGAACTTCGGATGTAAGTATCTATTGGTCTCCGACTGACAGCATTGGTGTATATGGAGAAAGATCCAAGAATGTACTGTTCGTAAACCGTAATACAGTAGCTTCGGCAGAGGGACAATTTGTCGGTTATCTTTCTTCTACAACTCCGCTGTATGCCTATTATCCATATAACAAGGAGAATGCAGGAGCATACTATACTTTGCTGAAAGGAAACCTACCTTTGGTACAGAATTTTGATATGACAACAGGCAGATTGCAGGGCGACTACAAAGTAGGCGTTCCGCAAAGTTCACAGTCTGAAGACGGTGCGTATGTCTTTGATTTCGAACATCTGTTCTCATTGCTGGAATTTGACATCAATGCAACCGGCACCGCTCTTGAAGGCGATCGTCTGGAACGTATTATATTGACTTTGCCCGATGGCCGTCAGGCAGGAGGAGACTTCACATTTGATGCTTCTACGAAGAACGTCGTATGGGGTGCTGCTCCGGCAAATGCCAATGTCATAGATATGGTATGGACTGACAAGCCGGCACTGATGAACGGTAGCCAATATAAGGGTTATATCACATGTGCTCCCGTTATTCGTTCTGGTGACGAAATCAAGGTGACCATTATTTCAGAGAAATATGAAGCAACCTTTACCCGCACAGCAAAGATAGATTTTGCAGCAAATGCCTGCTATACTTTGCCTTTGACGCTTGCAAATTACACTGAGATTACGGACGGTTCCGGACTTACTCCGCGTGCCGGAATAAGCTCGTTTAAATTTGAAGTGGCAAACAATGTCGGCAAGATATTGGATACCAAACTTGTGGCTTGTGAGCTGACTGACGGTGTGACAACTACAACTTCTCCTGTGACAGCGGAATCTTTGACTATTGGTGAGGACAATACCATCAGTGGTTGTATCCCGTATCTGTATGACTTTAATCTTGTGCCGACTTTTGATGTGGCAGAAGGGGTTAAGGTGACTGTAAATGGAGTGGAACAGAAGAGTGGTGTGACTGTGCAGAACTTCAGCAAACCGGTAGTCTATACCGTGACTTCCGACACAGAGAGCCGTGACTATACTGTTACGGTTACTAATACAGGACTGCCTGTAGTAGTGGTGAACCAGTCGGCGTCAATAGCCGGCGGTACATGGAAGACATGGGCTGAAACCGGATTGCAAATCAGAAGTAAAGATAGTGACTGGCCCGAAGATGACTATATCTCGGTATATAATGCCGATGGTACAGTGAGCGTGGACAACAAGGCTTGCGGACTCCGCTTGCGTGGAAACTCCAGTCAGAGTTATCCGAAAAAGCCGTTTGCCATCAAGATGGTGAAAAAGGCTGCCATGCTGGATATGCCTGAACATAAACGCTGGGTATTGCTGGCTAACTGGATGGACCGCACGATGCTTCGTAACCGCGTAGTGTTTGAGATGGCTCATCAGCTGGAAAAAAAGAACGGTGGACAGCTGGCATGGAATCCGCATGGAAGAAATGTGGAACTGATTTATAACGGTATCCATGTGGGAAATTATCTGTTGGCCGAACAAATCAAGATAGACGGTGACCGACTGAATATCAACGATGCGTACGAAGACGTAATAGAGGATAATCCGGCTGCAGTTCCTGCGGATTGCGGTTACCTCTTGGAGTTTGATGACTATTATGACGAGAACTGCCGTTTTCTGACTTCCAATCTGCATCTGCCTTGTATGCTCAAGGATGATGTGCCTTGGGAAGATGGCTCAGCTTTCCGTTCTTATGTAGAAGATAAGGTAAACGGAGTGGATAAGGCTCTGAAACATGGACTGTTGGAAGGTAATGCCGATTATCAGGCAGCTGCTGCAATTCTGGATATTCCGTCTCTTATTGACTGGTGGTTTGTGCATGAACTGGCCATGAATGCGGAATACCGCCATCCTAAGAGCGTGTACATGTATATTGACGGAAAGGATGGCAAGCTTTGTGCCGGTCCGGTGTGGGATTTTGACTATCAAACCTTCCCGAATCCGGCAGGTATCAAGGCTGTAAGTAGCGAGATGGGAGGCAGCTATGCTTCGTTGAGCTATGATGAAGCATCTCTGAACGAATGGCTTTGCAGCAACTATTCGTTTGATAACCGTTGGACAGGTATTACTACACCAGCCTATGATGACAAACCGTATATGTGGTATCCGTTGCTGTTGCAGCATGAAGAATTCAAGGCAGCAGTAAAAGCACAATGGCTTGTCGCATATCCGAAACTGCAGCAAGTGTTGGCCTCCATCCGTGCATTTGCTGAGGAAAATCGTGTATCTGATTCATACAACTATGCCATGTGGCCGCTGCTTGACGGCAGACGAACTGCAGAGTTGTCGCCATATGTTATCGATTTTAGTGGAGACGAGAAAATGACATGGGACGAAGCCATAGATGCTATGGCGAAGTTCTATCAGAATCGTCTGGAAACGATGAACGCATTGATTAATTCTGGAAACTTCTAGATATTATTAATGATTAAAAACAAAAACATGATGAAAAAATCAATCTTTGCAGCCCTTACCCTGGCAGCTGCAAGTCCTGCTCTGGCTCAGTCAGAGCAGACAACACAAAACGGTGATATCACGGAAAAAGTGGAATACACCGAAGACAAATATAAAGTGGAAACCAACCACTTCTGGGACAACTGGTTCATCACGGTGGGCGCAGGACCGCAGGTGATGTTCGGAGACCATGACAAACAGGTCGGATTCGGCAAACGTATTTCGCCCTCTCTGGACATTGCTGTCGGCAAATGGTTTACTCCGGGCATCGGAATGCGACTGATGTACAACGGCCTTTCTCTCCGGGGAGCTACCCGCTGGGGAGCAGCTCACTCCACCGGAGAACAGGTGCCTGACTGGGGAGAGGGTATGTATTACTCCAAGTTCAAGTACTACAACGTACGGGCCGATGTGATGTTCAACCTGTCCAACCTGTTCTGCGGATACAAGGAAAAACGTATCTGGAACAGCAGTTTCTATGCAGGTGTAGGTTACATGCGTACCTGGGAAGCACCGACAGCCGGAAACATCACGCTGAGTGCAGGTTGGTTGAACTCCTTCCGCCTGTGTGATGCACTGGATGCCAACATTGACCTGCGGGCTTCTCTGGTGGATGATGCCATTGACGGGGAAATCGGACAGGCCAAATTTGACGGTCTGCTGGGAGCAACGGTCGGTCTGACTTACAAGTTCAAACGCCGCGGATGGAATCGCAGCAAGACGGTTACCCGTTATGACAATGCTGCTATCAATGACATGCGGGCTCAGTTGAACAAACTGACTGAAGAAAACGAGCGTCTGCAAAAGGCCATTGCTGAAGGTAACCAGAAAGCAGCTGAAGTGGCTGTCAAGAAGGTTGCTTCCGGAAGCCTGATTGTCTTCGCCATGGGACAGAGTGAACTGTCAAACGAAGCACGTGTAAACCTGGGTATGCTGGCTGAAGTAATCAAGTCATCCGACTCGAATACGGTATATACCATCACCGGTTACTCAGATGCCGGTACCGGCAGCAAGAAGAGAAACGAACAGCTGAGCAAGGAACGTGCACAGGCTGTATTCGACTGCCTGACCAAAGAGTTCGGCGTTTCGGCTTCACAGCTTCGCATGGACTACAAGGGTGGAGTGGATAACATGTTCTACGATGATCCTCGTCTGAGCCGTGCCGTTATCACCCGTGGAGAATAATTCAGATTTTTAATTAAATTAGGTTCATGGATTCCTGCCGCGGACAGTCTTTACGGACTGTCCGGCGGTATGGAATCCATGTTTGTTTTCAGACAGTACATGACAGATCAACCAAATTTGGAGTTGAAAATCACACTTCCTAATGAAAGTATGCTTTCCGAAGTGACCAGCCTGCTCCAGACAGGACACCGGATAAAACTGCGGGCCAGGGGAAACAGCATGCTTCCTTTTATCACAGGCGACAGGGACAGCATCATCCTGCAAAAGAAAAAAACGGTTCACAGAGGTGATATCGTGCTGGCCCGGATTCCGGACAGGGGATATATTCTTCACCGGATCATTGCCATCCGGGATAATGAAATGACCCTGATGGGCGACGGCAACCTTCAGGCTACCGAACAGTGTAACCGGGACCAGATCTGCGGGACCGTCATAGAAATTATCCGCAACGGCCGTTACATCCGCTGTTCCTCCGTAACAGAACAGTGTAAAGCCTGGTTATGGATGTGGCTGCGACCGCTGCGGCGATACATGCTGGCCATCTGCCGGATAGAAAGGAGGTTGCATGTATAGAGACAGGGATAAGGAAATGCGGCTCAGGGAATGCCTGGGCTGGCTGTGGAAAACTTCCAAAGGATTCCGTCTGCCTGCTGTACTCAACGGACTGACCGGCATCCTGCAGGTGAGTGTGTCACTTTGCTTTGTCTGGGTATGCAAGTATCTGATTGACATTGTCACCCGCCATACAGAAGCCAGTCTGTATACAGGCATCGCCTGTCTGATCGGATGTATCATCGCCCAGTTGCTGCTGTCAGTGATCAGCACACGTCAGGGAAGCCGGATAGAGATCCGCTTCCGGAACCGGCTGCGCCACCAGCTCTTCGGACGTATTCTGGAAAGCCGCTGGATGGGAAGAGAAAAACTGCATTCGGGAGATATGCTCAACCGTCTGGTAGAGGATGTACCGGTCATTACGGCTGCTTTGTGCCGGAACATTCCGGCGCTCTTTGCCACGGGGGTACAACTGGCAGGGGCTTTGTATTTTCTCTACCGGCTGGATCCCCAGTTGACGGGACTGCTGTTGTTCATCACGCCGGTTGCCTTGCTCTTCAGCAAAACGTATGTACGCAGGATGAGACGGCTCTCACGGGAAATCCGTACCACGGACAGTCAGGTACAAAGTCACCTGCAGGAACAGATACAGCATCGCATCCTGATCCGCACACTGGAGTATACGGAACAGGCCGAACAGGCTCTGGCTGGCTTACAGGCTGATCTGCAAAGGAAGGTGATGCAGCGTACGGACTTCTCCATTTTCTCACGGATCATGGTACAGACAGGCTTTGCCGCCGGATATGCAACCGCCTTCTTATGGGGAATATTCGGCCTGTACGACGGTTCGGTCACCTTCGGTATGATGACCGCCTTTCTGCAGCTGGTTGCCCAGGTGCAGCGTCCCATGGTGGAACTCAGCCGTCAGATTCCGGCTTTTATCCAGGTATTTACTGCCACCGAACGGCTGGAAGAGCTTTCATCCTTATCGCCGGAAGAACAGGGGGAAGCGGTCCGGTTACCAGGCAGACTGGGCATTTGCCTGAAGGACGTGGACTATTCCTATCCGGGCAGCAGCCGCAAAGTCTTGCAGGGATTCTCACACGACTTCCTGCCGGGAAGTCTTACTGCTGTGGTCGGTGAGACAGGAGCCGGAAAAAGTACGATGCTGCGACTGATGCTGGCTTTGCTGAAACCGGACCGCGGGTCTGTGACACTCTATAACGGGAAAAAAAGGGAAGAGGTGTCTCCCCTCACCCGCTGCAATTTGTCGTATGTTCCCCAGGGAAACACACTGATCAGCGGAACGATCCGGGATAACCTGCTGCTGGGAAAACCGGAGGCAACGGAAGCTGAACTGCAGGCTGCTCTGCATACGGCTGTTGCCGATTTTGTCATGACCTTACCGGAAGGACTGGATACTCTTTGCGGTGAACAGGGGGCAGGGCTCAGTGAAGGCCAGGCACAACGGATTGCAATTGCCCGCGGCCTGCTCCGCCCTGGAAGCATCCTCCTGCTGGATGAACCGACTTCTTCCCTGGATGAAGAAACGGAACGGAAGCTGCTGGAACGACTTTCCCGGCAGGTACAGGACAAGACGCTGATCCTGATCACCCACCGGGAAACCATTGCGCAGCTCTGCACTTCGGCAGTAAGGCTGCATAATAATTAGCAGACCATCCGACACGAAGCGTTACACCATTGGCGTATATAATCTCGCATTCGGAACCGCTTTTAGATTCTATCTCTTTTGAATCAAGGCTGGTATCTGACGGGGTTTTACTGATTGCTTACATCAGATCAGATGCGAATGTCTCCATTTACAGGCGGTCAATTTCTTCCGGAGACAGTCCGGTGATGTCTGCAATGTCCTGAGTAGGGAATCCCTTTGCTTTCATCCGGATTGCATTTTGCCGGCGCTCTTCCTGCCGTCCTGCTTCCAGGCCTTCCGCTCTGCCTTCCGCTATGCCTTCCGCTCTGCCTTCCGCTCTGCCTTCCGCTCTGCCTTCCGCTCTGCCTTCCGCACGTTCCGTATTGATATTGTCTCTCAGGATCACAATATTATCCAGATGGCGGTAATAAGCTTTCAGTTCATCCTTGCTCATGCGGTCCAGTTTCAGCCTTTCACGTGCAGCATTCAGTCCGGGAGCCTGTGCCTGATCTGGAATTTCTCCGGTATTGAGATAATAGATCCATTCTTCCAGCGGTGTTTTGGCAACCTGATTGAAATCGTTCACTTTCAGGATATAATATTCCGGATACAACTGGCTGACTGTGTCGACCTTAAACGTCTGGCGCTGGAATGGAGATAATTCCAGTATATCGTTCTGGTGTATTCCCCGGAATTCTGTTTTTCCGTGATACACAATATCCTTTCCATGTCCTAATGAGAAATAGACAATGTTGATACTATACACTTTTCTTACCTTGTCGTAGCCTTCTCCCCGGTTGATATATTCAGTCACCAGTTTTGACGTACCGAAGAGCATACGCTGAAAGTAAGCATATTCATTGTTGTTCTGGATTTCAATCAGCAGCAGAGTCCCTTTGGAGTCCTCGGCCAGCAGATCCACCCGGTTATACTTGTCAAATTCCTCTTCCTGATTGCTTTCGCTTTCAAGCAGTTTCTGTATTTTGATCCGGTCACGGAGCAGTGTCGTCAGAAAACCTTCCAGTACGGCAAAGTTAGCCTTGTTTCTCAGCAGGCGTTTCATAGCCCAGTCAAAACGGATGTAATTACTCATAATCTTGTGAATTTAAAGGAATAGTACAAAGATAAGATTTTTAGATGAAACAGACAACTAATGAGCAAGTTATATCGTTTTCTGCCAGCTTTGCCACCCTATATATAAACTTATAGGGGAAAGTGCGGACAGAAATGTAACTATTTTTGTCCGCACTAACTATAATAGTTTAAAAGAAGCCTGGCAAAGCTGGCAGAAATTCGGGGAAAGGACTCGCTTCGGTGATTGTAAACCGTTGATAGTTATTTACTTGAGGAGGTTTCTGATCAGCGAAAGATGGTGCGGAACAAAATTGGTCCCCATTTACAGGCGGTCCAGTTTCAGCCTTTCACGTGCAGCATTCAGTCCGGAGCCTGTGCCTGATCCGGAATTTCTCCGGTATTGAGATTATACACCATGTAAAGGTTAAACTCATCCAGTGCCTGGAAAAAGGCTGCAATATTCTCCTGCGAAACCTGGGGAGGTACGTCACATCCTGTGGACAATACAAAGTTCCGGCAGGAAGCTGTAGCCTCCAGCAAGGCCAGGGTTTCTTTTCTGACAACCTCCGGAGAGGCCTGTTTCATAATTCCGACGGGATCTATGTTTCCCATGACCAACAGACTGGAAGGGCATTCCTGCAGGGCGCTCACCATATCTATGGCGTTCCCGAAATGCAGTGCGGCCGCCCCGCTCTCTACCATGGCCCGGGTACACTGTCCGGTGTTACCGCAGTTATGAAGGATTACCGCAAAGTCATCGTCCTGCAAGGTTTGTACGATCTGCCGGATAAACACGGTGGAATAGGCCATGCAGTCTTCATTGGAGAGCAGCCCGGCTGCCGGTTCTGCGATGAAGACTCCCGAAGCTCCCAGACGTTTCAGTTCTGCACAATACTTGAGAATAAATGCCGTACATTTATCCAGCAACTGAAGAATCACTTCCGGATCTGTATAAATGGCAACCATGATTTCTGACATGTCATACAAACGTCCGGCCAGTGAGAAAGGGCCGATGCATCCGGCCAGTACGGGACGGTCGGTGATATGTTCTACTGCCAGCCGGACAGCCTTCAGGTATTCGGGTACCCGTCCTGCCTGCAAATCGGGAACCTGCAAGGCTGCCACGGAGTCTGCATCACTGACCAGTCTGCCCACCACACTGGGAACTTCATCTTCCGGAAAGTTTATCTGACATCCGAAGGCTTCAGCTTCCACCGTCAGGTCCATGATGGTGGAAGTGGCAAAAGAGGGATAATGATCGGCCAGGTATTTGATGGCTTCGTAATGTACACGGCCGTCTGTCACGGCTTCAATTACCCGGTGTCCCGTCAGTTCTATTCCGGGATGGGTCATAACAGGAACAGCCACACGCTTGCTGTTCTGAAATATTTCATTGATCCATTGATTCATAACAAGTCCTCCTATTACTCTTTTTTCACCTCTCAGGCACTCAGCTTGTTCAATGTTTCCACCAGATCCTGCGGACCGTCTGAATAATAGTCGACTCCGATCTGTCTGGCAAAATCCGCTGTCACGGGTGCTCCTCCGATAAATGTCTTGACTTCCGGATGTTTTTCCTTGAGCAGCTGATTAATCTTTTCCATGTGAATCATGGTGGTGGTCAGCAAGGCAGACATGCAGACAAAGGCTCCCGGATGCTGTTCCAGGGTTTCTTCAAATTTCTCAGCCTTTACATCCACTCCCAGATCAATCACCTCGTATCCGTTTCCTTCCACCATCATGGCTACCAGGTTCTTGCCGATATCATGCAAGTCTCCTTCCACGGTGCCGATAATGACTGTTCCCTTACGCTGCACGCTTCCGTCCTTAAAGAACTTCTTGAGATGATTCATCGCCGTTCCCATTGCCTTGGCACTCATCAGCACCTGGGGAACAAACACCTGATTGGCCTTGAACTTCACTCCGATACGTTCCATTCCGACAATCAGACCTTTCTGAAGAATATCTGACGGAGAAATTCCTTCATTCAGTGCCTGCAAGGTCAGCTCATCGGCTCCAGGCTGTCCTTTCATGGCAGGGGGATAAGGGGTTTTCTCGTTAATCTTACCCAACTCCACACATTTTGCAATTCGTTCTAACAACTCTTCCATATTTATAGACTTTAATTATTACCAAAATACATAATAAATCACACCCAGAATAGCCAGGATCACTCCGCTCAGGAGCTTGAAGGTCCAGGTGGTGGCAAACAGTCCCGGCTCCAGAATAATTGCTCTTTCATCTGTCTTCTTGCCGGACAACAGCCCAAACACCACGATCAGCAGTACGCAAAGGATAAAGACATAGGCCATCCGGTCAATAAAGGAGATCTCCGGGAAAAACAGCATAAGTACCAGCGAGAAGACAAAGGTTCCTGCAGCCGCAGCCAGGGCTCCTTTCATCTCTGCCCGTTTCCAGAAGAATCCCATGACAAAGATGGCCAGGGCTCCCGGACTGATGAAACCGGTAAACTCCTGTATAAACTGGAAGGCCTGTTCCAGACCGGCCAGTGCAGGGGCGATCAGCACGGCCAGTACCAGACTGAAGAATCCGAAACAGCGGCCGACATTCACCAGACGTTTCTCCGGCACATCCTTTCCCGCAAAATATTCCTTGTAGATATCCATCGTGAAAATCGTCGTAATGCTGTTTACCATCGAGGCCAGCGAACTGACCACGGCTGCCACCAGCGCTGCGAATGCGATTCCTTTCACTCCCGAAGGGATAAAGTTATGCATCAGCCAGGGATAGGCCTGATCGGGCTTCTCCAGAGGGGCATCCAGGGCAAAAGCTACGATTCCGGGGATCACGACGATCAGGGGAAGAATCAGCTTCAGCAGACCGGCAAAGACGAGTCCCATACGGGCTTCCGAAAGACTTTTGCCTGCCAGGGCACGCTGGATGATGTACTGATTGCATCCGAAATAATACAGGGCACTGACCCACAGTCCGCCCAGGATGACCCCGATTCCCGGCAAATATTTATAATCCGGATTGGAGGGATCAAGGATCATGTCAAACTTTTCCGGAACCTGCGCTATCAGTTTCTGCATTCCGGCTATTGCACCGGCATCTTCCGAATAGTGATTCAGGGCTATGCAGGTAGTCAGCAGGCCGCCCCCGATCAGGAAGATCACCTGTACCATGTCGGTCAGTGCCACCGCTTTCAGTCCTCCATAGATGGCATAGGCTCCGGCAAAGACAGCCAGACAGACAATACTGAATCCGACCGGTATGTCGACCACTTTATGAATGGCCAGGGCTCCCAGATAAAGGATGGAGGTCAGATTGACAAAAATAAAAACCAGCAGCCAGAAGAATGCCATGAGAGTCTTGACTGGTTTTCCATAACGGATTTCCAGAAACTGAGGCATCGTATAAATTTTCGTCTTCAGGAAGATAGGCAGAAAAAATACGGCAACCACAATCAGGGAAGCGGCAGCTACAAACTCATAGGAAGCGATTCCCAGTCCGATGGCAAAGCCGGATCCGGACATGCCGATAAACTGCTCTGCCGATATATTGGACGCTATGACGGAAGCTCCGATTGCCCACCAGGGCAATGTATTCCCTGCCAGGAAATATTCCTTCGAGTCTTTTATGCCTCCTTTACGGGTACGGGAACACCAAAGGCCTATTACCACGATCAGGAGTACATAAACGATGAAGATGACACTGTCTAAAACGGAGAATGTATTCATAATCTGCTCTTATCTTACACGCAAAATAATACTGCCACTGATCACGTCTCCCACCTTAAGCGGTTTCCGGTAAGGCGCATAATGGCTGCCTAAAAACATTTCGTCGCCTGCCGTCACAAAGTCTGCCACCAGGAAGCAGGTCTTCTCTCCTTCTTTCCAGGAACGCCAGTGCTGCCGGCCGTCAGAAACAACCGTTACCCGGGACTGTCCTTCCACATCCTGCAATCCTGCATACCAGATGTTTCTACGGGTAGAACGGAAATCGTTGCTTCCCAGCTGGTTGAAGTCCTTGCTCCATGCCCAGGCCGGTTTGATACGGGGATTCTGTACGGCAGGTACTTCCGGATAAAAGCTCTTTGCCGTACCGGACGGACGGCTGATATGATCTGCCGGATAGACGCTCCAGAGTCCCTTTCTGCGCCAGAAGGTTTCTTCAAATCCGGCAGGGGTCTCAAAGACCATTCCCCATTGTCTCGGATTGACAGCCGTACGAACCGTAAACTGATAATCAACCCGGATCTCTCCGTTCGCATTGCATATCATTTCATACTGTCCGTCGAAACCGTCATACGATCCGCTGACTTTCAGACGGACGTCCTGTCCTTCTTCCGAAACTTCCACACCAGTTACTTTCCATCCTTTGCACAAATCATTGAATACCGGAGTCTCGGCATTATGGTTCGGATAGCATCCTCCGCCTGTCAGAGGTAGCGCCATCAGCCACGGACCTCCGGAAAGTATCTGTCTGTTGTCTTTCTCCACGGAAAGGATCATTCCGGTAGAACGGTCTACCAGACAGGTGAAGTTCTTTCCGTATATGCGAATACGGGATTTATCCTGTTTCACCTTCGTACGTTGTCTGGCAGGTGCTTCCACCTGATTCTGCTTCTGCTCACCCACCGGAATCAGGTACTCATCGGCCACAAATCCTCTGGGGTCGACAAATTCCAGGCTCAGCTGATTGGAAGCAGAAGGATCACTGACCTCTACCACCAGTTGTCCACGGCCCTGAGGGGCTACATCAAGTACAGACATTCCGCTTTCCTTTCCGTAAGTCCAACGGATCTTCAGCTCGTTCAGGTTCGTATAAGTATAGCGGTTTTCCACATCAATCACCAGTTTCCGGGCGGGTTCCAGGGCTTCGGTATGTAACTTGACCGGACTATAGATCTTTTTCATGTCCCAGTACTCAGGCTTCGGACGGCGCCATCCGTCCACAGGTCCCCAGGCACCGTATCCCACAGCATTTCCGTCCGGCAACTGGAAAATGTCATCAATACCCGACCAGATTGAACCGCCGAGAACACCATCTGTTGCATACATGTTCTCCCACATCGGAGCCAGTGCCAGGGCCCAGTCACTGCGGATACCGGGATCAGTCACCAGTTCACTGCGGTTATAGACGTTCAGATGACAGTATTCTCCGTACGTCATCGGACGGTCACTTTTGGCCGCTTCCTGATATCCTCCCGGTCCGGGATAATGAATGTTGGCTATCGGAGCCGTACTGCCCTGATTGTTGAAACCGCCATAGGCCTGATCATGGAAAGCAAACGGACGGGTTGTATCTGCTTTCTTCATGTATTCGGCAACCTGTGCAAATCCTTTGTTCCAGTAGGATTCGTTGGCCATCGACCAGAAAATGACTGAAGGATGGTTCCGGTAGAAATGTACAGTTTCCATATCAGCCTGCAGAACGTAGTCATAATATTTTTCATCCTTATAATTCAGCTTCTGCCAGTTCTCATTGGCATGATGACCGATCCAGCATACAGGTGCTTCCAGTTCGACAAACAGCCCCAGTTCATCGCAATATTCAATGAACTCTTCTGCCGGAGGATAATGAGAGGTTCGGATGAAGTTACAGTTGGCAGCCCGGTACAGTTCTGCATCGGCCTTCCATTCCTCATCGGTCAGAGAACGTCCGTAAAGGGGATGAGCCTCATGACGGCAGACTCCTCTCAACTTGACAGGACGGCCGTTGACCAGCAGACGGTTTCCCCGCACCTCCACTTCACGGAAGCCGAATTTTTTCTCAATCTGTGCTATGGAATTTTCTCCTTCATACAAATCCAGATGAAGCCGGTACAGGTTGGGATGCTCATTGTCCCACAGCAAAGGTGACTTCACGTCCATCTCCAGCCATCCCTTCCAGGTTTCTCCCGGAGCGATTTCCGGCAAGTTCAGGGAACCGGATGCCTCATGCTTGTCCAAAACGGCCTTCAAAGATACTTTCCGGGACGGACGGTCGGAATCATTTCTGACCGCTACATAAAGTTTCAGACGTGCATCCCGATAGTTCTCGTCCAGGTCTGTCTGAATACGCAGATCCGAGAGATGAATGTCAGGAACAGCGAACAGGGTAACCTTACGGGTGATACCTCCCAGCTGATGAGCGGCATATTGGGTAAGGCTTCCCAGCATATCGGCCAGCGATTCACTCCGCACCTGAAGAGACAAGACATTCGTTCCATCCTGCAAGGCATCCGTAATGTTTACTTCATACGGTGTCATTCCTCCCAGATGGGAACCTACCTGACGGTGGTTGACAAACACCTTATATTCACTATGAACTCCGTCAAAACGAAGGATGACCTGCTTGCCTTTCCAGTCCTGCGGCACTTCAAAGTTTTTCTGATAACGGGCAAATGCGGCAGAATCCACCTTAAAGCCCTGCATGCACCATTCTCCCGGTACCATAATGCGATGCCAGTCTTCTCCTTCCGTCTGTTCTGAGAACAGCCACTCCCCATTGAGGGAAAGCTGATTCCGGTAGACATCCTTCACGGAAGCCGGTACCGGGACATAGGTCGGCAACACCTGTTCCGCATCCACCTGAGTGTCTACGACATAAGCCTGAACCGACTTCAATGCCTCGCGTGACTCTTCAGACACGGCAGCCAGCTGTCCCGGATCGGAAGATAAAATCCGGATCTCGGAAATAATGGCATTAGGTCCCTTGACGGGATTCACCACCATCACGAACTGACCGTAGGCAAACGAGTGACGGGGCAAATCGATTGTTTTCTTTACTACCTCTCCCGCCGGAAGATGGATAGACTCACAGACTGGATTTCCATCGGCGACAATTTCTATGATCCGTTCACTGTCGGCCAGAAAAGTCACTTCCATCCGATAGTCGGCATGAATATCCATCTTATCGAATGCATAGATCACCTTCCCGCCGAAATTGCAGGAACGCTGGGCCGTGCTGCCCGACAGTTCAGCCGGCATTTCATAATTTTCCCCCAAAACCAGATGAGGCTGTTTTCCTTTCTCGCCACAGTCGTCATAAGCCACTTCCACCCATTTCTTGTCTTGCGACCAGGAAGTCAGGGTCAGACTTAACAGACCTCCCAACAACAGTATCTTTTTCAATCTCATACACAGAATGCTTTTTCAGTATAACCAATCTTTTTTACGGCAGTTTCCCGCTCTTGTCTGAATCTGTCTTTGCATTAACCGATGGTTCCTACAGTTTTCAGCAAATGGAAGAAATTCTCCATCGGAGTATCCAGCTGCACATGGTGAGTCGGAGCACAAATCCATCCTCCTCCCTTTCCTACAGAGTTTTTCAGCCATGCATATTCCTTTTCTATCTGTTCAGGAGTTCCCATGGGCAAGGTTGACTGAACCGCCACTCCCCCGAAGAAGCAAAGCTGATCTCCATATTTTTCCTGCAGGATCTCCGGATTCATACATTCCGTCTGGATAGGATTCAATACATCCAGACCGATTTCGATCAGATCGGGGATAATGTCGTAATTACAGCCGTCCGTATGATAAGCCACCTTGATATCCGGCTTAATTTCTTTCACCGTGCGAATGATATCGGCCATTCTGCCCTTGAAGAACTCGCGCCACAGTTCCGGATCAATCATCAGTGAATCCTGTGCTCCCATGTCATCACCCAGCCAGATCATGTCAACGCCTATCTGTGCCATCTTCTTAGCCACTTCCTTATGGAAGCCTCCGGTCTCATCCAGCAGGTGATTGGTCAGATCCGGATTGATATAAAAATCGGTCATCAGTGTATCAAGTCCTCTCAAAGCCCATGCAGACTCAAAGATGGTACAGTGAATACGCCCGATAATATAATATTCATCGCCATATTCCTTCACCAGACGCTCCACATTCTTATAAAGCTCCGGCCGGTGAGGATCGGGTGCCTTATAAGCCATTGCCAGTTCATCATTATCCCGCAGAGGATTCCGGGCAATGTTCGTATAATGTCCGATGCCAAACGGAGTTTCATAAGGATCAATCTTCCATTCGACCCCCCATTCGTCCGTGTAAGGCTCCTGCTTCAAGTAATAGTTGGTAGACCATCCGACACTGGCCTGAAGCAAATCCTGTCCTGTCAGCTTCTCCAGCTCATATCCGTACCAGTCTCTGTGGTGTGGTTCCGAAAACTGTCTGGGAAGATGAAAGACTTCGCGTAAACGATCTGCAAATTCCGGAGTAAATGTGGCCTGAAAAGGAGGCCTGTCCGTTTCTTCATGATTTAAAGCTCTGATAACCCGTTCTCTATGTTTCATAATCGTATTAGTTTTTTACTGCTGACAAATTTACACGTTGCTTTTTAAATCGTTTTATAGTATATTTGCATGGTTGTGTGATTTATTTGCCTGAACAAAAAGATGAAAACAAACTCCTTACATCAGATGGAAGCTACCTTCGAAAAAGTAGAGAAGAGAAAAGGAACTTCATTTTCTGTGGTTTCGTACACGAATCCCTACTTTGCCGCACCTTTACATATCCATCCGGAATATGAACTGATTCTGATAGAGGAAGGCAAAGGACTCAGCTTCGTAGGCGATTCCATCCAGGAGCTTTCTCCGGGCGACTTCATGCTGATCGGAAAGAATCTCCCCCATCTGTGGCTCAGCGCAGACGAATACTACCAGAACTCCGGACTGGTTTCACGGTCTGTCTATACCCAGTTTGATGACCGGATCTTTCCCGCCAGCTTACACGACATTCCCGAACTGGAGAATATTTATTCCCTCCTGAAGAAATCTCAGAAAGGGGTCTTCTTTACCGGAGGCAGCATTGAGGCTTTAAAAGAACTGTTCCGCTCCCTGGTTGCCAAAGAAGGATTTGAAAAGATCGAAGGACTTTATACTTTACTCTACAGGCTAAGTTCCGAATGCAATCATGCAACCCTGACAACAGAGAACTATATCAACAGTGATTCGACAGAAGATCCGATTATCAACAAGGTGCATCTGTTTATCAACAAGAACTACCAGAACAATATCGCCCTGGAAGACATTGCGTGTAATGTCGGTATGAATCCAAGTGCACTTTGCAGATACTATAAAAAACATACCGGGAAAAGAATGTTTGAATACCTCACGGAACTGAGAATCTCATACGCAACCAAACTGCTGATTAACAAAAACATCAATATCAGCCAGGTGGCATACGACTGCGGCTACAACAGTCTCTCCCATTTCAATCATCAGTTCAAGCAGGTAACCGGCTATACCCCCAGTGAATACGCTCAAAAACTGTAATGCCCGTTGCAGCTGAATCGTGCGGTCGTTACTTTTGCATTGACCGGTCGTTGCGGTCCAATCGTGCAGTCGTTTGAGGCCAAACGTGCGGTCGTTGCTTTTGCATTGACCAGTCAATGCGAGGACATCGTGCAGTCGATTGACTATGCCTTGTTCCATAAAAAAGAGGGATTACAGCCACGGCTTCACAGCCGGTTCTCTGCAATCCCTCTCAAGACAAACTTTATTATTTATCCAGAAAAGCCTGTTAATTCAGAATCACACCTGCATCGCTGGTCGGATTCTGTGTCAGCGTACATCCGCTCGGATATGCATTGATCGCACTTTGCGGAATGTAATAAGTTACACGATAATCCGTAGCCGGAACATCTTCCATTGCATTGTGCGGGCCCGGATAATGACGGGTCAACGGTTCACCGTTACGGAATACGTCATAGCTTCGCTCTGCCTGATAAGCCAATTCAAGCTGACGTTCCTTGTCGATAAGTTCAGGAGCATTATTAGCATCCAGAGAAGCATATCCGGCACCCGGAATAGAGCGTTCACGAATGGTATTCAGGTCAGTCAGGGCAGCACCGTAATTACCCAGCTTGGCATATGCTTCAGCACGGTTCAGGTAAATCTCACCCAATCGGGAAATAATCGGTGAATGCAGGTGAGATTCTTCACCTTCGTAAGAACACTTCGTAATGTAGAACATCGGATATACACGGTTCAATGACATCTGATAATCAATGACACCAGTATAGGTCTGTCCGTCGGAATACTGGATGGAATAGATCTGTTGGGAAGCATCCACCGGAGTCATCGCATAAGTCTTGTCCACACCGTCAATGGTTTCTGTACAAGTATAATTGCCTCCGTTCTGGTTCAGCTTAGCCTGCACGTAGTTGAAGTTGATCACATTGCCACTGGTATCATATACATTCTTGATGAAACGGAACACATTCGTATAATTTCCGTTATCATCCTGTACATACTGCGGAGCAATGAAGTTGGCACGTGCATCTACAATCTTTTTGCTGTCCGGACGCCAGTCGTTACGTCCTGTCTCATTCAGCAGGTCGAGATACTTGGCACTGGCATACATTTCGCCCCAACCCATACCTCCGACAACACCATACATACCGCCGATACCGTAATAATGGTCATATCCGGAGAACTCGGAAGCCACACGCTTCACTACGAAAATGGATTCCTTATTATTTTCAGGAACAATCGTATTATAAGTCATGAATTCATCGTGTCCCAGCAGTTCATACTGACCGGATTCAATCACCTTAGTGGCATAATCAACGGCCAGCTGGGCATATTCCGCATTCGGATTGCTGTAAGTTCCACTCATATACAGGTAAACTCTGGAAAGCATGGCCTGTGCAGCTTCCTTGGATGCGTATGCCGGTCCCTTGTTTTCTGTAATCATGGCTTCTGCCTTCTTCAGGTCACTAATGGCCTGTTCGTAGACTTCCTTCACAGTCGAACGGTCGGGCAACTGAAGATTGTCCATATCATCCGGAGTACCATTGACGATAGGTACACCCAGATTCTTGTCAGGAGCCTGATAATACGGACGGCCGAACGCACGGCACAGGTAGAAGTACATCATACCACGGATGTAATAACATTCACCCAGCTTGCTGTCAATTTCCGGATCCTGTCCTTCTTCAATCATCTTGATGATATTTGAAGCCTGGGCAATGGCCTTATAGCCATAATCCCAGAAGTTCTGAAGACGGTAGTTGTTCGGAGTACGGGAGAAGGTGATGAATTCATAGAATGCATCGGTAGATGCACCACGGATCATCATATTATCACCTGCATATTCACCGAGACGGTGCATCGGATCCGACCAGTCTTTCAACTGGGCATAAGCACCATCCACCAGACCGTCAAGGGAAGCCAGAGGATCATTCGTAATCTGTTCTGCAGCCATGCTGCCTTTGGGCAGGCGTTCAATGTCACATGATGTCAATGTTCCGCACAGACAGGCGGTCACCAACAAAGAGGTTGATATAATCTTTTTCATACGAATCAGCTAATTAAAAGGTTAAGTTAATACCAAACATGTACTTGCGGGTAGAGGGATAAACACTCGGACTGGTAGAACCGATGACAGAACCTCCACTGGCCGGAATTTCAGGATCCACACCGGAATATCCGGTTACGCAGAACAGGTTTTCACCGGTAAAGAAGATACGCATGTTCTGAATGTAGTATTTCGGCAACTGCAGGTTGTAACCGATCGTCAGTGAACGCAGCTTCAGGTAATCACCATCTTCCAGGTAACGGGTAGAAGCTTTGTTGGAGTTGGATGAGTTATTGTAGGAAGCAACAGGATGCGTAGCAATGTCACCCGGCTTTTCCCAACGGGTCCATCCGTCCATCAGCTTCATCTGGTTACGGTCTGTATAGGCACCATCAGAATCGTATTCCTGACGGGAATAGTTATAGATCTTGCCACCGATGGAGTAACCGAATACGGCTGTCAGATCAATGTTTTTCCATGCAAGAGTTGTATTGAATCCACCAAACAGTTTCGGAGTGGAAGCATCACAGATCACCTGATCTGCTTCTGCATACTTTTCAGTAATTTCACGTCCGGTAATATTACCGTTTTCATCTTTGGTATGCTTGTACCATTGCGGAGCTCCCGTTTCAGGATTGACACCTGCCCATTCTACCATGTAGAAGCTGTCGCTGTCATAGTCTTTTTTCAGAATCTTGTCGGCTTCACCGGCGATACCGATGCCACCGCCACGGATAATTTCCGTATTGTTTCCATACAGTTCCTTGATACGGTTTCTGTTATGACCCAGATTCATTTCTACACTCCAGTTCCAGTCTCTGGTACGGATGATATCGCCACCGACAGTCAGTTCAATACCCTGGTTTTCCATTTCACCCACATTCTTCCAGCGGGAAGTTACACCGGTAAGACCGGATACAGGTACTGCAAACAGAATGTTGGAAGTGTACTTGTAGTAATAATCAAATGAGAAGCGGAAACGTTCCTGGAACATGGATGCATCCAGACCGACGCCTGTTGTATAAGTCTTTTCCCAGGTAAGTTCCTTGTTACCGATCTGACTGATCAAAGCAGCGGAAGTTCCGTTATACTTAGCAGAGATAGAATAAAGGTCATACTGCGGATAAAGTGAACTCGGACGGTTACCTACCGTACCATAGGAAGCACGCAGCTTCAGGTTGTTCACCCAGTCAGCCTTGAACCATTTTTCACGGTTGATATTCCATCCGGCACTGACAGAGAAGAAATTACCATATTTATTTTCATCACCGAAATTGGAAGCACCATCCCGACGGAAAGAAACTTCACCCAGATAACGGTTGTCATAAGAATAAATTGCCTTGAAGAGATAAGACTGCATAGCCCATTCGCTCAGGCTTCCGCCTACATCTTCAGGAATCGCTGTAACATCAAGTACCTCAAATCCGGGTACAAAACCGGTACCGGTAGCTGAGATAGCCTTGCCCTGATAGTCATTGAATTCATACGCCAGCAAGGCATTCAATGAATGTTTGCCCCACATTTTGTTGAAACGCAGAATCTGGTTGGTATAACGACGTACTGTATTACTCTGATATTCTGACAAACGTCCGTTTACACCGGAAGCTCCCTCACATCGGGGATCAGAATAAGAATTATAGTAATAACCGGTCCAGCGGAAATTATTGATGGAGTTAAAAGTCAGCCAGTCCGTAATCCGGATATCAAAATCAAAGTTTCCACTGAACTCATAGGTCTTGTAGTCTGTATGGTTACCATAGCTCAGGTCGTTCAAGTAGTTGGTTGACTGGCTGTTCACCCATCCGCTGTAACGGTCGGGAACCAGATTGCCGTTTTCATCATACGGACTGTCCCACGGGAACATAGAGTACATGGCTGTTACAGAATACTGGGCATCATGCGTATTACGCATTGCACCGGCAACAGACGGTTTGATGGTCAACCAGGAGAAAGGTTTGTAATTGGTACGATAACGGAAGTTGTAACGCTGCAGATCATATCCTTTCACTGCACCTTCTTCGTCATAGTAACCCATAGAGAAATAAGAATTGATTTTTTCACCGCCTCCGGAAAGAGAGACATTATATTCCTGAGTCACGCCGCTTTGAGTCGCCAGATCCCACCAGTCAAAATTGGCATTGCGCAAGTCTTCATTCCAGCGTGGAAAATTGATCTGGTCAGCATTGCTGAATGACTTATAGTAATCATACAATTCAGCACCGTCCATCATTTCCAGATTTCCATTATTCAATCTGCTGACACCGGCCTTAGCTGATACATTGACTGTCATCTTACCGCTCTTTCCGCTCTTGGTAGTTACCAGGATAACACCGTTGGCTCCCTGAGAACCATAAATAGCAGTAGAAGCTGCATCTTTCAGGATGGTCATGGTTTCGATATCGGCAGGATTCAACTGTCCGGCTCCATCACCGACAATTACACCGTCGATTACCCACAACGGAGATGAACTACCGTTGATAGATGCCTTACCACGAACCATCACGGCACCGCTTGAACCCGGCTGACCGGAACCCGGAGCAACGAAAACTCCGGAAACTTTACCGTTCAACATGTTTTCCACATTGGCCGTAGTAACATCCTTCAGTTTATTTTCCTTGACTGTCTGTAAAGAACCGGTCAGACTTTCACGACGCTGAGTACCGTAACCGACAACAACAACTTCATCCAGCGTTTCGGTGTCTTCCTTCAGGTTTACCTTCATGTTGGGTTCAGCCTTCACTTCAATGGTCTTATAGCCGACAAATGAAATCTGCAGGACAGCACCTGTCGGTACATTCAGTTCATACACGCCATCCAGGTTTGTAATCACACCATTGGTCGTTCCTTTCACAATGACATTGGCACCAATCACAGGTTCACCAGTCGATGCGTCCAGAACCAAACCTTTTACCTTCATCGTCTGCTGGGTAATCTCATTGGGAGAGGCGGCTTCAACAGAAGTCGGAAGTGCAGCCATTGGCAAGGATGTACAACAGAATGCACCCGTCAAAATTGCCAGTCTGCCTCGGTAATTTACATTTCTTAGTTTCATAATATTAAAATTATATTAATAACAATAACTTGTGGTTTTCTAAATAAAGGTTGCTACAAAACTATAGAAAAAATTCAAATAAACAATAGAAAATATTAAATTTTATAATAACAACTTTCTTCTTTAGCCTGATCTGCTGAAAAAGGAAATCCTCCGCCCCAGCCTTTACAACGGAAAGCCGGAACAGAGGATTCATTCAAAGTCTGATCAATCAGACTTGCCAAACATATATTACCTCAGAAAATCTACCTGAGAAAAGGTTTCATAAACGTATTTTGATCAGTCCGGAAACCGGAGTTACCTCCAGTTCCTTGCAATAATCACCCCAGGCTATTTCAGGGTAGTCCCAGCGATTATTGACATAAAGGATCAGCTGGTCATCCGACATCTTGTTCATTCTGCATCCCAGACTGCCTTCACGCGACAGAACGGTCAGCAAATGATTATCCGCAGTTTTCAGCTGATACTCATAAATGTTCTCTTTCATTCCCTTTGCCTTATTCGTCAACGGACGCTGACAGATGGCTCCCTTGTCTGAGAAATAGTAATAATTATAGGTGTCCATATTCCAGGGTTGTTGCGGATCTTCCTCATATTCCACTTTTTTCTTATTATATAAAGGAGTCTGTCCTGCATTTCCGGCAAAATTATCTTCCGGGTAATAAGACCAGTATCCGTCACGTTTCCATTCCAGCTCTGCAAAATTATCCGTCAGATAGAACTTCAATCCGGCCTCTCTCAGCCAGCCGTTCGGTTCTCCCTGAGTCTGATAGTTGAATGTCACTGTTCCGTCAGCCTCCACTGTCATCTGAAGTTCCAGATCAACACCCAAATAGTTTCCGGAAAGGAAGACATGGCATTCCGAGCCTTTCAGCACGTAACGAAAATCCTTCTTCTTCCAGTCCTTGTCGGCAACAATGTAGTTTTGGGCTTTGTCACGGACCTCTGCTCCGGTCAGGTGGTTCACATTCAAATCCAGGTTCAGGAACGGACCTTTCCGGATGACAATTTCTCCATGTGAAGTTACATTTTCCATCAGTCCGGTAGACTTGTTAAAAGGAATTTCAAAACCTTTTCCTTTTAATTTCAGATATCCGTCCGTATCCTCAACCATCAGCTTCAAATTGCCGGAAGCATTCAGATATTCCGGCCGGACCGGATTTCCTATGGCTATTTCTTCCGCATCAATCAGTCGTCCTTCTGCATCAAAGAATTCGAGCAGGAAGCTGTTTCCATTTTCCCAGGCCTGAGCCGGCACGCTCAACACACCTTTGTCATGCGGATTCAGATCAGGAAGAGTTACGTCAAAAGTCTGTCCCTTGTAAGTGGCCTTAGCCGTAAGCTCATTGAGATTCGTATGGTCAAAACGGTTAAAGACCGGCAGCAGTATCGGAGTATTTCTGGTAACATCTCCCACCTGAGTCTTCAGCACACGGACAGGAGAATATGCCTTCTTGGTTCCCCAGAACTCGGGCTTTTCTCTCCGCCATACATCTACGATTCCCCATTCACCGTAACCGACACAGTTGCCGTTAAAGTCTTTCGGCTTCTTGGTATAGGCAAACTCAATCCAGTAAGAGGTTCCTTTCTTCGGAACAGGCAGCATAAATGTTTCATCGGAATAACACCAGATAGCTCCTCCCAGGCCACCCGGCGCCTTAAACAGATTGCTCCACATTTTATCCAGAGAGATTGCCCAGAATCCCCGGATATTGGGATCATCCTGCAAGGTCGTATACGTGTAGCAAGGAACATGCGCCCATTCATCAAACAGAGCCGGTTTTCCTTCTCCCTGGAAACCACGGGTAGAAACATTAAACTGGGACAATGTACCGTCGCAGCCGGGATAGTGCATGCTTAACAGGTCGAATGCTGTTTTTCCTTTTTCCACCAGTCCCGGGTAACTGAATATCACCGGACGGGTCTTGTCTTCATTCTTCAGCCAGTCATACGACAGCTGGAAGTTCTTTCCATAAACGGATTCGTTACCGATCGACCAGAAAAGCACGGAAGCATGCGAACGGGAAGTAGCGACCATCTCTTCCAGCTGACCCAGATACTGGGCAGTAGCTTCCGGATCATCCTGACTCTTTCCGGGAGCATAATTCTTCTGACGGTAAGTATCCACAAAACAAACCGCCGTTTCACATTCTACATAAATACCTTCCCGGTCACAATATTTCAGGAAACTTTCTGTGGGAGGATAATGAGAAGTCCGGACAAAATTCATATTGGCACGCTTGAACAGCGCTGCATCCAGACTGTCCAGTTCCGGAGTAGAAGTACGCCCCAACGTAGGATGAATGTCATGACGGCAGGCTCCACGCAGCTTCACCTGCTTGCCATTGACCAGCATGCGGTCACCTTTCACTTCAATCTTCCGGAAACCGATTTCACGTTCAAACGAATATCCGCCGTCAGCCGACTGGACATTCACCTGCAAGACATAAAGGTTCGGATGTTCAGCATCCCACAACTCCGGACGGCTGATTCTGAAACGATGTTCATTGTCTCCCTGCTGACAGGCCAGAACACCGGACTCCAGGCAAACCCGGCCGCTTTTCTTCTCCTTTAAGGTAAATGAAACCTTGGCAGAGGCAGACATGGAATAAACAATGCGCAGATCAGCATCCTGATAAGCATCATCCAGCAAGGTCTCAACAAAGAAATCCCGCATGTTGCTTTCCGGAAGTGCATAGAGGGAAACACCTCTCAAGATTCCTCCGATAGGATGATGGGCGTATCCTGAAGCATAAGATATGTCATTCAGCCGGTCGGTTACTTCCAGACGGATTTCGTTTTTCTTTCCGATGCGGATCAAAGAGGTGATATCCGTTTCCCAGCGGGTAAATCCTCCGGCATGTTCGGCAGCCTGCTTGCCGTTGACCCACAGACGTGCATACGAATAAACTCCGTCAAAGCGTAAAATCACCTGCTTGCCCCGATAGTCAGCCGGCACAAGAACCGTCTTCTTATACAAAACCGGTTTATCATGCTCAATGCCATATCCCTGCATGGCCAGTTCCCCCGGAACCGTCACACGTTCCCATTTCTCTCCCGGAGCATACTGAAACTGCCACTCTCCGTTCAGGGAAATCACCTCGTCACGGACTCCCTCAACGACATCCGGCAGGGTACGCTGCACATTCTCCGCTTCCAGCATGCCTGCAAACCCCAGCAACAACATGCTCAAAATTAAATGTTTCTTCATTTTCATATCCTGTTATCTTTAAAATTATTCATAAGGAAAAAACAAATGCTCACAATAGAGGTCCTGAAATTCCGCTGCTGTTTCAAGCGGACAATAGACCAGGCGCTGCAAAATATCTTTCCAGCCGGCAGTGTCCTGTCCGGTCAAAGAAAGTTTGCATCCCCAAAGGGCTGCATTGGGCAAGACCTGAAACCGGTCAGACGGAACCTGGGACAAAAGCCCCAGACGTTTGATTTTATCTACATTCAGGTGGTTGCCCAGTCCTCCCGTCACATACACACGGGTCAGATCTTCCATCCGGATTCCACTGTATTTCAGCAAGAAGGAAATGCCTGTTGCGATGGCAGCCTTGGCCAGTTGGAACTCACGGATATCGGCCAAAGTCAGGAACACTCCGTCCGCCAGCTGAAAACCTCCTGCCTTTTCATCGGTTGTCATCCCTGTAAAATCAATGAAACCCTGCTGCAACAAACAATCAACGGCCTCAACCAGTCCGCTTCCACACAAGCCTTTGGGGGTTTCTCCTCCGATGGTAGTCACCACAAACTTTCCATCTTCAAACTCCACTCCGCTTATGGCCCCGTCGGAAGCCCGCATCCCACACGAGATATTAATACCTTCAAAAGCCGGCCCTGCAGCAGTAGAAGTACACCACAGTTTTTGCCGGTTGCCTGCAACCATCTCTCCATTGGTTCCCAGATCGATCAGCAGGACATATTCATCAGAGTCAGCCATACCGCAGGCTTTGATTCCCGCCAGAATATCGCTTCCGATAAAATGACTGATGTTGGGAAGAAACTCGACGGAACAACGATCCGGCAGATCCCATCCTAATTCAGAAGGCAAGTACCTGTATCCGTCATTCAGCGGTGACTGAAAAGGTGCTGCGGACAAGGGACGGACATCATAGCCTGCGAATAAATGGTGCATAACCGTATTGCCAACCAGCCGGATCCGGGATGGAATACAACCGGGACATTCACGGAGCATCTGAGCAATCTGTTTTCCGATCTCTTCACGCAGCAAATCACGCAGAAGAGCGGCCTGATGCTTATCCGACACCGCAAAGGCAATACGGGATATGATATCTGCTCCGTAGGTTGTCTGAGGATTGATTCCGCTGCAGGTTGCAAGTACCTTTCCCGTATGCAACGCCACCAGCTGGGAAACGACCGTTGTGGATCCGACATCCACAGCAACGGCATATTCCTCTTTCCCGCCGTTTCCTGTAATCTCAGACTCATCCGTCTGTATGTCCATCGCCCCCTCAGGTATTTCGATGGTCAGGTCCTCCGTCAGCACCGTCAGACAGGCCAGACACCATTCCGAGGACAAATGTTTCCGTTCGAGGAATGCCCTGTGAACTTCCGTTTTCTCTACCTGTCCGGAAAGAATCCGTACCTTACAGTTACCGCACAGTCCTTTTCCCCCACAGGGAAATTCCAGATGACAGTTTTTCAGCACTTCATAAAGAGATGTCCCTCTGTCGGCAGAAAGAGTTACTCCCAAAGGTTCAATATGTAATAGACACTGCTTCATTTTTACCACTTTAAAGAACGATAAGCGCAATTAGGCAACCTGCAGTCTCCACAACCGCTTTCTTTATAAATCACCTGATCACCTATGCCGACAACTCCACTCATGGATTTTACAGGACGCATCAGCATGGAAGAGGACAAGGTAATTCCCCATTGGTCAGCACCGGACAAAGGCAACAGTTTTTCCTGCTCTTTCAAGTCCCAGCCACAATATCCGGGCCCCCAGTGAGAGGTGATCTTCAGATGATCTTTCGCCACTTCTTCCCGAAGTTCCTGTTTCAGCAGGCGCATCAGCTGCTCCAGGGCCCAGTTTGAAAGCTTATCCAGCCAGTAAGCCGTGATAAAATCAAACTCCTTATTATATTGTTCGATCAATCGGGAAATATCTTCACCTAACGTAATTGATACGACCGCCAGTGACGACGATCCCCTCAAAGCATGAGCTATTTTGTGTCCTGTATGAAAAGGTATACCTTCCAGCACAAATCCGTCTGCATCCAGATGAATGGTTTCATAGACTCTGTAGCCTCCTGCCGGATGGATAGTGCGATTGAATGCTTCAACGACTCCTTCCAACTGATCGGCCAATGAATCACTCAATTCCAGCAAGGCGCCTGCTTCATCTGTCGTAATATGTAAGTTATACACCATAGCACACAAGGTTAATAATACAATAGCAAAGATAGAGGTTTAAAAATAAACTGCTTGTCACAAAATTTGCACATTCTAGCAATATATTTGCAAAGAGAACAAAGCAAGCAAACGAAACAGAATTCTCAAAAGCTACTTCGCCTCAAATAGTTACAAATAAAACAATTTCATTTTGAATGATTAGTAAGAAATAAAAGAACAAATATTTGGTTCACATGTCCTTTTAAACTACCTTTGCAGCCGAATTTTAAAGAGATTTACATGTCAACAAAGAAATTTTTGCTGATCGGTGCAGCGACACTGATCGTTTCAAATCCAACTTTTGCAGGAGACTATTTGACCAATACGAACCAGAATGCAGCTTTTCTCCGTATGGTGGCACGAGGAGCTTCCATCGATGTAGACGGAGTATACAGCAATCCCGCCGGACTGGCTTTTCTGCCTAAAGACGGATTCCACCTGTCACTGACAGGACAGAGTGCCTATCAGACCCGTGAAATTCATGCAAGTACTCCGCTTTGGACTCAAGATGGAAATATCACCGAGAAATATTATAAAGGAACAGCTTCAGCTCCGCTTATCCCCAGTTTCCACGGTGCTTACAAACGTGACAATTGGGTAATCTCTGCCGGATTTGCCATCACGGGCGGAGGAGGAAAAGCATCCTTCGACAACGGACTTCCCATGTTTGATGCCATGGCTGCAGGCCTGATTGCCCAGCAGTCACAAGGACTGGTCACTCCTTCCATGTATGACATCAATACGGCTATGGACGGAAAGCAATACATCTATGGTGTACAACTGGGATTGAGCTACAAAATCAATGACTGGCTGAGCGTGTTTGCCGGAGGACGCATGAACTATGTGAAAAGTGGCTACGAAGGTTACCTCATCGCAAAAATGAAAGAAAGTTATGGTGGAAAGACACTTGCTGATCTACAGCTGAAATGCGACCAGAGCGGATGGGGACTCACTCCGATCATCGGCATCGATGCAAAATTGGGACGATGGAACCTGGCTGCCAAATATGAATTTAAGACCAACCTGAACATAGAAAACAAGACCGACAAACTGCTGGTGCCGGATGGTGTACCGGAATCCGTACTTAAGCCCTATGCAGACGGTGAACAGACTCCGAGTGACATTCCGGCTTACCTCAGTGTAGCTGCCGGTTATGAAATCCTGCCTAACCTGAGAGCTTCGGTAGAATATCATTTCTTCGATGACAAACGTGCAGGTATGCTCAACGACCGCCAGAAAACCCTGACACACGGAACCCATGAATACCTGGCCGGTATCGAATGGGATATCGTCAAAATGCTGACTGTCAGCGGAGGATTCCAGAAGACCAGTTACGGACTGAGTGATGATTTCCAGACAGACACCAGCTTCTATTGCAGTTCTTACTCACTGGGATTCGGTGCCAGAGCCAGACTCAGCGAAGCTTGGAGCATTGATATTGCTTATTTTTGGACAAATTATGAAGATTACGAAAAAAGCTCAGACAACTATAACGGTACAGGAATGCCGGGAACGGATGTATACAGCCGCACCAACAAGGTATTCGGACTGAGCCTCAACTATCAATTCTAAATACAGAACAACACGCGAACCGTCTGTCTGCAATTCTGCAACAGACGGCTTTTTTTGTCCTGCTGTTCCAATATTCAGATAAAATAACACATCTGGCGAAAATAATTTCATCAAAATCACACCTGTCACATTTTTTTCTTAACTTTGCGCTGCATCTAAGAAAATAAGATTCAAACAACTTTTTAAAATAAGGAATTATGATGACTATTGACAAATTCAACTTTGCCGGCAAAAAGGCAATCGTTCGCGTTGACTTCAACGTACCTTTGAACGAAGAAGGTAAAATTACTGATGACACCCGTATCCGTGGTGCCCTGCCTACCCTGAAAAAAATCTTGGCTGACGGTGGTGCACTGATCATCATGTCACACATGGGTAAACCCAAAGGCAAAGTAAACGCTAAATATTCTCTGAGCCAGATCGTTGACGCTGTTGCTGCAGCTCTGGGTACTCCGGTTCAGTTTGCTCCGGACTGCGCTAAAGCACAGGAAGCTGCTGCTGCATTGAAACCGGGTGAAGTTCTGTTGCTGGAAAACCTGCGTTTCTATCCGGAAGAAGAAGGTAAGCCTGTAGGTATCGAAAAAGAAGATCCTGCTTACGAAGATGCAAAGAAAGCTATGAAGGCTTCTCAGAAAGAATTTGCCAAGACTCTGGCTTCTTACGCTGACTGCTATGTAATGGATGCTTTCGGTACTGCTCACCGTAAACACGCTTCTACTGCTGTTATCGCTGACTACTTCGATGCAGACCACAAGATGCTGGGTTACCTGATGGAAAAAGAAGTACAGGCTGTTGACAACGTATTGAAAGATATCAAACGTCCGTTCACTGCTATCATGGGTGGTTCTAAAGTATCTACTAAGATCGGTATCATCGAAAACCTGATGGATAAAGTAGACAACCTGATCCTCTGCGGTGGTATGGCATTTACTTTCGCAAAAGCACAGGGTGGTAAGATCGGTAACTCACTGGTTGAAGACGACAAACTGCAGCTGGCTTTGGATATCATCGAAAAAGCAAAAGCAAAAGGTGTAAACCTGGTTCTGGGTTGCGACTGCATCGCTGCTGATAAATTTGCTAATGATGCCAACACTCAGGTTTGCGACGACAAGAACATTCCTGACGGATGGATGGGTCTGGATGCAGGTCCTAAGACTCGCGAAGAATTCAAGGCTGCTATCAAGGGTGCCAAGACTATCCTGTGGAACGGTCCTGCCGGTGTATTCGAAATGGACAACTTCGCTGGTGGTTCTAAAGCAATCGCAGAAGCAATCGCAGAAGCTACTAAAGAAGGTGCTTTCTCACTGATCGGTGGTGGTGACTCTGTAGCTTGTATCAACAAGTTCGGTATGGCTGACCAGGTATCTTACATCTCTACTGGTGGCGGTGCTTTGCTGGAAGCTATCGAAGGCAAGATCCTGCCGGGTATCGCAGCTATCCGCGGTGACAAATAAGATTTGATTCTTATCAATCATACATTACCCCAGCAAGAAAATCTTGCTGGGGTATATTTTTGTTTTCACACATGGCAAGTACCATATCCTCACATCTGTCTATTCCTGTCTTCAATCATAAATTTTCCTGTTGCAACGTAAATTTCTTGCAAAAATCATCGGCCTATAAAGTTTTGAGTTGTTTCTCATGTTCTTGCCAGACAGGATAACCAGTACCTTCCGTCACCTTATTCTTCCGAAATCTGACTGTCTACAGGAAGCTCTCCCACCTCTTTCTCCTGCGGAAGTTTCAGGGTATAAAGGGCTGCATTCAGTTTACGGATCTGGTCACGCTTCAGTTTACCCGGATTATAGACAAAACCTTCTACGACGACAATCCGGCCGTTCGTACGGTCCACACGGGCATGTGAAACGAAAGGACCTCCCATCGCATCGTTCTCCATCTCCCACAAACCACGCACTTCATATGCATAATCACCCTGCACCGCAATGTTACGTGCATCTACAAACATGGAATCAGCAGTCACCATATACATACCTTCTTTTGCTCCCGGAAGGTTGGCTTTCATCACAGAATCCCGTTTCTCTATGAAATATGCCTTTGTAAAGGTTTCCTTGCTGGTATACGGATAAGTATAGATAACAAAGTTCAGATCATTCAGGTTGCTGGAAGCCCACAGGAACTGCTGGCCGACCTTGTACGAAGCCAGTTCTACCGGCATCCAAATGTCACAGTCAAACAAACTTTGTACCTTGGCTGACAAGACCTCATTATGCTTCTTCTTCAACAGCTTTACTTCCCGGTTCATTTCTGCACGGGTAAAGAAATCAATAATCACCTGCCCATGCCTGGATACATATTCGGCAAACTCTTCCTGACTCGGTGACTGGATAGTCATAATCATCTGTGGAGAAGCATACGCATCACGGGTATACTTGAATTTAGTCTGAGTATAAATGTCCTGAATATCCGCGATAATGATGTTGCGGAACAAGCGGGTACTACGGTTAAAAGACTCCGGACTAACTCTCGAAATCCGGAAAGAACGCTCCGGCTGGGGCAATCCCGGAACATCGGTATCAAGCACGTGGAAAAGCGCACTGTCCGGACTGTTCCAACATTGGTCATCAGCAACCACCAATACCTCATAAGGCCGGCCACTGGATACCGGAGTCACAATACTTTTACCCTCCTTATGGCAAGAAGCAAACACAAATATAACTGATATAAGACTTGAATAAAAGGCTAAAGGTTTCATAAATTTAAAGGTATCAATTCTAAAAATCGTTTGTAAGATTCAGTTTAAGCATATATCCTTTGCGCAATACCTGCTTGATATCATACACCACTCCTTCAGAAGCATCCGAAGGAATCTTCAACGAAACTGCAAAGTTTTCAGCCTTATTTTCCTCACGCAACTGCATGATTTTCGAAGAAAGTTCATCCAGCGAAAAATCCTTCAACTCGCCTGCCAACCTGTTGTCTACCCAGAACTGGATTCCATATCCCGGCAACGGAACACTCTTGTCGGCCACTCCTGCCGGAACATCCGCATATGCTTTCGGAGAAGCATAATAGAAACGGGAAGTCAGACATTTGTCCACCAGCTCCTGAGGATAAGTTTTCGAAAGTTCCTGCCTGGCCTCATCATACGCTTTCATCAGTTTCTGCTTGGCTGTAGTAATAGCTCCCATCTTCGCATTGCGATCGGCTACAATACGGACAACAATGGGAAACATTTCCTTTTTCTGTTTTGAATACAGCTCAGCGAATGCGTCTGTCAGTTGCTTCCTGACCTTGTCCGTCATGGTTTTCCAATCAACAAGCTCCTTCTTTGAAACAGGATTTTCCGGCCCGAAAAGGAAGTGGTTCCGCTGGTTGCAATACAATTCCAGAACATACGCCTTTTCCGACGAAATATGATCCAGCATCAGATTGTCTGTGTCCCGCCGCTGGTCTGCATCCCTTACCACCAGTCCGGATTTCGCTTTTCCCTGATTCTTTGTCTGAAGAGCTGCACTATAATCTGCTACCGTTTCTTTCACTTCCGGCTTCGCAAAGGCATACACTACCCCTGCAGCCAGAGGTACGGCCAACAAGACACGCAGCCGGACCCACTTGGTGTTTCTTTTTTTCGACATCATAGAAATACGTTTTTTAAGTGAACTGTGAGTAAAACCGCAAGCCATAGAGTAGAGCCTTGAACCCACTGCTTTCCTCACCAATAACAATTGATATATTTTTGCATCGATGCCTTGATCCAATACACCTTCATCGGCCTGATACTCATGAACACCACTAAGTTCATGCTTCAGTTTCCACACCAACGGATTCCACCAATGAAAGATTAAGATGAGCTGTATCAGCAGATTATCATAACAATGTCCGTAGCGGCAATGCATTTCCTCATGCAGACAGACCGGAGAGGATGCTTCATACTCCTGACGGCTCATGACGATATACGTCCCCCAGCTGAAAGAGCGGACAGGAATATCGTACAACACCCATCGTAGTCCATTACACTCTTTATACTCCTGCCGGTTTATCCAGCGGAACAGACGGAGATAGCCTGCAACCCATTGCAAGAAAACAAAAGTACATCCCGACAGATAAACCACCATCCATATCACAAGCCAGTCCCAATGACCGGTTTCCGGCCGAACAGTCTCTGCCATACCGGCAACAGGAGCTGGTATTACTTCAACTGGCTGTTCCCATTCCTGCATAAGCCTGAAAGGAGACTGCACTAAAGGTTCATGCTCCAGTTCCAGAGAGACGAAAGGCAATAACAGACAGGTCAGCATTCCGCCCACCAGTACCCATCGGTTCAAAGAAAAACGAGTGGTCGAAGCGAAAAACAACTTATAGAACCCATAGAGCAATGTCAGGCAGAATGAGCTTTTCAGTAAATAGATCAAAAAGGCTACCATAAGTTCAAGATTTACGATCATTCTTTTCCTGCTCTATCTGAGCTATCAGCTGCTTCAGTTCTTCCAGGTCCATTTTCTCATCTTCAATAAACTGAGAAACAACCTTGGTATAAGAATTATCAAAATATTGGGCAACAATCTCCCCGATCGCCGAACCCTTGTATTCATTTTCAGTTATCTTAGCCTCGTAACGGTAGGTATTCCCAAACGCACGATAACTGACAAAACCCTTTTCTGCCAACAGTTTCACCAGGGTAGCTACCGTATTGTAATGTGGTTTAGGCTCCGGATAGAATGCCAGCATTTCACGAATGAACAAAGGACCTTCGGCCCATAAAATATTCATTATTTCTTCTTCTTTTGCCGTCAGTTTCTTCATAAACAGATCATTTAAGATTAATACAATACGAAGATATAAAATTTTTCAGACAAACAACTAAACATATTAGTAGATCTACTAATATTAATAGTAATTAACAACAAAAGCAAAAGTTCAGACGGTTTACTGAAAACGCAAGCAGATTTCAACAAATGAGCCGTATCAAAACCTTGTTTCAAGTAATGATACGGCTCATGTTCTTATCCTGACAGGATAATCTGATATTCCATCAAAATCTATCTATAAATCATTCTGACACTTTTTTTACGACCAGAGTATGATTGTTGGTATCTCTCCATTCTGACAGAAGAGCGTAAAGTTCCTTATAATTTGCCGGAGTCTGCAACTGACGGTCAATGCGAATGGAACGTGTTACTTTCACTCCTCCTTTCACTGCCTTATAACTGAAGACTACTTTTCCGCACGCATTGCTTATTTCCTTGTCTGCATGTCCGGACCATTTCATTCCTTCAGGAAGACGGACTATGGTTTCCAATGCACAATCCACCGTTCTCGGCAAAAGAATCTTTTCTGAAATACTTGTATTACCGGCATAAGCATAAAGTGAACGTACCGGAGTCGGATCAGACAAAGGAACGATTCCCCATCCATCTGCCAGCTCTTGCAATTTGTCACTCTTAACCTCCAGCGTATCTGTTGTTCTTACTTCCTTTGCACCCAGATAGGATTCCAGCATCAGTTTTTTGCCTTGCAGATCCGTAATGGTCATGAAAGGCTGCAAACAAGCTTCTTCCGTTCCTGTCAAAGCTACTTTCTCCGGCATTTTTTTGCTCTGACACACCAGTGACATAACCGTAGCCAGTCCCCGGTTTCCATCCACTGACGGACGTAAGGCACATACTGCAACTTCTGCTTCCAGTCCGGCAGCCCGCTGCAAAGTAACATCCAGATTAACCAGTTCCGCCTGAGTTCCATAGGCAGAAGTAATCACTTCCGATGCCGGACGTAACCGGTAACCGGCGTCCTGTAACGAAACATTGCAATGTCCCAGCTGATAAAGTCCCGCCATATAATTTGCAATGGCATTACGCATTGCCTGAGGATTGCCTTCCAGCCCCTGAGTCAGCTCAGCAACCTTTCCTTCTACTACGGAAGTATTGCCAACGGCAAACTGCTTCTGCAAATACTTCACCGCTTCTGTATATCCGGGCCATGTGGAAGCAACAAAAACCGGCATCATACCACTGGCTACGGCCTGCACAAGTCCCAAGTTTCCTCTTCCGGAAGGATAAGCATAAGGGCGGGGCGCTACATCTTTCAAGGTCCATATAAAGGACTTCATTCCATTTCCCTGGGCAATAACCGGTTTGGCCGATGCATTCAACAGCTCATAGCGAACGGATTTCCCAGCCGGAACATTCAGCCGGAAGATAAATTCCTTGACAGGAGAAAGCTCCTTTACCGGACAACATACATCCAGTTCCGGCAAATATCCCGCCTTGCTCACAATGGAATAATCCAGATAAATCGTAGCTCCCAGTTCCAGTCCTGTATGTACAACCACCATTTCCTTCAGATGATTATATGCCGGAGCATTAGCCGCAGAAGACGGCAGCACTTCTACCAGTGCATTGGAAGGAGTCTTGATCACCGTACCATCCTTCTGACGCGTGTACGACTCATGGATGGTCAGTTCCTGAAATTCCGGATCATAAACGATAAATGTTTCTCCGTACAAGCCATTCATCGCCGCATGAGTAAACAGAGTCAGTTCCTTCTGTACACGCAACTCCTGACTGCCGTCAGCACGTAAGGTATAAGTTTTCGAGAGTTTACGGAACTCCGCTTCCGATTCTGCCTTTACCGGTAAAACAGCCAGTAAAAGCATCCCTAATATTCCTATATAGATTGATAATGTCTTCATCACTTTTTCATTTTAAAACAGTTCGATACGCCGTTATTTCTTCAGTACTATATATTCCCCGCATTTCTTGGCAGCATTCACAGCCTTACGGAAACTGTCCCAGTCAGAAGCTTCATACACCCGTTTCTTCAACCGAAGAGAGGTCTTCAGCTGCAAACGGTTTCCATCCTGTCCCAGGTATCCGGTAAATCCTGCACCCGGACCATCCAGATTTTCCAGCTTTTCGCCTCCCTGCAACTGATAGCCGGAAGGAATTCTCAATGTTTCTTCCAATTCTACCAAACGGGAGCAGGCATCCTTGAATCCATATTTCCGTTCTTCCAGATTTGTATCTATCCGCAGATAAGATAAAACCTGTGTATAAAGATTATTCAGAACAAATGGTTTAAAAATCAGCACTCCCTGATCCGACTTCAGTGCATAGTCAGGGATTTCATAACGGAACGTCATGCGGATCGGTGCACGCTGGTAGTCTTTCGGTGAACGTCCATAGTCAACACCTTCCAGACGCGCCTTAGGAGATACATTCAGCAACTGGCGTTCCAGAGCGTTTTTCCATTCACTTTGGAAACCGGTTGTAAAGATCCGGCGGATATTGCTGTCACTCTGGCCTTCCGCCTCAATGGTGAAAGATCCTTTTAAAGTACCCTTATCGTCCAGCATATTATTTGCCTGAATCCGTACATAATGGTTCTCAGGAGCAGAGATGGGAGTAATGCAAAGGTCGGTTCCCTCCGGTGTACCCGGCAGGTAATTCTGCTGCTGTTCGGCACTGCTCCACAATTCCCGGCAGAAAGGTACCCATGTCGGATCGAGCGGCATCATAGTACCGTCACTCAGTTTCACCACTGCCACACAATGGTTGAAATGATCGGCCGGAATCGTTTCTACCCGGCTTCCAGCCATTGTCATTGCCGGAAAGGCTTCAAATCCGGCCATCCGCAGGAATGCAATCAGTGTTCCTGCAATATCCTTACATACTCCACAACGGTCTGTATAATTCATTTTCAGGTTATGCAGTGTAAATCCTTCTCCTTTTCCCATGGAAATACCTGCATACCGGATGTTATCAGCCACCCAGTGAGTCAGTACCGCAACCTTTTCCAGTTCGGTTTTCTTTCCCCGGATCAGTTCATCCACCTTTTTCTGAGCTTCCGGTATAGCCGTGAAACTGCCATAGTCTTCATTGACTCCATAAAACCAGCGGGACTTTTCTTTCCAGTCCGGAGTTGTCGACATCATCAGTTTCGGAGCAGCATCATATAAGTCTACCATATTCGGCTCACGACGGAACGGCATCATTTCATTTTTTGCAAATGTATAGACCTTACGTCCATCCTCGTAGCGCATGGACGAACTGCAATCACCCTGATAGAACTGAAACTGGATTTCTTTTTCTGCCGGAAGACTTACCCGATATACCTTGCGCAAAGTCGGATCACTGCTCCAGAAAGGTACAATATCATAGAATTGTCCACGCATGGGAGGAATGAAACGGGAATCATCTCCTTCCTGAGGCATATCGCCCAGCAATGCGTAAGTAAATCCTTTCTTATCAATTTCATAATCGATAATATCCCCCGGTTCCAGCTGTCCCAGTTCCAGCATGATCTGGCGGGCTCCCCAGTAAATCGCCCTTGCCGGAGCAGCATAATCGCATGTTTTGGACACATCCACCGGAGTGTATGTTCCATCCGAATGATAAATAGTGACCCGCTTGAATACAGCAGCTGCTGTCAACGGATCATAATCGTATTTCAAGACACGTTGCTGAAGTGCACCGACCGGTGTCTGTACCTGAACGGCCCGGCAAACGGCAAACGATCCCTGTCCGGTGGGTTCAACCGTTACACTCGTACTGTCTAATAAATTCACACAATGATAGCCTGCATATTTTTTATCCAGAGTTACAGGTCCTCCGCCTCTCCATGACTGGGCATACATACTTGTTCCCCCCAACAGCAGAACAGCCAGCCCCACGAGAGATAATTTTGTCTTTTTCATATTGAACAGGTTACTAATTATACATAACTGGCTAAAGATACACATTCTCCTGCAACCAGCCTAGCAATCGTGAATTTTTATTTTCAAGCCAGTGGAAAGTATCAAAATGACAGTTTGGAAATCTGACTTTTCAAGCGTTTTTCAGGTTCATTTTTGGGTCCAGGGTCCACTGGGTCCATAATGGACCCTCCACCGTAAGAGGAAATCAGCCATTTTTATCCCGAATGGCCAAAGACCCTGACGTTTTTAAAAAACATCGAGAGCTTTTCATCCAAACGCCGAAACAAACACAGGCATACGCCGAAACGTTTTTTGAATGACCGGGATTCAAAATCCAGCGCCTTTCCCTGTTTTCATTTTTTAAACTATGCATATAAAAAAAAGACATTATGTATACAGTTTTCATTTTTATAGATACATTTGTCAATACTTAATCTTCAAGCAAGGAATGAATCCATACCAAGAAGCTGCCTTGTATTTATCGTTGTTTATTGTCTAATTTATTTCACAACTCAAGCTATGAGAATGAATGAACAAGAAAGCCTTTTTCTGAGCGTATTTTCAGGACTTTTCCTTTCGGCCAACTCCAAACTGATTTTGAGACAAAACAGTCTCAAAAATCACAAGGTCTAAATAGTAATATTCTATAAAACAACACCTTATAGCAGAATATTTAAAATCAGGAACAATTACAAGAGTTTTTTCTCTTACGGTAAAGGGTCCATTATGGACCCAGTGGACCCATGGACCCAAAATGACGCTGCTGACAAAGTCCTTATTCGGCTTTTCCAAGGGAACTAATTGTCATTATTTTTTAAATCTCCAAGAGATACAACTATGCTTTTATCCGGAAAGCAGGTTTCCGGATATGCAGCCAGTAAGCAGTCAGTACCAGAATGCCTGTCAGCACCCAGGATATCGGATAAACCATCATCAGCACATCATATCCTTTCCACAACGGAGACACGACATACACCCAGACTACCCGGAGCAGACAGGTTCCGAAAACCGTCAGCAGAGCCGGAGTCAGTGATTTGCCCATCCCCCGCAAGGAAGAGCCGGCAATCTCGTAACTGCTGGCAATGAATTGCAGAGCCAGTACAATATGCATACGGATAGCTCCATAATGGTGTACCATCGGTACGTCCGAGAAGAATCCCAGAAAGAAATTGTCCTGCCAGGCAAAAAGCCAGTTGAAGGCGGCACAGAAAGCAACACTTGAAGCCATGCAGATCCAGAAGATCCGATGTACGCGATCCATTTTTCCGGCTCCGTAATTCTGGGCAATGAAACTGATCGCAGCTCCGTTGAATCCCTGAATAATGAAATAGCAGTAGTACTCAAAGTTGACTGCTGCAGCCGACCCGGCAATGGCATCGGCTCCGTAACTGTTAATGGATGACTGCACCACCACATTGGAGATCGAGAAAATCATGCCCTGGATGCCAGCCGGCACACCGATTCGCAGCATACGGCTTAATTCCGAGGAATAAATCTTCATCCGGTCAAAATGCAGACGGAACGGTTCCTGTTCCTTCCGCAGCAACCGGATGATCAATGTAGCACTCACCGCATTGGCTATGCCCGTTGCTACGGCTACTCCGGCTACCCCCATCTGAAAGCCAATGACAAACAAAAGATTAAGCAGGGTGTTGATTACACCGGCAACCACCAGAATATATAACGGACGCCGCGTATCGCCCATGCTGCGCAAAATGGCTGATCCGAAATTAAATGCCATGATAAAAGGCATTCCCAGAAAATAAATCCGCAAATAGATCACAGCCTGATCCAGTACTTCCGGGGGAGTTCCCATCCAGGTCAGTATCGGCCGGGCAGCTACCTGTCCCAATACCAGCAGGAATAATCCGCTCAGGACAGCCACCAGCTGAACCGTACTGATGGAGCGGCGTATACTCCGGTCATCCTGCTGTCCGATGTGGTTGGAAATAATCGCACAGGCTCCCATGGAGATCCCCATAAACAGGTTGATGAGCAATCCGATGACCGGTGCGTTACTTCCAACAGCTGCAAGGGCTTCACTTCCGACAAAGTGTCCCACTACAGCCACATCGACTGAATTAAAAAGTTCCTGTAACAGACTGCTGGCTGCCAGCGGAAGGGCAAACACCAATATTTTCCTGAACAACGGCCCGTTCAGCATGTCAATTTCATTGCTTCGGGAACCTTGATTAACCTTGCTATCCATTTTTTTACCTTAATCCAAAATGCGCGGCAAAGTTACAGTAAAATCGGGAATGCCTTCCGATAAAAAGCATTTTTAATACACTCTTACCTCTCCACTGGCTGCATCTCCCCTCTGAAGGCTGCCAATTTTACAACCATTTCTTTCTGATTACGCATAACAAGCAGCTCTCCGGATTTTCCTGCATATTCTTCTAAAAGCTGTTTGAAAGAAGCAGCCGTAGAAATCTCTTTCCCGCCAAATGACAGCAATAAATCTCCCGACCGAAGCCCCAGCTTATAAGCTTCAGATTCTGCTGGAACACGGTCAAGCGCCATACTGGCCTGACTGAATTTGGCTCCATAGGCCGAAAGTTCTTCACCTTTCACTTCTTTCAGAACAGCTCCCAGCCAGGTATATTCCGCAGAAACCTCATCCTGAATTTGCAGGACTATTTCGGGAATGTCAGGGGTACGGGCCAGCTTTTTCAGCTTTTCACTCTTCACTCCAAAATCGGTCATATCGAAATTGCGGAAACCAATCTTAAAAGCAGGAGACTCCGGTCTGACTCTGAAACTTGAATACATCGTCACTGTTACGTACCCAGACATGTGGATGCAGCGAGTTGTTCAGTATAATATTATTTGTAGCCACACGATCATAACCTTCACGCATTTTCAAACCACCGTTGAGAAGCAGGTTGCAATAGATCCGATAAAAAGAAGAGCCGTCATCCAGGTCAACATCCCAGCCATGATCACAACGCCAGCGGTTATAACGCAGTACATTAGGTTCCAGAACATCCCAATATTGCATATCCGGATGAAGAGCTACCTGATCGGATATGGTCACCACATCGGGAGTCCAGAAACGGTCACGTCCCCATGAATTAAAACTTCCGTGGTCTCCTGTCTCAAGAACCGTATTAAACACATCGCAGAATTCGATGATATGCCCGCCAAAGGTACCTTCGTTAATATTGATACCCGCACGCGGTACATCATAAATGGAACAATGACTCACGCGGATACGCTGTGACATGGAAATCTGTACGGGAGCCGTCTGTTTTTCATCACGTCCTGTCATGGTTATCAGGCAATCGTCCACCCAACAATCCTGAGGATAATTATCTCCCAAAGAACCGGGAGTCATATCCATCGTCTCGTAGTTCTGATTGCCATAACGAAACAGCGGGCTGCGGACCATGTCAGGATCTCCCACGAAAACAATCCCGTTGGCACCGTTGTGATGAATGTAACATCCTCTGACTGTCAGATAACGATTATAGTTATTCACAAAAATCGTATTCCCTCCCAAATGGTCAAATTCACAATTTTCAACCGAACACTCCTCTGCACCGTTGAAAACAATGGCTCCGCCCCGATACATGGTCCAGTCTGAGCGCAATAATTGCTCTTTATTTTCCATAAAGGTCCGGGCTGTATGCTTAAAGGTAAGTCCCTGCAGATGAATTCCCCGTACAGGATTCTCCTTCGTTCCGTTGAATTCAATCAAATGTTTCAGACGTACAATTTCCACTTTAGCCTCATCCAGATCGATCTCCGGCAAAGGCATATAGTATAACTTGCTTTCACTGCGGTCATAATACCATTCTCCCGGCACATCCAGTTCTTCTTTGATATTCTCTACAAAGCGATACAGCGGATGCATGCCCGAAGGACGGTTATTCTGCCATCCACCTTCCAGTTGCAGAGTTCCATCCTCATTCTTTCCTTTGATTTCCCAGTGCATGTCTCCCCACAATGCCGTATGCATCGCATGTACATATCCGCCTTCCGGATTTTTCCACAAGGCAATCCGCTCCGGCTGCAACGGATCCATTTCAGGATTCGGTTGTGCCTGATGATCCAGAACCCAGGTGTCGTAGACATTCCGTTGCTTGCCGGGCTGCGCATTCGGGAACCTTGCCATCGGCTGTCTCAAACCAGCTACATACAGCTGGTCTATATCCATTCCGGCCGGCACACTGGCGACGTAAATGTTCCCGGCCTCCTGTTTCCAGTCAAGCCGGATCTGCTGCCCTCCACTGATCACTGCTTTTCCCTCATGGCGGGCACGGAGAGTTACCGTAGCCGGATAATCTTTACTGTCCTGACCGGTAAACTGTACCGTACCCGGCAAATAATAGATTCCATCTTCAAAAACAATTTCCACACTGGTATCACGTCCGTAAGCACGTGCCAGTTCCTGAGCCCGTACCAGTGAAGCTACCGGTTTCTTTTCACTTCCGTTCCACTTATCGTTTCCCCGGGTAGAAACATAGATAACCTGTCCGTTTAGCTGCAGACAGCAGCACAAACATCCGGCAGCCCAGGCTATCTGCCGCCGGACATGAGAAAAAGTATATATAAGATTCATAGTCAAACTATATAAGTATTGGCAGATTACAAGTCATTTACACCAAGAATAATTCCGGCAGCATTTCCTCCGGAAGATTTCAGGGTCAGCTTCAGCAGACAGCCATTGTTGGCATTTACTTTTTCAGGCATTTCCAGTGTATAATGCAGTTTCCCCTGTCCGGATGAAACCCGATCCGAAGAAGAAGCCACAACCTGTCCATCTCCTTCCAGAACATACCCTGTACACTCTATCCTACCGCTGCCTTTCAGACATTCGATTGAAATTCCCTTCAGTCCCTTCAGCATACGGGCCGGTATATTGAATACCAGTTCTCTGGATTCATCAGGTTTCAGACTCCAGGTTCCAACCATGCCCGGACGGTTCAGCAACAGGGATGAAGAGGAAACATCCTGAGACAAGGCAAACATTTCTCTGGCAAATGCTACAATATCCAGACCGGAATTCCATTTATACGTATCCCGGTTGTTCTCTACCCAGTTACGCTCCCAGGAAGCCAGGTCAACAGCCTCACCTTTCTCACGGCCCCGATAATATTCTTTCCATCTGCCCAGATAATACTGACCGATCAGACCACTCCACATTCTTGCGGAATAATCGTCCACGGGAGGTCCCCAGACCGTAACGATACGGCGGGCATTCATCTCATACTGTTTTCTCTGTGCTTCCGTTCTTGCTGCCTTCGAAGCAAAAGACACCCAACGGTCCAGACGAAGAGTAGGATGCTGGGATAAGATACGGTCCATCCCCAGCATGAAGGTTTCAAACCGGCTCTGGAGGAAATGTGCCTGAAGCGTATCTCCCAACAAATATTCCTGATCAATCTGTCTGGTCAGTATTTCTGCCTTACCCCCAAGATAATGGGCCGTCATTTCACAAAGATCCGTGAGATAATAAGGACTGTCCTTCAGTTCTCCGGATGCTGACAGAAATGCTTCCAGCCCCCGGAAGTAGTCCTCAGTCATATAGATGGATCCGTTCTTCACCGTTCCCGGACGGAACTGCCAGTTGAAACGGGGATGATCCGTAAACGTTCCATATACAAACTTCAGGAGATAATCCCAGGCTTTCATCAACTGAGCCGGAGCCTTGCCGTAACGGTTGATGCTGTACTGCTTCAACCAGTCACGTACATCCATACGGTGGTCACTCCAGCCCGCATCAGTCACCAGTTCATAAAGTACTTCATTATTCTCGATCCCTTCGGGAGCCAGTCCGTGAGCTACCAGATTTCCCCGGTTGGAGGAAGAAAGTGCTTCCAGATGACCGTTGGCATAGAAATCAAGAACACCCGTCATTCCCGTCTTTCCTCCCATATTGGGAATCACACTGTAGACCCACTGTTTGTTGTAGAATCCCTTGTAATATTCCCAGTTCACTTCCGAATGCCAGAAATGCCTGTTGTAATCAACGGCCAGGTCCAGAAGCAGCATCTTATCATCGGGAACCCGGGACACAAGGGCACCCAGAGTCTCGTAGTCCCAGATATGACGCTGGTAGCCGAACATCCAGCCCTGCATGACCCACACGGCATCCTTATTGGCACGCTTTATGGAACTATAAACCTTCTCACCATAAGAAGCTGCCATTTCATAGCGGGCAGGATTTCCCTTCTCCGGGAAAGGTATATCCATCTCATTGAAACTGTCTACCAGGTAATAGTCACATTTACCGAACTCTTTCTCCCATTCCTTGATGAACGCCTCAGAAATCTTTGCGAACAAAGGCTCTGTGGGAGAAATCATCCAATTATGGAACGCACCTCCCCAATGGGTTTCAACAATATGAAGATCCGGATAGATCCGCTTGAATGCTTCCGGTATGAAACCGGGGAAGCCCGGACAAATCGGCTTCATGCCCAAAGCACGCATCCGGTCGAGGATCTTATGCTGAAGAGCCAGCTGACCGGCATGCCAGTCCGGATTCAAAGGGCCGTCTATCCCGCTCACATTCCCCATACGCATCCAGGGCAGGTGTGCCGGACCGACAAAATAACTGTTTATCTCCTCTTCCGTCAGTCCCATCTTTTGCCAGACACGGGCAAGAATGGCTTCATAGCCAACCAGGGCCAGCGGCATATTGATGCCATGAAGAGCCATCCAGTCGATTTCCTGTTCCCAGCGTGCCCAATCCCAATAAGGCATCGTGTAGCCATAAGTACAGACATTAAAATAATAATGATTCCGGAAAGGAGACTCTACCCTGACGGAAGAAGCAGCAGGCAATTCTTCCGGAAGACGGATATTATTGCCGCTCCAGGTATACATGCCCAGACGGTGAGTCTTGACATAATCATAGAATCCCCGGCAAAGAGATACATTGTCCGATCCTTTCAAATGCAAAATTCCATCCTTTACGGAATATTCATAATACATGTTTCCGGCTCCCTTCTTCAATTCCAGCTTTACCGGAACAGAAGACTGCTTACTTACACGCTGGAGAACACGAAAAGCCTCATCAGTCTTTCGGGCCCAACCAGTAAGGGCACACAAAAAACAACATAGAAACAAAAACTTTTTCTTCATCACCACTTTAGTTATTTATAAGCAAACAAACATCCATTCGATTCAGAACAGCAAGGGATTGCGTAATAAGGTGTTTCCCCGTCCAGCTTCAGTTTCAATTTTCCCTTTTTCAAGGTTACCTCCTTCTGGAATTTCAGCCCGTCTAAGGTCACCAGATATAATTTAGCCTTTTCAACATTTCCCCAGTTATATGGAACATCAAACTGAGTATCTGAACAATCATTTTCACTATACAGCACGACTCCCCTGTCATTTCTCCATACAGCCGGCATACACAAGGTATTCTTCTGACGGAAGACACGGTCATACTGCGTGACCGTACTGTCTTTCAAGGAAACGACCACTCCTTCAGAGAACCAGGCCATCCGGTTCTTACCTTCGCCTGAAACAGAATCCCGGTCCAAACGATTCAGGAAAAAGTATTGAGGAACTTTCAACATGAAATCCTTTACAAGGTTTTTCTCCCACTTCCGAGGATCTGTTCCCAGCCAGACAGGTTCCCCATAGCAAGACGTTCCAAACAGGAATCCCAAATCATGATCACTGCTCTTGATATCCGGATTGATTCCTGTTCCGGTATAGACAGTAGCCGGATATTTCAGATAATCCGCCTGATTGAAGCCATTGAAATGCCAGGCATAAGGGACATAGCCGATCATATAGTCCATTACCCATTCACTGGTAATATCCATCCCCTTGGATTTCCAGTATAATGCAGCTTTCTGCTGATACAAGGCTTCACAGATCACCGTTTCATTATGCCCTTCACTGGGACGGGCAATCCAGGCATCACTGTGTATGGTACCGGCTTCCTTCAATTCCGGAATCAATGCCAGCAGTTTATCTATACGCATCTGTGTATAACCGGCTTCCCATTCCCGCTGATAATTTATCTGATAAGCTTTCCGGTTGTTATATTCACCAATCACTTTCAGAGAGCCATCTGCATTTTTAGAAATCAGGTCGTGCTCCACATATTCATTCCATAAAGGGCTGTCATCATAAGCATCTGTCATATTGATATGCAGACTCACCGTTGTATGGTATTTACGGGCTTCCCTCATCAACCAGCGAAGACTCTCGAGGGCTGTCTGGTCGCAATTCCGTTTCAGCAATGGATTGGCATCAAAAAATGCAGGATACTTGTCATCATGTCCGTTGTACTGCCAGCCTACCAGATAAACCACCTTCGGTATACCCAAAGACAAATTATCAGTTGCCCGAATGACATCCAAAGCCTGTTCAAAAGTCAAATTGACAATACAGCCACCTTTCGGATCGGGTTTCGACAAGAACATTTTGGACACCCAGGTCTGAGAATAATCATAATTAAAGGCCTTGACCGACTCCAGACATCCCCAGCAAATCAACAATAAGAGGCAGCAAATCTTTTTCATAACTGTATTACATCTTTTTTAATATTCAACTTTCTCATTCGTACAATCCACTACATTTACAGGATTCTCACCTTTTTTCATCTCATAATAGTTGTTACGGATAACCAGTCCGTCCACCCCTTTGGCATAAATTGCAGAAACCGAAGGATCAGCAGACTCAAAGATATTTTCTTCAATCACGATATGCTTATGTACGGCACCTTCATATTTCCGATATTCCGGAGAAATCAGAATAACCGGATCTCCACACTGAAGGAACGTATTCTTACGGATTGTAAGATTATACACCGGTCCTGACTCGTACCAGCTCATAGCATCATCGGCCACAAGAATCGCACTCATCTGCATCCCATAAAAGAAATTATTCTCTATCAGAGATTTTTTCCGGGTAGAAAGTAAAATACCACGGGTGGGTATTCTGGAAAAACGGTTACCGATAATCTCAACTTCCGGAGTCCATGTCGTATTTTCAATGACAACATCAGAAAGACTGCTCACGGTTGCCGGAACTACCTTATTCAAGGAAACAATCATTTCACGAGGATTTACCAACTGTGCTTTGACTATACGGCCCTCCCATACCTTACACAAAGTCTCAGCATTCACCAGTTCCACCTCATCTCCTTTATCAAAAGCTTCAAAGCCGTAAGTCTGAGGATGCATAAAACGTATTTTCAGAGTCTTTGCATCCAAATACTCCATCACCCTCAAATGAGTTCCATGTACATTGATGGGATCATCGTGTGCTCCGGAAAAATTACAGTTCACCACCCGGACCTTACCTTTACATCCGGAAACATGAACAAAATCGGCAAAGCCGGCATTGGTCCTGCCTGATCCCGGCTTGGGCATAAAATTGCAATGCTCCAAAGCTACCCCATCCGTATATTGACTGATGACACCAAAATTTCCCAAATAATAGAAATTGACATTCTCCAGGCGTACATTCTCTGAACGGTTGATAAACCCGCAAACCTCATCACGGATGGCATCACGCATCTGGAAGACAAGGCCGCACTGTGCCTGAGGTTTCTTATCATATTGAAGATAAAGCAGATTCGGGCGCAATTCTACAGCCTTCTTCAGTCCATCCATAGGGCTCCATGAGCGCCAGGTTATGTCTTTCACCGGATCATACGATTGTGCAATTCCCCGGCTAAACTCCCATCCGTCTCCGTACCAGGTCAATTTTCCGTCTTCGATTTTATAACGTGACGCAGGATGAACTTCCACCAGCATATAATCATCCCCTACCTCTTTCACTTTACACTCTGTCTGAGTCGGGTTGCTGTTATCTATATTCAGATTCTTAAGAAGGATATTTTTGCAATGATCTACCACAAACGAAGTCATTTCTCCAGTGAGCAAAATTGTAGATCCACAGCCATCAATCGTTACATTCTCCAGATCCTTCAGCAACAAAGCAATATGCTTTACCGGATTGGGATTCTCCGATTCTGAAGTTGTATTGGATACATAATACAGTCTCTCCAGAGATTCGGAACGGCTAAAATCATAGACACCCGGATGCAACTTGATGACAACCGGCTTTCCCTTATACAAAGAAGCTTTTTCAATGGACGCAATCATATTCTGATTGTCGTTTCCAGGCTGGGGGGAAACCTCCACAACTACAGGTGATGCCCACAGGCCGCAATACCCCACCAACGATATAATCAAACATATAATTCTATTCATATCTTTTATAATCCAGAGTAAAATTCTGTTCCCTCATTATTTTTTTAATCTCACTTTAGCTATCTCCCGGAACAATTCAAGCGATTCTTCCGGCATCCGGGCCTTTTCCTTCCACTCGGAAGAACCATAGACTCCCACTTCTGTCAAATCAAACGGTTTAAAATGAATTTTTCGTACAGCTTTCATGGAAGCAAAACGGAAGTCATCATTCACCGCATCCTTAAAACCAGGATCCATTTCCACCGAATGTCTTTCTTTCAGCTTCTTCCATTCACTGAATGAATGTTTGCCAAATTGAGGACTTCCGTTCAAATGCCAGTACAGATTATAATCCATATCAATTTTACCGTTTTCCCATGGACCGGCCAAAGTTTCTCCCTTATCCTGAAGAATGATATTATGCTTGAATGAGAACGACTGATGATCTTCCACGCGGGTGTACTGCACCTGATAATAATGTCCAAAAGCAAAAATATTGTTCTCTATTTTATTTTCCTTGCCATAATGCTGGTGGAAACCGCCGCTTTTACAACGATATACCAGATTGGAACTCATTTCCACTCCGGTAGAACCTTCATCGGTATATAATCCCCAGCCTCCGTAATCATAAGACAACACATCATGAATCATATTATGAACAATGCGCGTTCCATGCGATTCTCCCAGGGTATATACAGCTCCCATGTCAGAAAGTTCTCCCCAGCCAATATGATGGATATGATTATAAGCCACCAGATTTCTCACAGCCTGACTAATGAGGGGCGTTTGCGCAAAATCAACCGTTCCGTCTTTCATCAGTACATTTGTCCAGACTGCATCGGAATTGTTATATCCCCAGACCCAGCCAACAGATACTCCAGAATATCTTAAATCTGATATTTCATTGTGAGTAATCCGATTGTCCGAAGCATGAAAGACGGCAACTCCCACTCCACAAGGAAGCTCGCTCCCGGCATGGGTTATAATGGAATTATTAACCACATTCCGTTTACAGACCAATGTAGAATCGTTTATATACCAGGGGGATCCTATCTTTACACCTCCTGCACCGAGATCAGCCAGATAACAGTGATCTATCACATTATCCGAACACGCAGTCTTGAGCCAGACAGCATATCCTCCGGTGTGAAGCATTTCACAATTGACAAAACGAATGTTTTTCACATGCTCCAGCTCAACAGCCGCTTCCACTGTGGCAGCCGCCTGCATCGGCTCGTTGCCAAATTTAGGCATACTGTATGCAGCATACTGAAAAGAAAGGTTTTCAAACCTGATATCCTTCAGCAAAGTTTCCCTGTTTCCCTTTGCAATGATCCACTGATGCAGGGTCGGTGCAAAGCACTCTGCCACGGACAGGTCTTCGCCTTCCCGCGGAATATAATAGACATATCCTTCCGATTTATCCAGGAACCACTCTCCCGGCTTATCCAAAGCCGCCTTATATCCATACATGATATAACGGGAGCCTTGCGATATGGGATTCCAGGGCTTCATTCCTCCCCCATGAAAATAAACAAATCCAGAATCAGGACAGGCATATGCCACTTCTTTCTGGGTTATATCCCATTTATGATAGAACCGGAAACGGACATCAGAAAGTTCTTCAGCAGACAAACCGGACAATGAACTCAGATCCTGTTTATCCAGCTTGATTTTCTGAGTCGCATAATTGGCAGAGCGAACGCCGGATACATAAGGATACTCCTCATATCCTTTCACATAAAACCAGTCTTTATCCGGAGTCCGTGCCAGCTGTGCACGTTTTCCATTGACAAAAAACTGTTCAAAAGAATACCCATAAAGTTTCACTTCCGGTATGTACGCCCGATACATACGATCTCCGCACTTTTCCCATTGCTGAATCCTGATTGCTCCCAGGAAGCGGGGCATATTGTCTTTGTTGCCTCTTACAACGACCGGACAAGTCACTTTTGCAGACAGATCCAACGGTTTATCCAAAAGATAGTCTCCGGAAGCTACCTGGATAAAAAGTGTGTCCGGACACTTTTGATTCTCTTCCAGAGCTCTGTGCAGACTCTTAAAAGGTTTATGCTGTTCTCCCGTCCATGAATCATTGCCTGAAGGGGAAACATAAACAGTCTTCTGTGCAGAAGTATACAAAGATACGCTTGCAAATATGGCTATCAACCATGCGTTTTTCATAACAAATTATATTTTAATGATACCTTTTCTCTTTATATGTCATTCAAAATTCACCGGGACAAGCGTAATGGAAGACACTTCCACATCACCTCCCTCCAGCTGGTTTACCGTAATCGTATGAGTTCCTGCTTTTTCAAAGGAAATCCATCCTATCTGACGGTCACAAAAAATATCCGATACACCCTGTTGGTTCTGTATCGCACGTCCTTCATCTGTTTCCGCTTTCCAGACAACACGCCCTTTGCCTCTGGCCTTTATATCCAAATGATAAACTCCCGGCTTACTGACAGCAACGGTCCAGGTCAGTTTTCCCCCCTGATTCAAATGTCCGGCACAATAAACATGCTTCCATTCACCGAACTTCTCCATCCAGCTGGATTTATAGATACTGCAAGACTCTGCCACAGCAAATTTGACCGACAGATCCTTTATTCCTGTTTCCGGGTCCACAGCCAGAGTGGAATCCACCGAAACACCGGAACCTTCCACAGAAAGCTCGATCACACTCACGAACGGGTCAGGCTGTTGATATGGCACATGCAAGACTGTCCATCCATTGTCCTTGTTACAGCGGATACGACGTTTGCTTCCATCAGCCTGCAGAACAACGGCACTCTTCACCTCATTCTTAAGTCCGGGCAAGTAAAGTTCTCCGGATCGCGGCCATTCATACACACAGAGATAAAGTTTACCCTGGCTATACACAACATCCCCCCACGGCAACGCATGCTTCCACGGAGATGCGCCCGCTCCATAAATGACCTGAGGATACCGGGTAATCCATTTTCCTGAAGACTGCAAGGTTTCTGATACCATCTCCGGAATATTTCCCATACCATCCAGCCCCACATTCAACATATAGGTACCTCCTCTCGCCACGGTTGATATCAGATTCTTCAGGATCTGCTTGGGCGACTTCCAGTTCTGATCATACCAGGCATATCCCCATGCATCATTCGTGACGTCCACACTTTCCCACATGCCATCAATATTTTCCAAAGGTACTTCCATATCTCCCAGAGTCATATAATCACCCAGGTTATATCCCACACGGCCTGAGACCAAAGCTTTGGGCTGATTCGTGCGTACAACGTCAACCAGTTTCTGCGCATATTTCTGAGGAATACTTCCCGGAGTATCAAACCATACCAGCTCTATATCTCCATAATTGCTCGTGATCTCTTCCACCTGAGGAAGACATTTCTCGCGAAAATAATCATCAAAAGTCTTTGGATTCCCCTCAGCGTCCACTTTGGGCGCCCCGGACGCACCGGGAGTGGTCCAGTCCTGATTGTGTGAATAATAAAATCCGAATCCCAATCCATACTTCCTGCAAGCCTCAGCAAGTTCTTTCATCGGATCTCTTTTAAAAGGAGTTGCATCAACTATGTTGAATTTATCGCAGGCAGAATGATACATGGCAAATCCATCATGATGCTTACTGGTAATAATGATATATTTCATACCCGCTGCTTTGGCCAGCAAAGCAACTTTCTCAGCATCAAAATTCACCGGATTAAAAGTTCTGGCAGTGGCTTTGTATTCATTTTTATCGGCATTTGCCATATTGATATCCATCAGCCATTCACCTATGCCATAATAGGTCTTGCCATTCCATACATTTCCCAACTGCGAATAAAGTCCCCAGTGTATAAACATGGCATAGTTTCCCCATTCAAACAAATGCCCCCGTTCATTGCCTGCCGTTATTTCTTTCGCCTGCTGGCCTTCTCCCCACATTTTGTTCATTTCTTCCTGAGCAAACAAAGGCATAGTTCCCAGGAAAAGGAGAGAACAACCAGAAATGATCCTTTTTAATTTTCTTCGGTCAGTTATCTCATAAATCCATCCCATAATAAAAGATATTAAGTTTAAGCTTCAAATTCAGTAAACCCCAAAATCATTGATAACAATGAAATATTTACCCCACGGGCAAAGGTATAAAATTCCAATGAGGTAATACAACGTAAGAATCAAAAAAAGGCATAAAACTCATAGGGGTTTCTTTCAGGGTCTGCGTTATATTGGCAGAAACAGACTTAGCTAAGCATACTCCAGACGGAAAGTGAAGAGTTGAACTTTCCTGCCGGCAAAAGCTCTGATAAAATAAGAAAGCTTCCGGACCAGAAAACAACTCAGAAGTATTTTAAACACTAAAAAAGAAAAAGTTATGAAATTCAAATTGATCGCATTATCTTTGTGTATGATTGCAAGTGCCAACGTAGTAAAAGGACAGGAATATGGAAAGGGTGTTTCCACAACAGAAAACAAGCACGAGATCCGTCTGTCTGTCAGTGACGGATTAACCCTCGGTTCTGCAGACATACTCGGCATAGGCTTGTCGGATGCCATCACAGGAAGCAAACGGACCAACCAGAGCAATTCCATGGTATACGGGATCGGTTACCGGTATGCCCTGAACCGTTTCAGATTAGGAGGTGACCTGGGTTTTGCCCAATCCAGCAGCCAGCTGACTCTGAGTGGAGAAAAAACTCCTTCCATCAAAGAAAAGGAATTGAATTTCCTGATTCTGCCCACAGCTGAATTCGTCTACTACAAACGCAGACTTGTAGAACTTTACGGAACAGCCGCAGCCGGTGTAAACCTGGTACGCCACACAGAAAAAGGCCTTTCGGAAGCAGGCAAGGCAGCAGCACGTCAAACAGACCTGTCAACTTCTTTCGCCTATCAGATCAACCCGATTGCCCTTCGCGTCGGCAATGACCATATCGGAGGATTCCTGGAAGCGATGGACTCTCCAGCTTTCCTATGCCTATACCCGAAGCAGGGAATGGTTCGACGACCTGAAAGAACAGGGCAGGCTTCCTTCCCTCTATGACATTCCCCACCAGATAGGAGGTGCATTATCCTGTCAGCTGACGAAACGTGCCAGTGTATCCTTAGGCGGTCTGGTACGTTCCGGGAAAGTCACAGACCTCGATCAAAACTTTGACCCTCTTCCGCAAGAAGATTTCCGGAAGGTACGCGAACCGATGAATTACCGGGTAGATGCCAGCTATACTTATAAAAAAAAATTCAGGACAGGAAGATTACTGCTTTTCCGTGCAGGGCTATACAACATCGTAGGAAACCCGCCTGAAGAAGAAATACTGAATTTCTATTCCGTACACTGGCACCGGAACTGTCTTCCGTACGGTTCCATCAGCTTTAAGTTCTGAATATACTTCCGAAATCTGACAGTTTTACTGTCCAGAGCGGGTATTTGTGTAAAAATTTTCCCTTTACTACAAGACTTTGATTATAAATTGTTACTTTTGGGGCCTGAATCTAAAAATTTACATATTATGATTACATTTACCCTTTGCCTGCTGGCACTGATCATCGGATACTTCACTTACGGAAAACTGGTGGAACGTATCTTCAAGCCAGACAACCGCCAGACTCCCGCTTTAGTTCATCCAGACGGAGTAGATTACATGGTTCTTCCTACATGGAAGATCTTTATGATCCAGTTTCTCAACATAGCAGGAGTAGGTCCTATCTTCGGAGCCATTATGGGTGCTATGTTCGGAACAGCTTCCTACCTGTGGATTGTTCTGGGTTCCATATTTGCCGGTGCGGTACACGACTATTTTTCGGGGATGCTCTCACTGAGAAATGACGGAGAAAGCCTGCCGGAAATAGTAGGCCGTTACCTGGGAAAATCCACCAAACAGATCATGCGAGCCTTCACGGTCATTCTGATGATGCTGGTCGGTGCCGTGTTTGTTGCCTCACCGGCAGGACTTCTGGCAAAGCTTACTCCGGAATCACTGGACGTAACTTTCTGGATTATCGTCATTTTCGTCTATTATATTCTGGCCACTCTTCTGCCCATTGACAAAATTATCGGAAAAGTATATCCCTTATTTGCCATTGCCCTGATCTTTATGGCACTGGGATTATTAACCATGCTTTATGTGAACGCACCCGAATTGCCGGAATTATGGGATACCCTGGAAAATACGCATCCTCATGCGGAAACAACCCCCATCTTCCCGATGATGTTCATCACAATTGCCTGTGGAGCCATTTCCGGTTTTCATGCAACTCAAAGCCCGTTGATGGCACGCTGCATGCGCAGTGAACGTCATGGACGTCCTATCTTCTACGGAGCAATGATCACGGAAGGCATCGTAGCCCTGATCTGGGCCACTGTAGCTACCTATTTCTTCCATGAAAACGGTATGGGCATCAGCGATGCTTCTGTCGTTGTGTTCGATATCAGCAAAGAATGGTTAGGTACAGTCGGAAGTATTCTGGCCATCCTGGGAGTTGTTGCCGCACCGATCACAAGTGGAGACACCGCTTTCCGCTCTGCCCGCCTGATCGTTGCAGATTTTCTGAGCTTTGAGCAGAAATCCATGAAGAGCCGCCTGTATATCTGCGTGCCCATGTTCTTCCTTGCCAGCGGATTACTTCTGTACAGCTTACGGGATGCCGACGGATTTCAGGTCATCTGGCGATATTTTGCATGGGCCAATCAGACCCTGGCCGTATTCACCCTGTGGACAATAACCGTATGGCTGGTACAGGAAAAGAAAGGATATTCCTTCCTGGTCACCTTCCTGCCCGCCCTTTTTATGACGACTGTCTGTGCAACCTATATCTGCATTGCTCCGGAAGGTTTCGGAATCGGTAAAAACCTGATTCCCATCCTCTCACCCGTCTTTCTGATCATAGCAGCATTATGGTTCTATTTCTGGTATACCCGACACAAGGCCCATTCCTGAATCCGGCATTGGAGTAAAATGGCTTCCGACAACATCTTTTAAATATGGCAACAGCCATCTTTTGAAAAAGATCCCCTATTTTTACGTCCTGAAAAGCCATACATTTTATTAACCCCAGGATTTCATGAGTCAGAAAACACTGAAATCTCTTTAAACCAATTATTTATGTATAAAAGATTACTCCTTTCCGGATTGGCTCTTACCACACTCGCTTCGTATGGAACCGAATCTGCAGCTCCCGCCAAAGACAAACCGAACATCATTATGTTTCTGGTTGACGACATGGGATGGCAAGATACCTCAGTTCCTTTCTACAACAATCAGACCAGCAATCTGAACACCCGCTTCCAGACTCCCAATATGGAAAGACTGGCCAGGATGGGGGTGAAATTTACGGAAGCCTATGCCTGCGCCATATCTTCTCCAACCCGATGCAGTCTGATGTCCGGAATGAATGCTTCGCGTCACAGAGTAACGAACTGGACCCTGGAACTCAACCAGCAAACAGATGCCACAAGCGATGTCATATCTCTGCCTTCATGGAATTATAACGGCATCCAGCCGGAAGGGGCAGACAGCATCAGCAATGCAACTCCGATCACTTCCCTTCCGCAAGTGCTGAAAGACAACGGATACAGAACCATCCATTGCGGAAAAGCTCACTTCGGTGCAAGAACCACTCCCGGAGAAGATCCGGCCCAGATGGGATTTGACGTAAATATTGCAGGAGGGGCCAATGGAGCTCCGGGAAGCTATCTCGGAACCAGGAACTTCGGAGAAGGATCGCGCTTTGCGGTTCACGGACTGGAAAAATACTACGGGAAAGACATATTCCTGACAGAAGCTTTAACGCTCGAAGCGATCAGGGAAATGGATGAATCGGTTCAGATGAAACAGCCTTTCTATCTGTACATGTCACACTATGCAGTCCATTCTCCCTACGATGATGACGCACGTTTCAGCGGAAAATACAGAGGAAAAGAAGACAAGCAGCTCAACGCTCCCCTGAATGAAAGCGAAGCCCGATATGCGGCCCTGGTAGAAGGCATGGACAAAAGCCTGGGAGACATTCTGGATTATCTGAATTCGAAACCCGAAGTAGCACAGAATACCATTATCCTGTTTATGTCTGACAACGGAGGACAAGGACTGAACAACGTACGTCAAGGTGTTGAAAACCGGGATCAGAACTATCCGGCACGCGCCGGTAAAGGCTCTGCTTTCATGGGAGGAGTCAGAGAACCCATGATGGTGTACTGGCCCGGAGTAACCCGGCCCGGCACCGAATGTGCACAGAGAGTCATCATCGAAGACTTCTACCCGACGATTCTGGAAATGGCCGGAGTCAAATCCTACAAAACCAGACAAGTCATTGACGGAGTCAGCTTTGCAGATGCTCTGAAAGAACATCGCATCAATCCGGACCGGACACTCATCTGGCACTTCCCGAACCTTTGGGGAGAAACCCAGAACAAGGAAGAAGGTTACGGAGCTTACTCTGCTATCCTGAAAGGAGACTATCACCTCATCTATACCTGGGAAACCAGACAACTCCGCCTTTACAACGTGAAGGAAGACATTGGCGAACAAAACGACCTGGCACAATCCATGCCGGATAAAGTGAAAGAACTGGCCAAAGAACTTTCTGACTACCTGAGAGCCAGAGATGCCCAGAGACCAACATTGATCCAGACCAACAGTCTGATTCCTTATCCCGACGAAAAGTAAGGACCAATCCATAGGATTCAAAAAAACGGCAGAAGTTCAGAACACGACTTCTGCCGTTTGCTTACCTGAAAACAATACAGACATCTTCACAGATATCACTTTACCATTCAAACAGGCATATCTAGAGGTGTTTACAAACAATAATCATCCGCTTTTTCACAAAGACAAAATAAAGATTTTCTTCAAACACAAGCAAGCAAAATCGACCAATGTCCATGAAAAGCCCACGAATGCAAACAACTCTCCAACGAATCTTTTTTCACCGGCTTCCATCCTCTCCTTTTATTCATGTCACCCACTCCACGCTATAATGACATGACAGATTATCATCAAAAACGACAGAAAATCATCCCGACCGAAATGGCCCTGAATTTGTATAATTGTAAAACGAAAAATAAGAGAAAGGAGGTTCGCACTACAGATCAGTCAACACAGATTTACTAAAGAATAAACATCCTCTACCCAGGAATAGAGTTCTAAGATTCAACAAAACAAGATAACTTCATAAAAGCAAGATTATATGACTACTCCAGACACAAAAACAACAGAAGATAAATATATCGGCGTACTGACTTCCGGTGGAGATGCTTCAGGTATGAATGCTGCCATCCGGGCTATCACACGCAGCGCCATTTTCAACGGATTCAAGGTAAAAGGTATCTACCGGGGATATGAAGGCCTGATCACAGGTGAAATCAAGGAACTGACCACAGAAACGGTCAGCAACATCATCCAGCGGGGAGGAACCATCCTGAAGACAGCGCGTTCACAGGCATTCATGACCCCGGAAGGACGGAAAAAAGCCTATGAAACCATGCAAAAGGAACACATCGTTGCACTGATAGTCATCGGAGGTGACGGTTCTCTTACAGGAGCACGTATCTTTGCCGAGGAATATAACGTAGTCTGCATCGGACTTCCGGGCACGATCGACAATGACCTGTATGGTACGGATTACACCATCGGATACGATACAGCCCTGAATACGATTGTGGAATGTGTGGATAAGATCCGGGACACAGCTACCTCACACGACCGAATTTTCTTTGTTGAAGTCATGGGACGGGATGCCGGATATCTGGCCCAGAACAGTGCCATCGCCTCCGGAGCAGAAGCTGCCATCATACCGGAAGACCGCACGGATGCCGACCAGCTGGAACAATTTATCAGCCGCGGATTCCGGAAAACCAAGAACAGCAGCATCGTCATTGTTTCGGAAAGCCCCAAAGATGGAGGAGCCATGCACTATGCAGACCGCGTCAAAAAAGAATACCCGCAGTATGACGTACGGGTATCCATTCTGGGACACCTGCAGCGGGGAGGATCTCCAAGTGCATACGACCGTATTCTGGCAAGCCGGCTGGGAACCGGAGCCATCGAAGCCTTACTGGAAGGACAGCGCAACGTTCTGATAGGTATCCGCAACAATCAGGTTGTCTATATACCTTTTGCGGAAGCTATCAAAGATGACAAGCCTTTCGACAAGAGCCTGATCAAGGTACTCAACGAATTATCCATTTAATTTACAACCATTTATAATATTCAAAGAGCTGGTTTCACCAATGAAATCAGCTCTTTTGTTTTATCTGGATTCATCATGCGGTCGTTGAGCCTGAATCGTGCGGTCGTTGAAGCCCAAACGTGCGGTCGTTGGAGCCCAATCGTGCAGTCGTTTGAAAATACAAAAAGAATTTATACCTTTACCCCGAAAAACAAGACAAGAATGTTAACTCGAAAGAACTATGAAAGGTGTTATCCTTATATTGCTATGTATGCTTGTAGCCTCTTGCCGGATGCGTCCGGTTTCTTCGGGACTGGAAGAAACCTTGTCGCAAGCGGGAAGCAATCGGGACGAATTGTTCCGGGTACTTGCCCACTATGAAAAAGAAGGGGATTCCTTGAAATTGCGTGCTGCACAATTCCTGCTCGAAAACATGGCGGGGAAAGCGTACGCTACCGGTCGGGTGGTAGACGAGTATTGAGTTTAGATAACAAATATTGAAGCTAAATAAATAATTCGTTCAATGGTCGCTTTAAATAATCAGTTGTTTATGAAAATATTAGGTCTAACTATTTGCTTTTTGTTGTCTTATGTACTTCCTATAACCTCTCAAGTATTAGTCAAAGGTAGAGTTGAGAGTGAAAATGATCAGGATGTAATTTATGCTTCCATTCGGCTACTACGACCCGATTCTTCCTTTGTACAAGGAACTATAACCGATAGTATCGGTAACTACTGTCTACGAAATGTATATTCAGGTGATTATCTGCTTTCTATAAGTTCTATAGGGTATATATCGCAATGGCATGTTTTTACCATAGAAAACCAAGACAAGAAAATCCCTTTATTTACGTTAAAGAAAGACAATATATTATTGGGCGAAGTAGAGGTAAAAGCTTCTTCCTTTATCCGTCAGAAAGATCGAGTGTTAATTATCCCGACAGAACACCAAATAAAGCATGCTTCTACAGGATATGATTTGTTGTATAACCTGATGATTCCTGGAATGCATGTCGATACACAAAAAGGTTCAGTAAATACATTGTTTGGGGAAACTACTCTTTATATAGACGGACAAAAAGCAGACTATAAAGAAGTACGAGCTCTTCGTCCCAAAGATATTGAAAAAATAGAATATTTTGAAATGCCTACAGGGAAGTATGCAGGTGATAAAACTTCGGTCAACTATATATTAAAAAAGAAAAACACAGGCGGTTATGTTGCATTAGATGGGATGCAAACTATCGGTTATTTGGGAGGTGATTACAATGCCAATCTAAAAGTTACACACAAAAATACCAACTATACGCTATTTGCCGGTCACTCTATGGAACATAATGGTGGAGTACGAACAGATAAAAAAGAAATTTTCTACTTTCCAAAACAGGAAATAAGCCGTACAACCCATATAGATGATGCTGAACTAAAAAAGGACAAACAATATGCACAACTGAATATTAATAACAATAATGATAAACAGACATTGGCTGGAAAGATTTCCTTTGTCCGACAAAGTATGCCTGACAATTATAGTAAAAGTGTCATTGAATATAGCAATGCTTCGGTTAATGATATTAGTTCCAGAACTGAAACAAACCAGATTACTCTAATGCCAAGTTTGAATTTATATGGAAACTTTAAATTGGGACAGACGCAGGTTTTGAATGTCGATTTAACGGCTACTTATACAAACAATGAATATATACGAAAATATAGCGAAGGGAACTACTTCTCTCATACGAAAGTAAACGAAAATTTATACGATGTCGCATTTTCGACAGATTATAATATTCAGTTGAAGCATAATAATTCTTTTGGATTAAACTTCAGCCATTTACATTCTATTTCTTCAGCCACATATAAAGGTGATTTTAATGATTGGAGTCATTTATGGACAGCTGAAACTTTATTAATGGGACAATACAATCAAAGTTTCGGAAAAGTTTATATGAGTTTGCAATTGGGAGGTGATTTGCTACAATATTGTTTGCATAGAAATGAAGCAAAACGTTATCTGTCTCCTCATGCTAATATTTTATTGAATTATCAGATAAATTCCGAACATTCTATATTGTACGGATTGAATACAGGAAACTCCAATCCACCTATGGAATGGATAAATAATGTTAGTCAGGATTTGGATTCATTGTCTGTTAAACGAGGCAATCCATATCTAGAAAAGACCGATTATTATAATAGTTATTTGGTTTATGCCTACCAAAAAGGGAAAATTAATCTACAAGTGGCAGGTCTTTATTTTGGAGCTATAAACAACGTTTTCAGTGATTACTATATAGAAAATGATAAACTGGTGAATACATTTCGTACAGGAGGAAATTTCCATCAATTAAAAGGATCACTTGCTGTTACTTACAAGATAATTCCTAGTTTACATATTAAACTGCTAGGATTTTATCGTTATAATAAAATTACGGGAAAGGTAAAGCAACATAGGAACGAGTGGGGAGGAAGTATGGATATAAACTATTACTGGAGAGATTTTGCATTTAATATACACGGAAAATCTACGGAAAAAACATTAGATAATTATCCTGCTTTCATAGACACACCTGCAACTTACGGTGTATTTGTGCGTTGGAATCATAAAAATTGGATGGCAGAAGTTGGCACGGACAATACATTTAGTAAATACAATCGAATTAAAATGTATACGGATATGGGGGTATATCGTTTTCATAACAACTCTTATAGCGAAACGTATCAAAAAACAGGTTATATCAAAGTGACTTATACATTCGATTTTGGAAAGAGTTCTTCTAAAGAACACCGTGATATTAATACAACGATTAACAGTGCAATATTAAAAGCAGAATAAAGAAATGAAAATCTACAGCAACAAACATCATCATCCATCACCACTTTTCTTCTTCGGTGTAGAAGGGAAAATACCTTACTTTACTAAATTGACAAGTATGAAATTGAACAAATATTATCTCCTGACGTCTTGCCTGGCGGTCGGTTCTTTCACCCATGCCCAAGTTCCGGTGAAAGGCATGGTAACGGACGAACATAAGGAAGCCCTTGCCTACACCACTGTCCGCTTGCTGCGTTCGGATTCCACCTTTGTACAGGGAACCGTCACGGACAGTATCGGCTGTTACCGCCTGGAGAATGTACAGAAGGGAAACTATTTGTTGTCTTTCAGTTCCATCGGCTACGAAGCGAAGGTTTATCCGTTTGCGGTGGGGGACACGGAAAAGGTACTTCCGGTTGTGTACCTGAAGGAAAACAGTGTACTGCTTGGCGAGGTAGAGGTGAAAGGTTCTTCCTTTATCCGTCAGAAAGACCGGGTGCTGATTATTCCTGATAAGCAGCAGGTGAAGCATGCCTTTACAGGCTACGATCTGCTCAGTAACCTGATGATTCCGGGTATAGACGTAGATCGCAAGAAGGGAGTTGTGGCAACGATGGGAGGAACCGTAACACTCTACATCGACGGTCGTAAAGTGGACTATCGGGAAGTGCAGAGTCTGCGTCCCCGTGACATAGAGAAAGTGGAATATTTTGATGTGCCGACGGGAAAGTATGCCGGGGATGTGGCATCCATCAACTATATTACCAGGAAATGGAAGTCTGGAGGATATGTTTCTTTGGATGCCAATCAGACTATCGGTTATTTGCAGGGAGACTATAATGCGGTGTCGAAGGTTTCTCACGGGAATACATCGTATACGCTGTTTGCCGGACATACCATGTACGATTACAATGAGGACGATAACCGGAGTACGGAATCATTTGTGTTGGCAGACCGTTCCTTTACACGGGATGAAATCACCGAAGCAGACAAGCGGAAGAAGAACCAGCAGTATGCACAGTTCAATGTGCTTAATCAGACAGGCAAGCGCACGTTGTCGGCAAAGATGTCCTTTGTACATAGCGGGATGCCGGACAACGGGAAAAGGGGGATGTTGGACTATTCGGACTATTACGAGGACGTCTGTTCAAGTAGTTCTACAGACCAGAAGTCACTTGCTCCCTCCCTGGAACTGTACGGCAGTTTCAGGTTGAAAGACAATCAGCGGCTGGAATGTTCGTTGCCTGTAAGTTATACGCAGAACACTTACGACCGTTCTTATCAGGAAAACGAGTATGCTTCGATGACGAATGTGGATGAGAAGCTTTATATGCTGAACCCCTCCCTGAATTATTCTTTGTCCATGCCACATCAGAATACGCTTACAGTCCAGTTGATGCATTCCCATCGCATCACTTCCGCCACTTATGCGGGGGACAATCCGTCGTGGCAGCACTTGTGGTCGGGCGAAAGTTTGTTGTTTGCTTCCTATAATCAGCGTTTCGGCAAACTTTCCATGAACGGACGTATCGGGATGTCCGCTTTGCAATACCGCTTACACGGGCATGAAAAGACCCATTACATAAGCCCTCGGGGAGATTTGTCGTTTTTCTACCAGTTCAGTGACCGCCAGCAGTTCGGTATCGGGGCAGCCGTGGGCAATGCCTATCCCGAAATCAATACCATCAATACGGCGGAGCAGAATATCGACCAGATACACGTGAAGCGGGGAAATCCCTATCTGGACAAGATAAAGATGTATATGGCTTCCGGTTCGTACAGTTTGCAGGTAGGTCGTTTCAACCTGTTCGGCATATTCATGTACTCTTCGGAAATCAATACCGTTCTGCCCGCTTTCTCCGTGGAAGGCAACAAGCTGGTGGAATCATACCGGAGCGATGGAGACTATCATCTGTTGCAGGGAGGTCTGGATTTGTCGTGGAAAGCTACGGATGCTCTCCGGTTCAAATTGGGCGGACGCTGGCAGTACAGCAAGATAACGGGACAGGACTCGCAGGACCAGAACAATGTGTATGGCCGACTGACTGTGAACTACTACTGGAAGGACTTTTCGCTGAATGTGTATGGGAAAACTCAGACACGTTTGCTGAGCGGCGATGGTGTGTACGAATGGCAGGATGGTAATTACGGAGCTTCGGTCAGCTGGTATCATGGAGGCTGGGCATTGGAAGCCGGTACGAACAATCCGTTTTACACGCATGCCAGGACAAGAAGTTTCCTGCGTTCGGATGTGTACCGGTACGACCGTGAAGTGTATAGCCGGCTCAACCAGCCTACCGGATATGTGAAGGTAGCCTATACGTTCGATTTCGGCAAAAAGACTTCTAAAGATTATCGCAACGTGAATACTACCATCGACAGTGCAATATTGAAAGCAGAATAAAGAAATGAAAACTTACAGCGACATCACCATCCACCATCCCTTTTCTTCTTCGGTGCAGAAGGAAAAGTATCTGTTGTCCTACAACGGGCAATACTACGAAGCCAGTCACGCCATTGTGGAACTGGTGGAAGAACTGCAACGGTATGAGGAGGAAAAAGCGGCTATCGAAGCATACGTCCGAAAGAAAGAAGGAAAGTACACCCCGGAGCAAGTGCGGGAAGTGATAGAAAAATTCATCGATCCCATCTTTCGTGCAGTGCCGAAAAAGCGGAGCTTCCTTTACGAAAAGGAACTGTTCAGCGCCGGCGCGATAGACCGATTCTCGGATACGTTCCGTTTTTTGTTCCATAAGGCATATATGATGGTGGTGCTGGTGGGAATGTTGGCATTGGACGCTTGGTTTTTCTTTACTACCTCCGACCTGCTTCTGTTCAACAACAAAGTGAACATCTATATGGTAGCGGGATTACTGGTGTTTATACTTGCCTCTTCCTTTTTCCACGAACTGGGGCACGCTTCCGCTTGCAAATACTTTGGCGTGCGCCACGGGGGGGATAGGATTCGGGTTGTACCTGAACTTTCCCGTGCTCTATACGGACGTTACGGAAGTGTGGAAACTGAACCGGGCGCAACGGTGCGTGGTGAACCTTGCCGGGGTTTACTTCCAGTCGTATTGGCTGATAGCCCTGCTGGTGGCTTTTCTCATAACGGGAAACGACATCCTGCGGTACCTGATACTTATTATGAATCTGGGGTTCGTGATGACGCTGAATCCTTTCTTCAAGTTCGACGGTTACTGGATTGCTTCGGACTTGTTGGGAGTGCCTAACCTCCGGCAGCGTTCGCTGGAGTTGCTCAGTTACCTGTACCGGCTTGTCCGCCGGAAGCCGATAGACAAGAAGCCTTACCTGCTCCAGATACGCCCGCTGGAGAAATACGGGCTGCTGGCGTACTCGGTGGTGGTGAACGCCTTTATGGGATTTTACTTCTGTTACGTTATCCCCATGTTTCTGTACCGCTTTGTGCAGACCTTTCCCGATGCAGTGAACGAACTGATTCTTTACTTGTCCAACCGCATGGTTCCACCTTTCGCCTTGCTGCGAAACATCAGCATGCAACTGATATTTCTTGCTCTGATAGGTTACCTTGTGTACAGGACGATCACCTCATTCACAAAACGCTATGCCAAAAAACAATAATACAGGTATCCATCCGAACAAGGCGGTGTGGTACGCCACAGCTTGTCTGCTGCTGGTAGCGATGGGAATTTTTTTGTATCGTGTGGACGACTCCCATTTGGTTTCCTTCCTGCTTCTTGCGGGAGGGCTGACGGCAATCCATGTGTTACCATTCGGGCGATGGACTGTTTTGGACACTTGTGTCGGCATGATTACGCTGTACGACCTGGTGTCCTGTCTTTATGCCGATTGTCCTTTACCTGCCATACGTGTTTCCCTGTACTCCCTGTATGCGCTGGTGGCATATTTCACGTTTCGTCGGCTGTCGGCATGGCAACCTGCGGAACGTATCGTCCGTTCGGGCAGTGACGTACTGATGGGTATTGCTGTGGTACTTGCCATTCTGTCCTTCTTTGTGTTTCGGAGTTCTGTACTGGGAGTCGGTTTCGAGGACACGTATCATTTCCGCTTTCTGTTTCGTCCGCTGGGATATATCACCAATGTGTGGTCGGAGATACTCTTGCTTATTTTGGGGTGGACGTGCCTTTCGCGCCGGCGTTATGCGATGGTTTTAGTAATCCTGACTTTTACAGCTATCTTTCTGTCCTTTTCCCGTGGAGCTTACATCGCTTCGGGCATTTTTCTTATTGGCAGTATGGCGGTAATGCATAAGGCGGACAAATTCCGTGTTCTCTTTTCTGCGTTGGCTGCATTGGCACTGGTTACGGTGTGTTGTCCGAAAGAGTTTCGGACTACCTTGGCGATGAACAGTACCGTTTCGCAGCAACAAAGTGCATATTCCGGGGCATACCCGTTCACTTTCTGGCAGCATATTAAGGCATAAAAT
>OODF01000085.1_pt1 | contig 86565 bp, 78 predicted proteins | sample 1671431 | NCBI WGS metagenome assembly OODF01 (sample SAMN06348156, study PRJEB24527) | human gut metagenome | biome: human gut; feature: ankylosing spondylitis patient; material: feces | host: Homo sapiens | place: China | collected 2015-10 | reverse complement strand
CATTGAACTGTTGAAACGTATAAATCCCGACTTCACACCTTGTGATAACGGGCATAGTAGGAAGTTACCACAAGGATGGGCGTATTGTCAACTTAGTAATGTACTTAAAATCACAATGGGGCAATCCCCTAAAGGAGATTCATTAAATAATAAAAGAGGTATAGAATTTCATCAAGGGAAAATATGTTTTTCAGATAAATTTCTTTTAGAGTCTGGTATATTTACAAATGAGCCCACAAAAATAGCAGAACCTAATTCCATCTTATTATGTGTTCGAGCCCCAGTTGGAGTTGTGAATATAACAAAAAATCAAATATGTATTGGGCGTGGATTATGTGCTTTAACCCCTTTTGAAGGTAATGTGGATTTTTATTTCTATTTACTTCAAACCTTGCAAGATAGCTTTGATAATCAATCAACAGGGACTACGTTTAAAGCAATATCAGGAGAGATAATAAGAAATGAGAATATTATTTTACCGCCTCTTGCAGAGCAACAACGCATAGTTCAAAAAATAGAAGAATTATTTCATGTCTTTGACAACATTCAAAACGCCTTAGAAGTGTAATCCAATACACTTCTAAGGGTTGGTGTGATTTTACCAGTTCACCACCTTATCTACAATCTTCTGTTGCTCACTGGCTGTTCTACGAAGATAGATACGAGTAGTTTCTATGCTTTCATGCCCCATAAGGTCGGCAAGTAGAGCAAGGTCGTTAAAGCGGTCAAGAAAGTTCTTGGCAAAACGATGACGGAATGAATGAGGATAAACTACCTCCTTGTTCATTCCATATTTTTCAGCAAAATGCTTGAGTTGAGAAGCGATTCCACGAGTAGTAATACGCTGTCCGAAACGGTTCAGGAAGATATAGCCCGATGTCAAGCCTTGACTTTTCAACCACTTTTCTGCTTCTGTCCGTAAATTCTTGGGGATGTATAGCCGTCGAATCTTTCCACCTTTACTATACAAATCAAGATAGCCCACTTTGATGTGTTCCGCTTTGATGTGGAGTAATTCACTAACACGTGCTCCGGTGGCAGCCATAAACCACACAATAAAATACCACTCCTCATAACCATCAGCTTTAAGCCGTGCTTTGAGAAATTTGTAATCGGCATCGCTGATTACATTTTCCAAAAAGTTCTTTTGTTGCACCTTTACGAACTTCACTTTTAGTTTTTCTTGTTTCGTAAACTCCAAGAACTTATTGATACCTTGCAATCTCAGGTTCACTGTCTGCGGTTTGAAGTTCTCTACCAAATACCCCTTGTATGCCAAAAGGTTCTTTTTATTCACTTCTCCATAATGGTTGAAGAAATACTGCACCGTCCACACATAAGAGGTGACGGTGTTCTTGGCAAGATTAGTTTTTGCCAAATAATTTTTGAATTTTGTTACCATATTACATTGATTTATAATGAATACAGTAACAATATAGCAGAACGTATCGGGCATTATACGCAGTTGCCTGATGGATGGCAAATTGCATCTATGCAAACTTTATGCAATTTAACAGATGGAGAAAAGCAAAGTGGCATTAAACGAATCAATCTTGATGTAAAATTTTTGCGTGGAGAACGGGAGGCAAAGTCTTTGCTTTCCGGCAAGTTTGTAACTGCAAACACTCTCTTGATTCTAGTTGATGGCGAGAACTCTGGTGAGGTTTTCCGGAGTTCGATTGACGGCTATCAAGGTAGTACTTTCAAGCAGTTGCGTATCAACGAAAATATGAACGAAGAATATGTACTACAAGTTATCAACTTGCATAGGAAAATCTTGAGAGAAAGTAAGGTTGGGTCTGCCATTCCTCACTTGAACAAGAAAATATTTAAAGCTATCGAAGTTCCTATTCCACCTTACAAGGAACAACAAAAGATTATAAAGGCTATAACTAAAGCGTTTATGTCTTTAGATTTGATAATGGAGAGTTTATAGACTCTCCATCATCAAATCCAATTGAGAAAACAAAATCTGTATTTTAGACTTAATTCGTTTTTGTTCTGCTAATGGGGGTAGCATTATTTTAATAGAACGCATATCGGTTTGCGTAAGTTTCAAGCGTGTACTTCCATTTACGTATTCAGAATAATCAATTTGATTAAGTGAGTACTGTAGAAATTCAAAATCAATTTTAGGAGATAGGATATGAGCATGATTATTTACCCAGCTTTTTCCACTAATAGAATATGCCTTAATTGCATTTTTATCAAGGAATGGTGCACCATCTTCACCAAGCAATAAATAATTGCCATTTATAATATAGTCGTCTATCAGTCCAACTTGACCTGTCGCACCATAATAAGGGTACAATTCATCGATTTGCCTATTCCTTATACGTGAATCTCGTTCACTAGAATTAATCGGTTTTCGTAAATTATCCAATATGTCTGCTACTTGTTCAAGCCTACAAGCAGTCCATCCATCAGGCAACTGCGTATAATGCCCGTTATCACAAGGTGTGAAGTCGGGATTTATGCGTTTCAAGAGTTTAATGGCTGGCTCGTCGTTCGGGTCTTGCGGTACGAGCTTTCCGTGAATGGCAAGGTCAAGAATTTTACTTTTGGTTTGTTTGATGATGGTCTGTAAATCGACTTTGCCTTGTTCTATTTGGTCTATCAAAGCAAGCCATTTCTCTATTTCTGTTATAATGCGATGTTGCTTTGCAAGTGGAGGTAATGGTACAAGAGTGTTCCTAAAAATATCTAATCCAACAAAAGGTTGCGCACCACCAATAGCTATTGCTTGATACTCTTTTATTTTTGATTCTAAGAAATAAGCGATATATTTTGTACTAATGTCGCTATTTTGATAAGGCTTAAAAAGAGCAACATTTTTTATTGCCATGTCAAAATAATTATCATGCTGTATGTAAATCATACTTCCGATATTTCCTCCTATCATAGAGTACAATATGTCTCCAATATCAACTTTTGAGCGTTTGATAATATTTTTATAATCTACTTCTGAGATATATCTGGTTTTTGAAAAGTCAAATTGTCCGTTCTTAAAATCTTTACTAGTGATTAAAGGGTAGCCTTCTTGAGTATATTTAGGTGAATCATGAGTTCCGTCACGAACATCCATGCAATCTTGGAATTTACACCACACCCACGATTCCGGCACCTCAAACGGTACATTCTCATAATGGGGCATATCAGAAAAAGAAAAGGAGAGGAAAAGTCCCCTCCTTAATTCTAAACTATGTATCAGACATTCAAATCTTTCATCGGTAATCCATAATTGTTTTGGTCAAAGATTCCTCGATAGATGAGCTTTAAACCAAGTGTCTGATAATACTTGTAGTCATCACCTTCGGTACAGAGGTATTTGTAACCATAGCGTGGCATGTACTCCTTGAAGAAGCGAGCTAAATCTTTCAGGCTTTCTTCTTGGTTCTTCTTGAAGTTGCTGCGCACAATGATGATAGACCAGTCGGGAAAGTTGCCTCTTCCACAACTATACTCCCAGAAGCGGATGTAGCAGTCTAAATCACGCTCACTGATGTTCACACAAAAGCCATTGGCATTTTGCATCACGCTACAACTGTTTCTGTAGCCGAACTTCTCACACAAGTAGAGATTGAAATCAAGAATTAAATCTTTTTGTTCCATAAATAATTGAATTTAAAGTGTTAATAAAAAGTGGATTATAAATGAAAGCCTCGCTTGCGCTTAGCCTTTTTCTTTTTCATCAGCCGATTGAACTCGGCTTCTTCTGCGGCAGTGGCATCGTAGGATGAGTTGCCATTTAGCAAGCCGAGACTGATGCTTGAGCCATCATCGGAATGGGAAACGCTTTGTTGTACATTATCTTCCTTATGTCTGGATTCCTGTTTGGGTGATTCAAACAAGGATGCACAAGCATTCTCTTCCAGTCGGTTGTCGATATTCAAGTAGCTGAACTCTCGACTAATTTTAGAGCCGGAGAAAGAAAAACCGTTGTACTCAAATTTTACACCCTGTATTTCCCGTGTAGTTCGGCTGACCTTGAATTTCATATCAATGTCTCGGTCGGCAAGTGCATCCTTCAAATCAGCCCAATTTTGTACTTTGGGCAGTTCCTCTTTCAACGCTTTGTATATCTCATGCTTTGCTCGGTCGTAAGGGCGCAATCGTTCCTCCTTGATATGGTCTTTACCATTGGCAAAGTGCAAACGATATTTTGCCGTCAACATCTTACACGCCTTTTCATTTCTGCGGAAGTCGTTCTTGTCGCTAATCGTTTTGCCGTCATTGTCCACTCGATTAAAGACGATGTGGCAATGTGGATGTTCACGGTCGATGTGCCGGGCAATGATGTATTGTGTGTGTTGAATCCCCATCAACATCATATAGTCATGGGCAATTTGTAACATCAGCTCATCATCATGTTTCAAGCGTTCGCTATCTTCTAGTGAGAAATTGAGCGAAGTATGTCCGACAATATTCTTTACCTTATCATTGAGCAGCGATTGTAACTCAAATTGCTCCGCCATCTGTTCGGGTGTACCTTCTACTCCAACCGCTTCCAACAATTTGGACTTTTCTTCTTTGAGAACATAGCTAACACAACCACCGAACGATGTTCCTTTAGTCTGTTTACCTATCATCTTTCAACCGTTTTATAAGTAGGTTAATGTGCTGAGCCATTTCCTCGCATCTGTCCGCTACGGCAAAGAAACCGTAGGTGTTTGCCTGTCTAGCCAATTGATTGAGATTGGTACTTTCACCAATCAGTTGACGGATGATGTGGATATGCTCTTGCGTGATTCGTTCACGTACCGAACCGTTCTCGATGAGCGAACGGATGACTTCACTTTGAGTCTGCTTGCTCCGTCTGCAAAGCGCACCAAGCCATGCGTATTGCTGATATGACAGACGGAGTGTTACTGTATATTTCTTTTCCATTTGAATCTGTTTTTAGTGAATAATGTGTGACCATCGGGAGCCGCCTCCTCAGACTTTTTGAGGAGCAAGTGGTCGGGGAATGTAATACACCGACATTAACTTGCTACAGTAAAAAAGTCTCGATTCCTCTCCCTGAATTCAAAGTCTGAATCCTCGTTTCTTGGGTGGTGAAACCTTCGGTTGTGGAGTGCCTTGTTGTACGCTGATGAGCTTCAAATCGAATGTATCTATCAGTGTTTTCAAGACAGGATTCTTCCTTATCATTTGTTGGAGGATGGCTTCATCAGGCTTCACTTTAAGCAGATAATCGGCTATGTCATATCCCTCTTTGCGTTCGTCTTCGGTAGCGTTGACTTCCAAATAATCGAACATTTGTACTTCAATTCCGCAGCTTTTCATCAGGCTGATTTTGCTCTGCCAATAGTCGGTTGCACCTAAATCAGGGAATAATACAACGCTTCTTCCTGCCAGAACGGATAGGCTGTTGACATTGAAGCAACCGTTCTTTCCACCTGATGCTATCCATAGGAATTGCGGCAGATAGTAAGATGCAATAATTGCCGTTTTCTCGCTTTCGACCAGCGCAACTGGACGGCTTTTGTCTTCGGAAAGCAGATGCTCACCGAAGAAGCACTGCTTCAAATTGTAGCCATCTTTGTGTAATACGGAGTGCACCCACGTAACATGATTGTATGGTTCTTTTATTCGTTTACCCGTTTCGGAATTGTAAAGCATTATCTTACCAGTTCTGACTTTACTCTGATTGTCCGTTTGCCAGAATACGGTTGCTCCATCCCAATACTTGGATGTACCAACCTTGTATCTCTTCATAAGATTCAATGTTTCCGCCTCTCCGAATTGAGCCGATAGAAACTGAAATAACTTGTTCGCAGAATAGCCTCGTAATGATTGGTTGACTATATCCAAATCCATGTAGGAGATGGCTATCGGTTTTACTTCTTTAATAGGTGTATAACTTCCGAAGCTATTCTCAGCAAACTTTTCTTTCTCAGATGGATTCTGCTCAAAGTAATCACGAGGCGTGAAGTGATAACCGCATTTCTGCTCATGGTCACAACGACCTACGTAATCAGGGAACTTGATTTGCTTCTCTGTATCAATGTATTTGGAAAAGCATCTTTGGCGGTGACAGTTCGGGCAAGTATGCCGAGTGCTGACACCTTTGTAGGGTTCTAATATGAATCTATGTGTACTCATTGTATGTCTCTTTTTGGTGTGTCACTTTTGTCGTTATTGTCGTTTTCGTTTGGAAAGTGTCAAAACCGACAAAAATGTCACGGGTTAATCTTTGAATATTCTCCATGCTTCTCTTTGCGGAACAATGTCCCGATATTGTCATTGAGAAAGCGTTGAAACGTGCGCTCCTTCATCCCGTTTTGCTCGGCTATCTGTATAGCTTGGGCGGTTGTAAATGATGTAGGAAGCAGATTGACTATCGTCTGTTGTTGATTGTTGAGAGTATTCTCATTGAGGATATTTTGAACGTTCGATGCAGACTCTTTGAAATACTCCGTTAGTTTGATTGCTCGTTCCACCGTCAACAAGTCGATACAGGTCTTATCACACTCTCCGCAAGTCCATCGTGCTAATTGGATAATCAGACAGAAACGGATGATGTATATTTCCAGCTTGCAATAGATACTTACGATGGTGTCGTTTGTTTCCCGGTCGCATAACTCAGAGAAATGGTGCTGCCATTCGTAAAGTCGTCTTTTGGCATCCTCTGTGAAGAGAAGAATCTGTGGTTCTATCTCTCCAAACTCATTGAGGGCATATTCTTGTTGTATCAGCTTGCCAATAATACCATTCCACTCTTGTTCAATGTTCTCCGGTAGTTCCTTGTCATTCCAACGTGCTTTCTGTTGCAGGTTGGGCATCACAAACAGAATGCGGTCAATGAACCCATTACTGGAACGCTCACCCTTAGCCAGTTCACTGAGAATTTTCTTTTGGATAGTACCGATAACCGAGATATACGGTCGCTTGATGAAGATGGAACTCTTGGCATTCTTGCGGTCGGATATAGTTGTCTTGGCACTGAACACCGATAACCAGAATTGTTCTTCTGAACCGTTGTTGTAGCGGTTGAAGTTCTTGAACCAAGCGGATAACTCGTCAGCCCACAAGCATAAACCACGTTTGTTTTGCGCATGAATAAGGCTCAAGCCTTCAGGTGTTACATCCGAAATCAAGAAGCGTTTGCGGACTGGTTCCTGTGGAAATTGTTCTTCACCGTTATCCGCACGTTCTTTGCGGCTCATACTCATCAGCTCATCATACTTGGCAAGAGCCTTTTCAAAGACTTGATTTTGCTGATAGTCGTAATCAAGGAACGGTTTCATCGCAAAGCTAAGCGGATGGCTTTTGTTTGCTCCTGGTCTTCCTATCAATGCTATATACAGGATAGGACTTTCTATCCAGCCTTGCTTGATTTGGGCAAGATGTGTGTTACCTATGCCGACCGCTATTGCCGTAAGGATAGCTGCGGCAATGTAGTCGGTAGGGTAGTTATGGCATTCGTGTACTTCGCTGATGATGCGTTGGATTTTTGACGGGAATATGCTGACAGGAAAATCAGTACCCGTCAGTCGCATACTTAAATCAACCGCTTCGTCAATGATGGATGCCGGATTAATAGAATATGTATCCATAGCCACAACCATTAAAGTTTCACGGATGATTTGGGCTTATGACGGACACCACCTTGCATATTTGCCAGCATCTCCTCGTATGTTTGCTCGGAAGTTTTTCTTCGACCGTTTTCAATCCAAGCCAGAAGTTCATCCTCGTAGAAATAGAGTTTCTTCCCTTTCTTATAGGCAGGAAGCAGCCCTTTGCGAACCAATGTATAAATGGTAGGCTTGGCTTTTCTGATGATACGGCAAGCATCCTCAATTTCAACCAATACGTGCTTGTCTGATGCTGGCGGTTGAAGTTCCGACACCATTCTTTTCAACTCGATGACCTGTTCGGTCAGATAACCTACCGCTTCGGGCAGCTTATCAAATGTTACTGTTTCTTTTTGCATACGTCGCTCGTTTTTAATTGTTCGACGGCAAAGGAAACAGGTGTTTCAATGGTGGAATTATTCACCAAAATATAACTGATGAATAACTTTTGATGGTACTTGTTGGTGATAAGTGTTTGATAATTAGTAGATATCTGGTTGTTGACAATATCACTTATGGTAGTTATCGGAAATTATTGATTAAAAGAAGTATGATTGCTCCCGAAAATCGCAATATGATATTCGCAAATGTGATGGTATAGCTGGCTTATTATGAAAAAGCAAGGTTGGATAATGATACTGAGATAAACAGAAAGTACTATTCAAATTTATTTCAGACTAAATTCAGTAGAATATACTGCCTCCACTGAAATGTTAGTTATTGGAGACTTTATCGGTAAGTCAGAACATAGTACTTCATTAAGAGAAATGTGAATGAATGGGATTACACAGGAGTACATGGAATATGCAAAATCATTTTGCTATCGTTCCATTCAATTTTATCTTGCACTCTGATTCCGTGTGCGACATTTTGCGCTCAATTGTGGATATTTCCGAATCACGTAGAGTATGAGCGAATATCCTCTTTATAAATGTGGCAGTCTGTAGGCGTGGCTTGCCAAATGCCTTACCTATATTCCAACCAAAGTGCATGATGTCAATGGTTTTTAATTGAGCATCAACCTTTATCTGTTCTACTTTAGGCAGGGAATTGGATAGATAGTATTCCGTAATATATCCACATAGACGATTAAGGTCAGTTTCGCTAAGATAGAGAACCAAGTTTTGTTTCGTATATGAGAGAACTTTATCTAACTTTTCTTGCGATGCTCGTTCCTTTTCAGCCATAGCGTTGGCACGGAATATCTCGTATTCTGTTGGCTGATTGGATTCTTCGATGGATATATTGTTGATGGTAGAAGGTGTGGCTTCTTCCTTTGGAAGTTCTGCCACGTCTTCGTCGAGTTCGGAATACGATGAATTAGAAACTTCTTTTGCTGTGTCAGATGTAGTTTCGATTTCAATTTCGGGTTCAGATTCAGAAATGATGGATTCTGAAATAATGGTACTTTCGGCAAGTTTCGAATGTTCCACTAGAGCTTCTACCACCACAGCCTTATTACGGTAGCACTCAAATCTCATGAAGCATCTTTCTATTGTTGGGGAAAGGAGTTGTCTGAATACCATTTGTAGATTGAGGTAGATAGCTCCTATGACAATAGAGCATACTACAAGAATAAGGTAGCTGCTGAACTCGTCCCAACCATAGTGAAGTACGGTCTGGCGGGCTAAAACACCAATGATAATTATTGTACCAAAAACAATCAGATGCAATGTTATCTGTTCTATCTTTTTCTGCTCCATAGTGAGTTATATTAATCGTTTGTGTGCAAATATATAGGATTAAATTTTGAGAAAATCCATAGTTTTGCTTGTCGATGGGCTTTTGACGATATATTTCATCACTTTTCATCATGTTACATGCTTAATAATAAGCGTATTGCAAATTTTTTTGTTTTTAGATGAAAATAGTTGGAGCAACAGACTTGTGTATCTCAAAAATAAAAATTATCTGCATCATTTTGGGTAAACAATGCAGATAATCAATAGGGTATAGAGGTATAGTTTATTAGCAATACAATGTATGGTTTGTACCATTGTTGAGATATAACAGAATGTTGTTATCTTGATTATGAGCAACTTTGTTTATTAACCATCTCCTGAATGCAGCAGAATGTCCAGTGTCTATTTGATAGGATAGGGCTATAATCATGTTGAGATTATACACATCGGCACTATTCCCATTTTCCAACTTTATACATTGGCAGATGTCATACTTTTTTAAGACATTGGCTTTCAATATTGCTTTTAAACGGGAATTGATTGATCCAACTGTTGTATAGAACAAGTCGGCAATCTCCCAAACGGTCATCCATACTTCTCCATCAGAAATATGGATGCCATGTCCGTTGTTTGTTATGATTCCTCGTTTCATAGCTGTAATTTATTTCAGTGAAATCTTATTGGCTGTCTCTCGTTTCTTTACATTGACCAAATTTGCGTAGATTTGAGTAGTGGAAACGTTCTTGTGGGTTAGCATCTTTGAGACAGTGTAAATATCTGTGCCTAAGGATATTTGGATAACTGCGTAGGAGTGACGAAATCCGTGGAAGGTTATCGGCTTCGTTATTCCTGCCTTTTTGAGCCAGTTCTTCAGCGGATAGTTAATCATGCTCCGTTTCAAGCCCTTGAATACTTTGCCTGTGCCGGGCGTACCACATAGTTCGTAGGCTTCGTAACTGATGGGGAGTGTCGCTTCCGTTTGGGTTTTCTGAGTTCTGATACGCAAGCAATAGCCTTGGTCGGGAGCAATGGCAAAATCTTCCCATTGAAGATTGAGAATATCGCTGATGCGTAAACCTGTCATACAAGCGAATAGAGAAGCTGCTTTCAGAACGGGGATGTCGCAAGGAGTGGCGGCAAGTTGCTTCACTTCGTCCAGTGTCAGGTACTCTTTCTTCACATCTTGTGGTTCAATCTTGTCAAGAAAGTCATTGATGTTTTCACGCAACCATTTGTCTCGATAAGCAATTTTCAACAAACCTCTGAAAGTAGAGTAATAGCCGGATGCCGAATTGAGGGATATCGGACGATTGCAATGTTTGAGTTGCTTGGCATTTAATAGGTACTCACGAAACTTCTTACACAAGTCCACATTTACCTCGCCAAAGGTACATTGTCCTTTGACGAAGTTATAGAAATGTTGATAGACAAACGTCCATTTCTGGTCTTTGCTTCGGCACACCTTTTTGAAGTAGGCGAGGAAGTCAGCTTTCTGTTTGGTTTTATCCAAGAAGCCGAACTCTTCATTGATAAGCGACTGCACTCTGATGCAACGGATAGCCTCTGCCTTGTTCAACATATCGTTGTTGAACTCCCGTTCCATTTCGTTTTTCGGGTGGGCATAGATGTAGATGCCGAGGTATTCCCGACGACTCATCTGCATCGTTTCAGGGTTACGGACTGCCGGATAATAATCCAGATACAAGGAGATGCGATTATTCCGAATCGCTCTCTGACGAACTGTTACTTTTGTACACGTGTGTGTCATACTGTTTAATATTTAGAGTTTTACATTTGTTTGGTGCAAAGGAATAAGGTGATTCAATGGTGGGTAGATTCACCGAGAAATAACTTATTCAATCTTTGGGAGCGCAAGCAACTTATCTAGTTCGTTCTTGGAGATAAGCGTGTATTTACCTTTCTTGACCTTGGGGATGTTATGATATTTCGCATAATGATAGAGCTGGTCACGGGTGAGATTGAATTTCTCCATCGCTTCGGCTACTGTATAATATTGAGGCTCTTCGGGAGCAGCAATGCCCTTGGCTATATCCACGTGCTTCTTGGAATAGTACACCATGATTCCCTCTTTCTTTTTGGGAATGGCATTCTTGGAAACGAAACAGTAGATGGCGGATAAGGTCATGCCGAACTTCTCTTCTATTTCCTGTGTGCTGTACCATTCGGTGATGTCAGGATTCAGGGCTTTCTTGGCAAAGTAAGCGTCCATGTGCTTTTTGCTCCAGTAGGTCTTGCCACGATTGAAAGTCCGGGGAATGTTGTTCTTCTTGGCTACCACAAATATCCATGACTCGTTTACATGATATTTCTCTTTGACATCTGCGGTGGTGTAGAAGTCGGTGATAGGGGCCTTCTCTTTTGTTGGAGTATGGAACTCTGTCGGATTATTGAATAACTCATCAATATCCTCTTTCTTCAAAAGGTATTTGAAGCCCAATCGAGTAACCTTTAATTCACCTCGTTTAATGTATCCGTAAACGGTAGGTCGGGTTACTCCGAGATAGATTGCGGTCTCGGTAATTGTGAGAAATGGTTTGTCTTTGATTCTTTCAATAGGTTTTTCATCAATCTTCTTCTTCACAAATTGATTGTTATCCTTGATTACTTCGTCACGCTTCTTCTTTTTATAAAGAGCGTTAGCGCATTGTTTAGAACAACATGCCGTTGTTGTTTTCTGGGCGATAAACTCTTTACCGCACCAAGCGCATATTCGTTTAATTTTCAGGTTACTGCTCATTTTAATTCATCTTTATTTCTCCGTTATTACTGTAAATTCCCGTAAAACTGTGTAAAATGGCGTATAGTTTCTCTACTACCTTTCTACAGGATTTTCAGTCTTTAACAAGCGAGTAACAAATACGGTACAAAAATGAGCTGAAAAAGCCCTATAAACGATAACTATTGCTTATAAGGCTAAAAAGAAAGGCGCTCAAAATGAACGCCTTGATAATCATTGATGATATATGCTAATCGTTGGTAATTACTTCCTATTTGCCGATGCAGAATTTCTTAAAAATATTCCCCAATACTTCATCTGTAGTAATTTCACCGCCTACAATTTCGGCCAGATGGAAAAGGCATTCACGTAAATCCTGACTGATGAAATCACCGGAAAGGTGAGTTTGAAGTCCGTTTTGTACGCGGTGGATATCTTCGAGAGCCAGAGATAATGCCTCGTAGTGTCTCACATTCGTGACGATGAGGTCGGAAGAAGTCAGTTCAGGGACAGAGGCTACCTTTACAAGGAGATTTTGCAGTTCTTGGATACCTGTTTTTTCTTTGGCAGAAATAGATAGCGTGACAGTGTTTTCTGGCAAGCCGGATAGCTTTGTCGGGACAGGCGATACTTGGTCTGATTTGTTCAACAAGATGATGAGTTGTTTGTTGGAACAGAGAGGGAGGATACGGGGCGAAAGTTGTCGGATTTGGGCTTCCGCACAAGTATTGTCTACGACCCATAGGACAATTTCCGCTTGTTCCATCTTGTGGAAACTGCGTGCAATCCCCATGTTTTCTATTGTGTCGTGGGTGTCGCGTATACCGGCGGTGTCGATAAATCTGAACGTGATGCCGCTGAGGTTTACCGTGTCTTCAATCACATCGCGCGTTGTGCCGTGTATGTCGCTCACAATAGCCTTTTCTTCGTTGAGCAGCGTGTTCAGGAGCGTGGACTTTCCTGCATTGGTTTCACCGACGATAGCTACGGGTATTCCATTTTTGAGGACGTTTCCCACGCTGAATGAGTGGACCAATCCATTGATGACTTTTTCTATATCTCCGGCAATGGTTTCCAATTCGCTACGGTCGGCAAACTCTAGCTCCTCATGGTCACTGAAATCCAATTCCAGTTCCATCAGGGAGGTGAGGTGGAGCAAGCGTTCGCGCAAGGCAGACAGTTCGCGGCTGAAACCGCCCCTCATCTGGTTCATGGCCATCCGGTGGGTGGCAGCGGACGAAGAGGCTATCAGGTCTGCCACGGCCTCTGCCTGGCTCAAATCCATCTTTCCGTTCAGGAAGGCACGTTGTGTGAACTCACCCGGACCGGCCGCACTGCATCCTTTCCGGATGAGCAGTTGCATGACTTGTTGCAAGATGAAAGACGAACCGTGGCATGAGATTTCCACGCAATCTTCGCCCGTGTAAGAATGAGGTGACTTGAACAAACCGATCAATACTTCATCAATGATCTCCCCATCGTCTTGCCGGATATGTCCGAATGCCATGGTGTAAGCCTTGCGTTCGGAAAGGGGGAGGGGGTGTTTACCTGCGGGAGTAAAAATACGGTCGGTTATGGCGATGGCATCTTTTCCTGAGATGCGGATTACGCCAATGGCACCTCCTTGTGCAGTGGCAATGGCACAAATTGTATCTTGCGTGTTCATGAGAGCTGTTTGCTATTTCAGAAACTCCCCGTCGCGTCTGTAGTGCAGACGGACGGAGAGGGATATGAATGTTTAATAGGTCATCGGTACAGTGTGGCAGCCATCAGGTTGACCATTTCTTCCAACCCCTTACGGTCGGTTTCGTCGAAACTGTCCGCTTTGTCACTATCTATGTCCAATACTCCTTTTATTACCTTATTATATATGATTGGAATCACGATTTCAGAACGGGATTCGCTGCTGCATGCGATATGTCCGGGAAAAAGATCCACATCGGGCACTATCAGAGGGCATGCCTTCTCCCATGCCGTACCGCAGACACCACGTCCTTTCCGGATACGGTAGCAGGCAATGCTCCCTTGGAACGGCCCGAGTGTGAGTTCTTGTTCGGATTTCACCAGATAAAATCCTACCCAGAAGAACCCGAACGCTTCTTTCAGTGCAGCCACCGTGTTGGCCATTACGCTTATCTCGTCCCGTTCCCCTTCGATAAGCGCGGCGTAATGTTTGAGAAATTGGCGGTAGCGTTCGCTTTTGTCTGAATCCTCAGAGGGTTTGAAATCGATATTCATGCTTGTATAATCGTTTAAATCCGGTCGATAACCAACTGAATCAGATCGTCGATTTTGTTTTTGTAACTGGGGTCAGCTTCTCCGGCTACCCGGTTGGCTATCACCATGCAACATGTCGTAGCCTTGTGCCCCATCAGGCGGGCTAATCCGGCTAATGCGGAACTTTCCATTTCGAAATTGGTGATTTGAAGCCCGTTGTAAGAAAAGCTTTCAATCTTCTCGTTCTGGCGGGGGTCTGCCAAAGGAATGCGGAGCTGACGGCCTTGCGGGCCGAAGAATCCACCGCAGGCTACGGTGATGCCCCGTACCATATCGTCGGCAGCTATGCGTTCTATCAGTTCCGGATGTGCGTCGATGACGTAAGGAGCAGGGGCGCACAGGTTTCCGCTCCATCCCAAATGATTAAGCAACGCGCGTTCTAACGGCAGGTCGCATACGGCATTGCGCCCTTCATAGAAGTTCAGCAAACCGTCGAAACCGACTGATTTTACGGAACAAATGAATGTGCCGACCGGCGTATAAGGCTGAAGCCCGCCGCATGTACCGATGCGCACCAGTTCCAAGCTGCGGAGCTTTGCTTTTTCCCTGCGGCTGTTGAAGTCGATGTTGGCCAAGGCGTCCAGTTCGTTCATGACGATGTCGATGTTGTCGCAGCCTATGCCGGTGGATACGACCGTGATACGTTTTCCTTTATGCGTACCCGTGATTGTTCTGAATTCGCGGCTAGAGATGTCGCATTCCTGGGTGTCGAAATGGGCTGCCACTACGGGGACACGCCCCGGGTCGCCCACGAGGATGACCTTGTCTGCCAGTTGTTCCGGTTTTACGTGAAGATGGAATATGCTCCCGTCTTCGTTGATGATAAGCTCTGATGGTGCAAAATACTTGTTCATAAGCGTTATGGTTTTAAAAGATAAACATGATCATTTTTTGTGTGATTGTATTTCTATATTGCGGATGGTTTTGGCTTCCGCACGCAGTGCCGTTTCAGCCTTTTCGCATTGTGCTTCAAGCTGAAGGATTTGTTGGCTCAACGTTTGACGTTGCGCGTCGTTGCCGTTGGCATACCGGTCGCGCAGGGTTTGCAGTTGTTGGCGGTCTTTGTCCAGTTGCATACGGTTCTTCTGCCATGCAGCCATTTTTTTGCGTGCTTCCGGAGATTTGAAGTCGTCCAACAAGGTGTAAGTGTTGCGGTTGTCTATGACAAACTCGAAGTCCTTCTGCTTCTTGACCACCTTGGGTGCACTCAGTGCGGCTTGCAGCCTTTGCCGTGCCTGTGCCACGGCTTCCTTGTCCCCCCATGTCTCCGCAATACTGTGGATAAGGGCCAGACGGCATAGTTCATCCTCCTCGTATATATTGGCATCATACACCTTGCGGACATCGTTCGGGATGAAGATGTAGATACACACCTTGTCCTTCGGTTGGTTCCGGTCGGACACGAACCATCCCAGTTGGTTGAACTCGTCAATGGCCAACATGTAGTCATTGGCAGGCGAGTTGAAAGGCATGCCAAGGTTTTCCGGATAGAGGAATTTCTTCTCATCCATGTCATAGCGTGTCACGAAGATGTCATATCCTCCGATGCTTTCCTCTCCTTGGGCGGCATAGTAAAGCGTGATGCCATCGGATAGCATGAACGGATAGTTCTGCGCGTCATCTCCGTCCAACTCATCCAATTTATGGGGATTGGTCCATTGGCCTCCCACAAGGTCGCTGGTAAACAACCGGAGGTATTTGTTCTCGTCCGGTTGTGCGAAATATATCTTATTGCCCAATTCGGACAGGTAGACTGTGCAATTGTTTTCGTCCGGACGGTTGAAGAATGTGCCGTACGGACTGATTTCCCCGCTTTCCGGACTGAGTTTGATGTGGTTCAGGAACGTATTCTTGTCCACGACCAGGCTGTCTATGACCGTCACCCGTTCCGTAGCTCTCATCATGGAGCGCAACCGGGCTATTTTCTGCAATTTTCCTTCTTCCACGTCGGTCGGTTGCCGTTTGCGTTTCAGCTTCTTGATGTCCTGATTAAGGAGTTCTTCCGCCTCGTCAAACTGGTAATGATTCATATAATATTCAGCCGTCGGGGTTGGTATGGCCTGCCCGTTCTTCTGCGCTTGCGAAGGCAAGGAAAGCAAAAGGGAACAAAATACCGGCAATATATATTTCTTCATGTTCAAACTGATGGTTATACCTTATTTATTCAAAGGTAGGGATTTATTCTTTATCCTGTATCCTTTTCTAATAATATTTAACGTGGAAAGGACGCTCCACGCGGTCTTTTAGGTCGGTGTAAAGGAATCCTCTTTCTTCCTAAAGCGTTACATTTTTCCTGTCGCTGAAAGGCTCGTTTCATTTGCCGCAGAACGGAAAATTAATCTAAGCCAAACGATTTTTCATTCTGCGCCAAATGATTTTTCGTTCTGCGGAGATTGATTTCGCTGTTGTATGTTATTGATTTTCAGTGCGCAATAAAACGGTGCGGTGGTGGTAAAAAATCTGTATAAAAGCATTCGTCCTGTGCGTTTCAAGTTTGGGGCGCACGCAGGACGTTGCGCGGCAGGCAGAGGGTGAACATGCTGCCTTTCCCCACGGCGGAATGCAGGATGATGTAGCCGTGGTGTTGGTTGACGATTTGCTTGCATAGGGCCAGACCGATGCCCGAACCGTTCGGTTTGGTGGTGTAGAACGGGACGAAGATGCGCTCCTGCGCCTCCACGGGGATGCCTTGCCCGTAGTCCTGCACGCTGATTTGCACTTCGTCCTCGGCCGTGTTCCGGCGCAAATGGATTTTTATTTCGCTTTCGGGGCTTGGGGACGCGTCGCGTGCGTTGGTAATTAGGTTAATCAAGACCTGTTCGATTTGGGAGCGGTCGGCCTGGAACGTGAAACCGGGATAAGGTTGGTCGAAGGTGAGGTGCGTGCCCTCGAACAGCTTTTTCAAGTCGTCGAAAAGCTCGTCCACACGGATGGCTGCGTATTGCGGAGGGGGCACACGGGTCAGTTTGCGGTAGTTCTCCGTGAAGTGGAGCAGGCCCTTGCTGCGGCGGTAGATGGCCTGCAAGGCTTGCTGCATCTGGCCGTACTGTTGGGCGGAAGGTTCTGCCGTGGGGGCTTGCCGGGTGAGCGTCTCGCTCAGCGACAGGATGGGGGTGAGGGAGTTCATGATTTCGTGGGTCAGCACCCGGGTGAGCGTCTTCCACGATTCCAGTTGCTGTTCTTCCAATACGTGGTGTATGTCTTTGAGCGTGAGGAGTATCCGTGGGCGGTTGTCCAAAGTGAAGCGTGTGGACGAGAGCAAGAGTTCTTTCGTTTGCCCGTGGCGTTCCACCGGCACTACGCGCGCCTCCGGTCCGGACCGCCGCAACCATTCCTCCGGCACGCGCCGACACGTGCCGACTTGTGCCGTGGCCGCCCGGTTCATCCATTCCACGTGCCCTTCGCCGTCGCACGAGACGATGCCGGTGTCCACGTGGTCGAGCAGGAGTTGGTAATATTTCTGCCGTGTGGCCTCGTCGAACAGCTGTTGCCGGTATGCGGCGAGCGTGTGTTCGACTTCCCGTTCCAGGCCGAGGGCGTGGCCGGATTCCTCCGGGGCGAAACGGGGAATCTCTTTCAACCCACTGTGGCGGATGCCCCGTATGAAAGAGCGCAACAGCCGGATTTGGCATGTCTGCCGGTGGTGGAGGGAAGCATACAGGCCGATGAAGGCCGCGACGCACACGGCAGCGGTGAGCCACAGTTGCTCCGCAGCGCAGAAACAGGCGGCTGAGGCCGTCAGGAACAACCCTGCGCCGCAGGCGGCTGCCTGCCAATGAGGGGGTATTTTCATAAGCCTAATTTTTCGAGTTTGCGATAGAGCGAGTAGCGCGTGATGCCCAACATCTGGGCGGCGCGGCTCATGTTGCCTTCGCACAGGCGGACGGCTTTCTCCACGGCGTTGCGTTCCAATGCTTCCAAGTTGAGTGTCCCGCCGTCGGCCACGGGCGATGCCGGGGCGTGCAGCAGGAAGTCGTCGGCATGGAGGGTGTCGGCGTTGCAGAGCACGACGGCGCGTTCGATGGCATGTTGCAGTTCGCGCACGTTGCCCGGCCAGGCATACCGTTGCAGCTTGCCCCTCGCGTCGCGTGCGATTTGCCGGATGTCTTTCTTGTATTTCCGTGCGTACGTCCGCAGGAAATGGTCGGCTAGCAGTTGGATGTCCTCGCCGCGTTCGCGCAGGGGCGGGATGTGGATTTCCACCGTGTTGATGCGGTAGAACAGGTCTTGCCGGAACGTGCCCTCCGTCACCTGCGCGTGCAAGTCGGCGTTGGTGGCGCATATCAGGCGCACGTCTATCGGAATCTCGTGCGTGCCGCCGAGCCTCACGATGCGCCTTTTCTCCAAGGCCGTGAGCAGCTTGCTTTGGGCGGCGGGGGAGAGGTTGCCCACTTCGTCGAGGAAGAGCGTACCCCCGTGAGCCAGTTCCAGCCGTCCTTTCTTTTCTTTGCGGGCATCGGTGAAGGCCCCTTTCTCGTATCCGAACAGTTCGCTCTCGAACAAGGTTTCCGGCACGGCACCCACGTCGATGGTCACGAACGGTTCTGCCGCACGCGACGAATGGGCGAGAAGATAACGGGCCACTACGTCCTTCCCCGTGCCGTTCTCGCCCAACAGGAGCACGTTCACGTTGGCCTCGTGCAAGCGTCCGATGGTGGAGATGATGTTCCTCATGCCCTCCGACTCGCCGATGAGCAGGGGTTGCGGTGTTTCCCGTTCGGCACTGAGGGCTTCCACACGCTCCTCGAGCCGTCCCACCTCCGTCTGTGAGCGGCGCAACTTCATGGCGGCGTGGAGCGTGGCCAGCAGCTTGTCGTTTTCCCAAGGTTTCGACACGAAGTCCGTAGCTCCGGCCTTGATGGCCTGCACGGCTTTGTCCGTGTCGGCATAGGCCGTCATCATGACCACCACGGCATGGCGGTCCAGTTTCAGGATTTCCTGCAGGCAGTCCATGCCCTCCTGTCCGCTCACGGTGTCGCGGGTGAAGTTCATGTCCAGCAGTACGATGTCCGGCCGGAAGTCGGTGATGAAATGTACGATACGGTCGGGCGAGCGCATGACCTTGACTTTCTCCGCGTAGGGTTCAAGCAGGAGATGGAGGGCGAAGAGCACGTCTTCGTTGTCGTCTATGATGAGTATTTTTCCTAATGCAGGCATAGAATATGGTATTTGATGCGAGGCAAAGTTACGCAAAAATGTGTGCGGATGTGCATTTTCGCACATAAAAAGTGCAAATCCGCACAACTTGTTTTCCGGTGTGGATGGGGTATCCATTTGGAATACAGTTGTTTGCATTTTTGGCACGCAAATTGGATGTGATTGGTTGTAACCGAATGATAAAAAGACTTATGGACATCAGAATGCGGATAGGATGCGTGGCATGCGTAGCGTGTTGGGGCTTGGGGATGGCGGCACAGCCTCTTCCGCCCACGGGCGGTTGGGGACTGGACGACGTGGTGCTCCAGGCCTGTCAGTCTTCGCCCGACGCGTTGGCCGCGCGCCATACATTCCGCTCGGCTTATTGGGACTATCGCTCGTTCCGGGCTGATTACTTGCCTTCGCTCACGTTGACTTCCGGGCCGAACCTCGACCGTTCCATCAACCAAATCACGATGGAAGACGGGTCGGTGCGTTTCGTCGAGCAAAACCTGTTGAACACCGACCTGTCCCTGCGCGTGCAGCAGAATGTCAGTTGGACGGGTGGCACGTTGTCCTTGGAATCCTCCCTCTTGCGTACGGATTTGCTGAGCGACCGCACTTTTTCATGGAAGAGCGTGCCGGTCAACATCGGCTACAGCCAGTCACTTTTCGGGTACAACAACCTGAAGTGGAGGCGGCGCATCGAACCGGTGCGCTACGAGGAGGCGCAGCGGTCTTATCTGGAGACGATGGAGTTGGTAGCCGCACGGGCCGTGGACAAGTTCTTCGCGTTGGCCATGGCACAGAGCAACTATGCCACGGCGTGCCAGAATTTCGCCCATGCCGACACGCTCTACCGTTTCGCACAGGGGCGTTACCAGATTGGTACGACCACCGAGAACGAGATGCTCCAGCTCGAAATCAACCGCCTGAACGAGGAGACCAACCGGCTGAATGCCCGTATCGAGATGGACGAATGCGCCTTGGACTTGCGTTCCTATCTGGGTTTGCATGAAGGCGATACCTTGCCCGCGATACGGATGGTCACGGAAGTGCCCGACGTGATGGTGGAGGAGGGGGCAGCCTTGCAGTGGGCGCATCTCCACAGTCCCGACATCCTCTACATGAAGCGGCGCAAGTTGGAGGCGGAAAGCAACGTGGCGCAGGCCAAGGCCAACGCCGGCCTGAAAGCCGACCTCTATCTCCGTTTCGGCCTGACGCAGACGGCAGAGAAATTCTCTTCCACCTACCGCCATCCGCTCGACCAACAGGCGGTGAGCATCGGCATCACCTTGCCCATCCTGGACTGGGGAAAGGGGCGCGGACAAGTGCGCGTGGCCCGTTCGCAGCGGGACTTGGTGGAGACGCAAGTGGAGCAGAGCCGCACGGACTTCGACCAGAACATCCGCAAGTTGGTGGGGCAGTTCAACCTGCAGGGGCTACGTGTGCGCGTGGCGGCCCGCACGGACAGCACGGCCTTGCGCCGCAGCGAGGTGGCGCGCCGCCTGTACGTGTTGGGAAAATCCAGTGTGCTCGACCTCAACGCCTCTATCGAGGAGAAAGATGCCGCACGCCGGAATTACCTGAACGCCTTGCACACTTACTGGAGCCTCTACTACACCCTGCGCAGCCTGACGCTCTACGACTTCTTCGAAGGCCGCCCGTTGCAGGTGGATTACGGGCAACTGGTGAAAGACTGAACCTGAATGTGTAACGTTTATACCTTATTATATATATGGACATACAACTCAAGAAAAAACCGTGGTTCGTGCGCCACAAATATTATGTGTCGGGAGGCATCGTGTTCCTCTCCTTGGCTGCCTATACGGTGGTCTTGCTGTTCTCGCCCGAGAAACAACGCGTGTCGGCCGATACGTTGGGACTTGCCGAAGCCGTAGAGGCCGACTTTTTGGAATACGTGGAGCAGGAGGGGGTGGTGCAACCCATGCTGTCCTTGCGCGTGAACAGCCGGATAAGCGGCTACGTGGAGCGCATCGTGGCTGAAGAGGGCGCACGGGTGCGGCAGGGCGACACGTTGCTAGTGCTGTCCAATCCCGAGTTGTTGGACGAGATGGAGGTGCAGGAGAATGCCCTGCACAAGCAACTCATGTCCTACCGTGAGCAGGAAATCGAGATGGAACAGAAGACTTTGCTCTTGCGCAAACAGGTGTTGCAGAACCGTTATGAGCTGCAACGCATTTCGGACAGCTATGCCCTGAGCCAAGAGGAGTTCCGCATGGGCATCAAGAGCAAGGCGGAACTGGAGGTGGCGCGGCAGGAGTACGAGTACAAGACCCGTGCGGCGGAACTGGAACAGGAGAGCCTGCAGCACGATTCGGCGGCCACCATCGTGCGCCGCTCGCTCATCCGCAACGACAGGGAGCAGGAAATCCGGAAATTCGAGCGGGTGAAGGCCAAGCAGGAGTGGCTCGTGGTGCGTGCGCCCCTCACGGGGCAGTTGAGCAACCTCACGGTCGTGCCCGGCCAACAGGTGCAGGCCGGAGGGGAAATCGGCGAAGTCAAGGTGCTCGACCGCTATAAGGTGCGGGTCACTCCCGGGGAGTATTACATCGACCGTATCGTAAGCGGGCTTCCAGCCAAGGGCACTTACAAGGGCAAGCCGTATGCCATGTCGGTGCGGCGCGTCGTACCGGAGGTCAAGGACCGCATGTTTACCGTGGACTTGGCTTTTACGGGCGAGGTGCCTCCGTCCTTGCGCCTCGGGCAGGCTCTGCGCGTGCAGATAGAATTGGGTAACCCGGAACGGGTGCTGACCATCCCTCGTGGCGATTTCTATTCCGTGACGGGCGGACAGTGGATTTATAAGGTGGTGCCGGGCGAGAGCCGTGCCGTGCGCACGTTCATCCGTTTGGGGAGGCAAAACCCCAAGCAATATGAAGTGTTGGAAGGCCTGCAACCCGGCGACCGTGTCATTACGTCCGGCTACAGCCGTTATGGCGACGTGGAGGAATTGGCATGGGACGAATGAAACCAAGGAAACAGTTTGAAGCTATGGGAATAATAAGTTTGTGGGTTCAGAACCTGAAACAGGCCTTGCGCAATCTGCGCGGCCACAGTTGGCAGGCCGGAATCTTAAACATGAATATTAACCTATAAATGAGAATAATGTATGGAAACGATGATTCAAGTGAATGAATTGACGAAAGTGTTCAGAAGCCATTTCCTGAGCCGTGTACCGGATAGATTGTTCGATGGGCATGTGTTGGGTAGTGAAGAATCCGGATTGCAGAATCTTTAGAAAGCGGAGGTTGCCATGGGTTTATGGATTCAGAATTTCAAACAGGCCCTTCGCGGCCTGCGCCACCAAGGATGGCAGGCCGTAGTTTCTGTGGCCGGTTTGGCGGTGAGCATCGTGTGCCTGACATTTAGCGTGAACTGGCTGTGGACAGAGACGCACTATGACAGTTTCCGGCCAGGGTATAAGGATTTGTATGTATTGGAACGGGGAGATTCCTTATGGCGTTCCCCTCACGTTTGGTACGGTTTAGGCATTGAAGTGGACAGTTTGTTGGGCGAGAATGCGCAGGTAGGTATATACCGAGGTCAAAGGGGGCGAGAACGTTTTTGTCTGTCCGACCGTCCCGAGACGGCTTTCTATGCACAGGGGCTTGCGGCTTCCACGGGGATGGTATCTGCATTGGGATGCCGCATCCTGTCCGGTTCTTTGGAAGAAGTGGATGCTTCTCAGGACCGGTTCATCCTGACCGAAAGCATGGCTCGTCGGTTGTTCGGGCGCATAGATGTGGTCGGCGAGAGAATATGCCGCATGCAAGGCAACAACGCTTCGTATTATACGGTGGGTGCCGTGGTGGAAGACTGCGGGGGGAAGAGCAATTTGTATTACGATTTTATCCGGCCGTTGTGGGTAGGTGATTATGAGAGGAATAGCGTCAACTACTGTAATTTCCATATCTTGCTCCGCACATCCAATCCGGAACAGACGGGACGCGAACTTTCACGCATAGATCCCGAAGAAAAAGGTTCCACAGGGAAACTGGTGCTGACACCGTTGCGCACGTACCATAAGACGGGCGACGGCTCCAGCTTTGTCAAGGCTTACTTCTACCAACTGGCGTTTGTGGCGGTGTCTTTGTTATTGGTGCTGAGTGCCGTGGTGAATCTGTTGGCGGTTTATACTTCTGTCTTTTTGGGTCGCATTCGTGAGTATGCTTTGCGGCGGAGTCTGGGGGCATCAACCGCGCAGAACGCCGGATGGATGCTCACCGAGGTGCTGCCGGTGGTTTTCCTCGGGCTGTTGTTGGCAGCGATGGGAGAAGAATGGCTGAGGTATGAAGGTTATGTGTTGGGCGATGCGGAACAGGTAGGCCGTTTCCTTGTGGCTGTGTCGGGATTTGTCGTGTTGCTTTGTCTCGCGGGGATGGGATACCCTGTATGGAAAATGAAGGATTCTTACTATCGGTCTTTCTCCGGCCAATCCCGTGGGCAGCGGACGCACGCATGGATGCTCGTGGTACAATGTTTCGCGAGTGCGTTGTTGCTTTTCCTTTCGTTGGGGATGCAACGCCAGATTTCGGGGATGGTCCATTCCGACTTAGGCTTCGAGCGCAATAATATCTTGAGGTTGTACACCGGTTGGATGGCTTTGCCGGGACAGGACGAGGTATATGACTATATGCCGATTTTTGAAAGTCTTCCTCAGGAGTTCCGTAAGGAGGCCGGTTCTGGTATTACGGATGCCATCGCGATGCGCAGTGACATCTTCAATTCGGTGACGAAGCACCGTATTTCGGTATGGACAGAAGAAGAACTGTCGTCCGGAAAGGAAAATTACGATGGGGACTATAATCAAATAAGATATGCGGAAATTCCTTTCCGTGCCATGGAGTTTTTCGGAATCAAGTCCAAGGACAGTGCAATGCTATCTCCCAAGGCCGAGCAGGCAGGAAAGTTGCAAGTCATGTTGAACAGTTCGGCCATGCAGGCTTTCCACGTGGGGGATGTACGTGAATCCCGGTTGTACACCGGCAGTCTGTTGAGTAATGAAAATTGCAGTTTTTGGGGAGGCGACGAACTGGCTCATTACAATTATCAGGCATTAAACATCGTGGGCGAAGCGAATATCCGCTTGTCGGATTTCCACCATGGCGAGGAAGCTATGATGTTGGTGGGCGTACCCGAGAACCACGTCTGCCGTTTCAAGGAGCACGATGCCATATATATCAAGTATGAAGAAGGGAAACGCGAAGCCGCCGAGGCTGCCGTCCACCGCGTGTTGCAGCGTTTTGACGTGCCGGAAGAGAAAATCATCTTGTCGTCTTTGGACGAATACATATCGGGAAATTACAAAGAGGAAACGTATTACGCCAACCTTCTGAGCGCGTTGACAGTGTTCAGCGTACTGATAACTTTCTCCGGCGTGTTCTCCATGCTGCTCTACTCGTTGCGCCTGCGGCGGCGGAGCATGGCCATCCGCCGGGTGATGGGCGCGGGTTTCCGCGATGTCTTCCGGCCCCAGCTCCGGTCTTATCTGTTTTATGTCGTGGTGGGCGGCGTGTTGGCCTACTTCCCGGCGGCGTTGCTCATGCACAAATGGATGGAATATTTCCACTACGGTGAGACACCGGGCGTGGGACTGATGGCGGCCATCGTGTGCGGCATGTGTGTGGTGGTATCGCTCATCGTTTACGGACAGGTGCGCCGATGCATGAACGACAAGCCGGTGGAAGTGCTCCGGCCGGAAGCTTAAACATAAATATTAATTGATAAATGAGAATAATGTATGGAAACGATGATTCAAGTGAATGAATTGACAAAAGTGTTCAAGACAGACGAAGTGGAAACTTGGGCTTTGGACAAAGTGAATATCGAGATAGGTCAGGGTGAGTTTGTGGCCGTCATGGGGCCTTCGGGCTGTGGCAAGTCCACGTTGCTTCACATTCTCGGCCTGTTGGACAGCCCGTCTTCGGGGCAATATATGCTCGACGGGAAAGACGTGTCCTCCTGTAGCGAGTCGAAACGGAACGAATTGCGCAAAGGCATGTTGGGGTTCGTGTTCCAGAGTTTCAACCTCATCGACGAGCTGACGGTGCAGGAGAACATCGCCTTGCCGTTGCTCTACATGGGTGTGCCGAAGCAGGAACGCCAGCGCAGGGTGGAGGAGGCCATGGCCCGCATGGACATCATGCACCGTTCACGCCATTATCCCCGTCAGATTTCCGGAGGACAGCAGCAGCGCACAGCCATCGCCCGTGCCATCGTGACCCGTCCGAAGTTGATTCTGGCCGACGAGCCGACGGGAAACTTGGATTCCAAGAACGGCAAGGAGGTGATGGGCTTGCTCGGCGAACTGCACCGCGAAGGGACGACCATCGTCATGGTGACCCATTCGCAGCATGATGCGGGCTATGCCGACCGCATCATCCATCTGTTCGACGGGCATGTGCTGGGTGAGGAAGAAGTTGGATTGCAGAACCTTTAGAAGCGGAGGTTGCCATGGGTTTATGGATTCAGAATTTCAAGCAGGCCCTTCGCGGCCTGCGCCACCAAGGGTGGCAGGCCGTGGTCTCTGTGTCCGGTTTGGCGGTGAGCATCGTGTGCCTGACGTTCAGCGTGAACTGGCTGTGGACGGAGACGCATTATGACAGTTTCCGGCCGGGGTATAAGGATTTGTATGTGGTGGAACGGGAAGATTCTTTGGAGCATACCGAATCCCTGTTGTATCGTTGGGGTGACAGGGTAAGCAGTGTGTTGGGGAAGGAAGCTATGGTTGGCATGTACCGTTACCAAGGAGGGCGGGAACGTGTTTACCTGCCGGATCGTCCCGAAACGTTTTTTTATGCGCAAGAGCTGTCTGCATCTACGGAGATGGTAGCCTTGTTGGGATGCCGTGTTCTTTCCGGTTCGCTCGAAGAAGTGGCGGCTGCGGATAACCGGATTGTCTTGACCGAAACTATGGCCCGCAAGTTGTTCGGGCGTATAGATGTGTGTGGCGAGAGTGTATGCCACATACAGAAGTGGCGGCAGTTGCTTTATACAGTGGGAGCCGTGGTGGAGGACTGCCGGGGAAAGAGCAATTTGCATTATGACTTTATCAGTCCGTTGTGGGTGGAGGATTATGAGAGGAATAGTGCGGTTCATGAAAATTTCAGGATTCTGGTCCGCACATCCCGTCCGGAGCGGACGGAAAGCGAACTTTCACGCGTGGATATAAAAGATAGTTATCCCACGGGAAAACTGGTGCTGACCCCTTTACGTATGTTTCACAAGATGGGAGACGGCTCCGGTTTTGTCCGGGCTTACTTTTACCAACTGGCGTTTGTGGCAGTGTCTTTGCTATTGGTGTTGAGTGCCGTAGTGAATCTGTTGGCGGTTTACACGTCTATATTTTTAGGACGAATCCGTGAGTATGCTTTGCGGCGGAGCTTGGGTGCCTCGGATGCGCAGAATGCCAAATGGATGCTTACTGAGATGTTACCGGTGGTGTTCCTCGGGCTGTTGTTGGCAGCGATGGGCGAAGAGTGGTTGAGGTATGAGGGGTATGTGTTGGGCGATGCAGGGCAGATAGGCCGTTGCCTTGCGGTGGTGTCGGGATTCGTGGTGTTGCTTTGCCTCTTGGGGATGGGGTATCCGGTGTGGAAGATGCAGAATACTTATCGCTTGTCTTTCTGCGGTCAGTCTCAGGGACAGCGGACGCACGCGTGGATGCTTGTGGTGCAATGTTTCGCGAGTGCGTTGCTGCTTTTCCTTTCGTTGGGGATGCAACGCCAGATTTCCGGGATGATTCATTCCGATTTGGGCTTCGAGCGCAACAACATCTTGCGGTTGTACACTGGGTGGCTGACTTTGCGGGGACAGGATGAGGTGTACAACTATATGTCTATTTTTAAAAATTTGCCCCAAGAGTTCCGTAAAGAATCCGCTTCGGGTATTACGGATGCAATAGCCATGCCCGGTGATATTTTCAACCCGGTGTCGTTGCACTATATTTCGGTAGGGTCGGAAGAAGAACTGGCCGAGAGAAAAGAAAGTAATGAAAGTGGAGATATGGGGGTGAGATATGCGGAGATTCCTTTCCGTGCCATGGAGTTTTTCGGAATCAAGTCCAAGAATGGTGCTACGTTCTCCCCCAAGGCCGAGCATGCCGGTAAACTGCAGGTCCTGTTCAATGGCTCTGCCATGCAGGCGTTCAACGTGAAGGATGTGCGCAAGGCACGGTTGTACACCGGTAAAATGACGGGTAATGAACAGTGCATCCTGTTAAAAACAGATTATAATACGCATTACGAGCATCAGGCATTGAATATTGTGGGCGAAGTGGACATTCGTTTGTCTGATTTCCATAAAGGAGAAGAAAAGATGATGTTGGTAGGTGTTCCGGAGAATCATCAATGTGACTTCTTTGAGCACGATGCCGTATATATCAAGCATGAAGAGGGTAAGCGCAAAGAAGCCGAGGCTGCCGTCCGCCGCGTGTTGCAGCGTTTTGACGTGCCGGAAGAGAAAATCATCTTGTCGTCTTTGGACGAATACATATCGGGAAATTACAAAGAGGAAACGTATTACGCCAACCTTCTGAGCGCGTTGACAGTGTTCAGCGTACTGATAACTTTCTCCGGCGTGTTCTCCATGCTGCTCTACTCGTTGCGCCTGCGGCGGCGGAGCATGGCCATCCGCCGGGTGATGGGCGCGGGTTTCCGCGATGTCTTCCGGCCCCAGCTCCGGTCTTATCTGTTTTATGTCGTGGTGGGCGGCGTGTTGGCCTACTTCCCGGCGGCGTTGCTCATGCACAAATGGATGGAATATTTCCATTACGGTGAGGCACCGGGCATAGGACTGATGGCGGCCATCGTGTGCGGTATATGCGTGGTGGTGTCGCTCATCGTCTACGGACAGGTGCGCCGTTGCATGAACGACAAGCCGGTGGAAGTGCTCCGGCCGGAATCGTGATAAGATATAACTGTTTTTCATTTTCCGGGACTGTCCCTGTACGGATGCTTTCTGTGCAGGGACGGTCTTTTTGGTACAGTAGCCGGAGCGGCCGTCACAGGATTTTTAGGGCAATCCGGGCGCATGCTTCTGCGTCGGCCAAGGCATGATGGTGCTGCGTCAGGTCGTATCCGCAGCGGAGGGCTACTGTTTGCAGTTGATGGTTGGGCAAGTCCCGGCCGAATGCAAGACGGGAAGCGCGGAGGGTGCAATGGAACGGGTAACCGGGGTATTCCATGCCATAGGCTTGGAAGGCGGCTTTCAGGCATCCTTCGTCGAACGGGCGGTTGTGAGCCACCAAGGGCAAACCTTCAATCAAGGGTATGATTTCGCGCCATACCTCCGGGAAAGGGGCGGCGTGGGCCGTATCCTGAAAGGAAAGCCCGTGAACCTGTGTGTTCCAATAGTTATAGTAATTGGGATAGGGGCGTACCAGACGGTAGTGTCGGATGGTAATTTCCCGGTTGCGGACCACCACGAGCCCCACGCTGCAAATGCTGGAACGTTGCCCGTTGGCGGTCTCGAAATCTATGGCGGCAAAGTCGTTCATGTCGTAGTGCGCGGAAGTGTACGTTTGATTGCAAAAATAGCAATAATGCGTCAATTTACGGTAGGGGATGCCATAAATCCTTGCGGAAACTTGGCAGGGCAGCCTTGTTTCGATAATTTTGTTTTGAAAAATCCCTAACGGGCATCCTTGCTTGGGATAAGAGCAGGATAAGATTTTTGTTTTAACAACCTAACAAACCACATTTATGAAAAAATGCGTTTATGCAGTATGCGCTTTGCTGTGGGCGGGCTGTACCGCCTCCCGTCCCGCATCGGACGGCAGCAAAGACCGTGAACAAAAGGAGGCTGTGCAAATCGACAGCCTCGCCCCCAATCCTTTCATCCGGCATATCTATACGGCCGACCCGTCTGCCCACGTCTGGGCCGACGGACGCTTGTATGTGTATGCTTCCCATGACATCGATCCGCCGCGCGGTTGCGACCTGATGGACCAGTACCATGTGTTTTCCACCGACGACATGGTGCACTGGACCGACCACGGCGAGATTCTCCGCGCCTCGCAAGTGCCTTGGGGACGCAAGGAGGGTGGCTTCATGTGGGCACCGGACTGTGCCTACAAGGACGGCACGTATTATTTCTATTTTCCCCATCCTAGCGGCACGTATACCAATGACAGTTGGAAAATAGGGGTGGCTACGAGTAAGGAACCGGCTGCCAATTTCACCGTGCGGGGCTATATCGAGGGCTTGGACCCGATTATCGACCCCTGCGTGTTTGTGGACGACGACGGACAGGCTTACTTGTACCAAGGCGGGGGCGGTACGTGCAAGGGCGGCCGGCTGAAGGACAACATGATGGAGATAGACGGCACGATGCAGACCATGGAGGGACTGGTGGATTTCCATGAGGCTACATGGGTGCATAAATACAACGGAAAGTATTATCTTTCGTATTCCGACAATCACAATCCTGGACAAGAAGGCGAGGAGGGATATAACCGCATGCGCTATGCCGTGAGCGACCATCCGCTCGGGCCGTGGAAGTACATGGGCATTTACATGGGCGGTTCAGATTGTTTCACCAACCATGGTTCCATCGTGGAATACAAGGGCGAATGGTTTGCTTTTTACCATTCCATAGCCTTGTCCGGCAATCCCGCGCTGCGTTCCGTCTGCGTGGACCGTTTGTATTACAATCCCGACGGCACCATCCGTATGGTAGAGCGGCGCAAGTGAGACGGACACTTGTGGAGTCCGGTGGCTTTTTGGGAAATAAAGTTTTACTGTAACCAAAGATGAATGTATGAAAAAGAGTATATGGGGCGTATGTGCCCTTTTGTTGACGGCGTGCGTGGCGCAACGCCACTCCACCGTCACAAGTGAAGCCGGGAAAGGAAAAGAGAAGATAGACAGCCTGGCACCGAATCCGTTTATCCGCCATATCTATACGGCTGATCCTTCAGCCCACGTCTGGGCCGATGGACGCTTGTATGTGTATGCCTCCCATGACATCGCACCGGCTCGCGGTTGCGACCTGATGGACCAGTATCATGTGTTTTCCACCGACGACATGGTGCATTGGACCGACCACGGAGAAATTCTCCGTGCCTCGCAGGTGCCTTGGGGGCGTAAGGAGGGCGGCTTCATGTGGGCTCCGGATTGTGCTTACAAAGACGGCACGTATTATTTCTATTTTCCCCATCCGAGTGAGACGGACTGGCATTGGAGTTGGAAAATAGGGGTGGCCACGAGCAAAGAACCGGCTGCCAACTTCACCGTGCAGGGGTACATTGAGGGGATGGATCCTCTCATCGACCCTTGCGTGTTTGTGGACGACGACGGACAGGCTTACATCTATAACGGTGGAGGCGGCACGTGCAAGGGCGGACGGCTGAAGGATAACATGATGGAACTGGACGGCGCGATGCAGACCATGGAAGGGTTGGTGGATTTTCACGAGGCTGCGTGGATTCACAAATACAATGGCAAGTATTACCTTTCCTATTCCGACAACCATGAACCGGGTCAGGAGGGCGTGCCCGGATATAACCGCATGCGTTACGCCATCAGTGACCATCCGCTCGGGCCGTGGAAACATATTGGCATTTACATGCAGCCCACCCGTCCGGAAACGGGTGTCACCAACCATGGTTCCATCGTGCAGTACAAAGGCCAGTGGTTTGCCTTTTACCACAATAGTGCGCTATCCGGAGACCCATGGTTGCGTTCCGTTTGTGTGGACCGGCTCTACCACAATGCAGACGGTACCATCCGTATGGTGGAACAGCGTTGACGTGGAGGATTTGTCCTGTTTTTTTGATGATGGCTTTTGCGGAAAACGCAGGGTGGGATGATGTGGAAAACGGGATGGAAAATCGTTCGCCTTAGATTTGAAAATCGTTTGGCGCAGAACGGAAAATCAATCTCAGGAGATTGAAAAATCATTTGGCGCATAATGAAACAGCCATCTCCGGTTAGTCGGGGATGGCTGTTTATCATATTGTATGTCAGTGATTTATTCCATGAGCTTGCCTTCTTGCTCCATAGCGTTCCACATTGAGTAACGGGCCTCCGGGTTCAGTTGTTCTATTTGTCCGAATATTTGTTTGATGTCAGAGCGATGTGAATAGGTCTCGTAGGGGCAGAGCTTCTTTTGCTTGCGGTAGCCTTGCAGTTCCGCCCATGCTGCGAGGTCTTTTTCCTGCACCATGCACAGCGGGCGGATGATGGTCATGGGGAACTTGCGCATTTGCAACCGTACGGGCATCGTGCCGAACTGGCCTTGGAAAGAAAGGTTGAGCAGCAGCGTGTGCAGTATGTCATCCTGATGGTGGCCCAACGCAATCTTGTGGCAACTCAGTTCCTGCGCCACGGTGAAGAGCATCTTCCGGCGGTTCCAAGAGCAAAGGAAGCAGGGGCTTTTGCGCGTGTCGGTGCTTGGGTCGAACGAGGTCTCGCGCACGATAAGGCGTACGCCGCGTGCGGCAGCGAAGTCCTCTAGGTAGGCCGTGTCGCTTTCGTAGGCAATGTTCGTCATGCGTACGTGCAGGGCTGTGAGGGTGAGTTTCGGCCGGTGGATGCGGGCGCGGCGTGCCATGAAGTCGAGCAGGGCGAGCGAGTCTTTGCCACCGGACAAACCGAGCAGGATGTGGTCGTCGTCGTCTAGTAAATGGTATTGGGTCAGTCCTTTGCTGAAATGCCGCCAGATACGGCGTTCCAAGAGTTGTGCTTCCGTGAGTTGCATGCTTTTACGGGGGCTTGTGGTTAAAGGAATACGAAATATACGGCCAACACGAGGCAGAAGAAGGCGGCCAGATGGTTCCAGTGCAGAGCTTGCCCTTGGAACATCACGGTGGCGATGACCGTGAAGACGATGAGCGAGATGACTTCCTGAATCACTTTAAGTTGCATCAGGTTGAAAGGGCCACCGTTACCTTCAAAGCCAAGTCGGTTGGCCGGTACTTGGCAACAGTATTCCGCGAAGGCAATCATCCACGAGAAAAGGATGACACCGATAAGCGGCCAATGGGACGATACGCCCGTTTGCTGCAACTTCAGATGGCCGTACCAGGCCAACGTCATGAAAATGTTGCTGCTGATGAGCAGCAAGATGGTGTAGACTGCGTTCATTTTACGTTTCTTTTTTCCGGGCGCAAAGTTACGAAAATATAGGGCTGCTTGTGCCGCGTGGGCGGAAAAAAGGAGGTTGAAGCTGCCGGTTGTGCAATTTGTAATAAGGTTGTTAGTAATAAAGTTGTTACTAAACGGGAAAATCATTATCTTCGCGATGGGTTAAACAGAGGATGATTATGGAAAATAAGCCATTTGTTTTTGGTGTGGCCACTTCGGGTGACAATTTTACCGACCGCAAGAAGGAAACAGTTCGTTTGTTGTCCAACTTCCGGCATGGTGTGAATACGGTGTTGATTTCTCCGCGCCGTTGGGGGAAGACATCTTTGGTCCGTAAAGTGTGCCGTTTGGCTCAGTCTGATACGTTGAAAGTAGTCTATTTGGATATTTTTTCTTGTCGTAGCGAACGGGAATTTTACGATGCTTTCGCGTCGGCTGTGCTCAAACAGACTTCTTCCAAACTGGAGGAGTGGATGGAAAATGCCCGGTTGTTCCTTTCGCGGATCAGCCCTAAGATTTCGTTGGGCACGGAGCCTATGACGGATTTTTCCATCTCGTTGGAACTCAATCCCAAGGCAGACGATGTGGACGATATCCTGCAACTTCCGGAAAAGATTGCGCAAAAAAAAGGTATCGATGTAGTCGTGTGCATCGACGAGTTCCAACAGATAGCCGAGTTTAAAGATTCAAAGGCTTTTCAGAAACGCTTGCGTTCGGTTTGGCAATTACAGAAATCGGTGTCGTATTGCCTGTTCGGCAGTAAGAAACATCTTATGAATGAACTTTTTGAGAAAAAGAGCCTTCCTTTTTACAAGTTCGGCGATACGGTATATTTGCCCAAAATCGGGACGGAGGATTGGGTCGATTATATTTGCGGACGCTTTGAGGCTACGGGCAAATATATTTCCGCCGAGTTGGCCGGGAAGATATGCCGGGCCGTAGACAACCATTCTTCGTATGTGCAGCAGTTGGCGTGGTTGGTGTGGATTCATACAGACGAGACGGCCACGGAACAGGATTTCGAGGGGGCATATCAGGATATCATCGACCAGAATACGCCGCTGTTCGAAAAGCAGACAGAGAGCCTCACTGCATATCAGATGAATTTTTTGCGGGCCGTACTGGAGGGTGTGCACAGGGAATTCACTACGCGTGCCGTTTTGCAGAAGTACAAATTGGGCTCGTCGGCCAATGTGAGCATCGTAAAACGGGCATTATTGAAGAAAGAACTTATCGAGATGGAAAAACGTCAGGTTGTCATTCCGGATCCGGTGATGGAGGAATGGTTGAGGCGGGAACTGGGTTTGTAATGCCAAAATGGGGAAGGATGGCGTTGTGTACGGTGCGCTAACGAATCAGCCCGTATGAACCACACGGTCCATACGGGCTGATGTATGTGATGTGATGCAGGTTATTTCTGCAAATACTCATGCATGCTGCTGGCTGCTTTCCGTCCGTCGCCCATGGCGAGGATGACGGTGGCACCGCCGCGCACGATATCCCCTCCGGCAAAGATGCAGGGAATGTTGGTCTGCATGCCCTCGTTCACCACGATGGTATTCTTGCGTCCCAACTCCAAACCTTGGATGGAAGTGGGGACAATCGGGTTGGGGGATACGCCCACGGCTACGATGGCCATGTCGATGTCCAACGTTTCCGTGGCGCCCGGTATCGGTTCCGGACTGCGACGTCCGCTAGCATCCGGTTCGCCCAGTTGCATCTTTTGCAAGACCACCTGCTTCACCGCGCCCTTTTCGTCGGCTATGTATTCCAATGGGTTGTGCAGGGTGAGGAACTCGATACCCTCTTCTTTGGCGTGCTTCACTTCTTCGAGGCGGGCCGGCATCTCGGCTTCCGAACGGCGGTAGACAATCATCACCCGTTCCGCACCCAGGCGTTTGGCCGTACGGCAAGAGTCCATGGCCGTGTTGCCGCCGCCCACCACCATGACATTCTTGGCCAAATGGATGGGAGTGTCCGTATCCGGGTTGGAGGCGTCCATGAGGTTGACGCGCGTCAGGTATTCGTTGCTCGACATGATGTTGATGCTGTTCTCGCCCGGGATGCCCATGAAGTTGGGCAGTCCGGCACCGGAACCGACGAAGATGCCTTTGAAGCCCTCGTTCTCCAATTCCTGTACGCTGATGGTTTTGCCCACGAGACAGTCTTTTTCGAACTTCACGCCTATTTTCTCCAGGTTCTGAATCTCCACGTCCACAATCTTGTTGGGCAAGCGGAACTCCGGAATGCCGTATTTCAGTACGCCGCCGATTTCATGCAAGGCTTCGAACACCGTCACGTCATACCCGTATTTGGCCATGTCGCCGGCGAATGAAAGTCCGGCGGGGCCCGAACCGATGACGGCCACCTTGATACCGTTGGCCGGAGCACATTCGGGGACGGACATCATGCCGCTCTCACGCTCGAAGTCGGCAGCGAAGCGTTCCAGATAACCGATGGCCACGGCCGGTTCGTTCATCTTCAGGTGGATGCACTGGCTTTCGCATTGTTTTTCTTGAGGACAAACACGTCCGCAGACAGCCGGGAGCGCGGAAGTACTCTTCAACACGCGGGCGGCGTTGAGGAATTCGCCCCGTTCGATGTTCTTGATGAACGACGGAATGTTGATGCTTACCGGGCATCCTTGCATACATGTCGGGTTGGCGCAGTCCAGACAGCGTCGGGCTTCGGTCATGGCCTGCTCGGCGCTGAGTCCGATATTCACTTCTTCCGTGCGCGTGGTAGCGCGGTACACGGGATCGAGTTCCGGCATGACGACACGCGAGATGGCCGTACGTTCTTTCGGCTTCATGGCCTTCCGGATTTCTTGCCGCCACGGTGCATTACGGTCGGTCAGCTCGCTGAGCGAAGTCGTGGTATCCATTTGGGAAGCATCGGCCACACAGGCTTTTTCTGCTTGGCAGTCCGTACTTTCGGGTGTGCTTCCGGATGCTTGTGAAAACCGTTGCATCTCTTCCGTCTCTTCCTTTTTAAAGGCACCCATACGCTTGAGCATCTCGTCGAAATCGACCTGATGGCCGTCGAATTCGGGGCCGTCCACGCAGACAAAGCGTGTCTTTCCGCCCACGGAGATGCGGCAGGCGCCGCACATGCCCGTGCCGTCTACCATGATGGTATTCAGCGACACGTCAGTCGGGATACCGTATTTCTTAGTGAGCAGGCAGCAGAATTTCATCATGACCGCCGGGCCGATGGCGAAACATTTGTCCACCTTTTCACGTTGGATGACGCTTTCTATGCCTTCGGTCACCAATCCTTTGCGGCCATAGCTGCCGTCATCGGTCATGATGATGACCTCGTCAGAGCTCTTGCGTACTTCGTCTTCCAGGATAATCAGTTCTTTGCTTCGTCCGGCCAACACGGAAATCACGCGGTTGCCTGCTGCCTTCAGGGCTTCGATGATGGGAAGCATGGGGGCTACGCCTACTCCTCCTCCTGCACATACCACCGTGCCGAATTTCTCGATATGAGTGGCTTTGCCCAACGGACCGACCACGTCGGTGATATAGTCCCCCTCATTCAGGTGGCACAGACGGGTGGAGGAAAGTCCTACTTCTTGTACCACCAAGGTAATGGTACCTTTGGCCGGATCGGCACCGGCTATGGTCAGCGGCATGCGTTCCCCTTTTTCGCCCACGCGGACGATGACGAAATGGCCGGCTTTCCGGGCTTTGGCAATCAGCGGGGCTTCTATCTCGAACTTGAAGACTTTTTCGGAGAAGCGGGTCTTGGATATGATTCTGTTCATAACTCTATTCGTTTGGATTTATAATAATAGGTATGGCTCAGCACGGTTGCCCGTCCAACATTTCAAAGCCGCAGTAGGGCACGAGGCATTTCGGCACGCGGATGCCTTCGGGTGTCTGGTTGTTCTCCATGATGGCGGCCACGATGCGCGGCAAGGCCAACGCCGATCCGTTGAGTGTGTGGCATAATTCCGTTTTTTTGTCTTCCGCACGACGATAACGGCATTTCAGCCGGTTGGCTTGGTAAGTGTCGAAGTTGGACACGGAGCTGACCTCCAACCAACGTTTTTGGGCTTCGGAATAGACTTCGAAATCGTAACAGATGGAAGACGTGAAGCTCATGTCGCCTCCGCAAAGGCGCAGGATGCGGTAGGGGAGTTCCAGTTTTTGCAACAGGCCTTCCACATGGGCCAACATTTCCTGATGTGACTGTTCCGAGTGCTCAGGCTTGTCGATGCGCACGATTTCCACTTTCGAGAATTCATGCAGGCGGTTCAGGCCGCGCACATCCTTACCGTAGGAACCGGCTTCACGGCGGAAGCATTGCGTGTAGGCGCAATTCTTGACGGGCAGGTCCTTTTCGTCGAGGATGACATCGCGGTAGATGTTCGTCACGGGTACTTCGGCGGTGGGGATGAGATAGAAGTTGTCGAGGTTGCAGTGGTACATCTGCCCTTCCTTGTCGGGCAACTGTCCGGTGCCGTAACCGGAAGCCTCGTTGACCACTGTGGGAGGCATGATTTCCTCATAGCCCGATTTACGCGCCTCGTCGAGAAAGAAGTTGATGAGGGCACGTTGGAGCCGTGCGCCTTTGCCGCGATATACGGGGAAGCCCGCCCCGGTGATTTTCACGCCGAGGTCGAAATCAATCAGGTTATACTTCTTGGCCAGTTCCCAATGTGGGAGCGCGTCTTTGGGCAGTTCCGTTTCCATTCCGCCCATTTTCACCACCACGTTGTCTTCCGCGCCGCTACCTTCGGGCACGATGTCGTACGGGATATTGGGAATGGCGCAGAGTTGCGCCGTGAGCTCTTCCTGTGCCTGCTCCATGGCTTCCTGCAATGCCTTGTTGGTATCTTTGAGCCGTGCCACTTCTGTCTTGATGGATTCAGCCTCTTCTTTCTTGCCTTGTTTCATCAACGCGCCGATTTGTGCGGCCAGTTTCTTGCTTTCCGACAAATTGATATCCAACTGGGTTTGTGCCTCCCGGCGTTTCTTGTCGGTGGCCAACACGTTGTCAATAGCTTCTTTGGCTTCGGGGAAATGTTTTTTCTCCAGACCTTTGATGACCCATTCGGTCCGTTCGTTGATGAGTTTTAATGTAAGCATACTGTTATTTGTTTTATAATCCTATTTTCCTGAACTTGCAAAATTAATTAAAAAAAAGGTAGGGAGCGCAAGAAAAGCCTGAAAAACTCCTTATTTCTTTGTCAAAAGGCGAAAAGAACCGTCGTAGGACGAGAAAAGTGATACGGTAAGAAACGCCTGGTAGCTCCGTTTGCTAACATATTGTAACTGTTTTGACATAAAAGACAAACGAATGAACGGGATTTCTTGATATAGGTCAATATTATTTCTCCGTGCGTGTTAAAAGAGGTCTTTTTGCTTGCATTCGGGAGGAAACCTCCGTACCTTTGTATTGTTTTTAGGAGAGGCCATGGAGGCCAAGTATATATTAAAGGTAAAAAGATTGAAATTATGAAGAAGTTAATGACAATGGTTAGCGCCATGATGATGGTGGTAGCCGTAAATGCAAGTGAAGTGGTGACAGTGGCGTTCAACGAGGCTCGTGTCAGCGTTCCGGCTCGTGTACGTTTCGTGAAGGGGGAAAACTATGGCTTCAGTGTGGAGGCTAAGGATTCCGTGATAGCAAGAGCCGTGCGTTGCAGCGTGAAGGACGGCGTGTTGAGACTCAGTTTCGGTAATGCGTTGCAGCCGGGCGAATCCAAATTCGATGCCAAGAAGGGCGTGTACTATTATGGTGTTAATCCGACCAACCAGGTCTTTGCCGATGAGAATGGAGAAGATGACATGGTGATTACGGTCGTAGCTCCGGACATGCCTAAGTTCAAGACATCTTCCGACTACGTAGCGGTGACTGTGAAGGCCGTGGAAGAGGTTGGTAATAGCCGGGCAGCACTGACGATGAATGAGTAATGGATGAAAGTCGCTTTCGGGCGGCATCATATAATAATAAAGTCCTCTGAAAGTTTTTAATGAAACTTTTGGAGGACTTTCGTTTTTATCCCTATCTTTGCAAAGCGCATTCATGATTATAATTCTATGTGGACAGAACTATTGAATTCTTCTTATTTTGCCTTGTTTCTTATTGTGGCCTTGGGCTTTATGTTGGGGCGTGTTAAAATTCGCGGAGTTTCCCTTGATGTTTCGGCTGTTATTTTCATTGCTTTGCTCTTCGGGCATTTCGGGGTTTCTATTCCTAAGGAATTAGGCAACTTCGGATTGGTGTTGTTCATCTTTACCATAGGTATTCAGGCGGGCCCGGGGTTCTTTGATTCTTTTCGCACGAAGGGCAAGACGTTGATTCTGATTACTATGTTGATAGTGGCTTCGGCTTCGTTGACCGCCGTAGGATTGAAATATGCTTTGGGTATCGATACTCCCAGTGTGGTAGGGTTGATAGCCGGTGCGTTGACCAGTACGCCGGGGCTTGCTGTGGCCATCGACAGTACGAACTCTCCTTTGGCTTCTATTGCATACGGTATTGCCTATCCGTTCGGAGTCATCGGGGTGATACTTTTTGTCAAACTGTTGCCGAAGATGTTGCGTGTGGACCTTGAGCAGGAGGCCCGTAGGTTGGAAGCAGAACGGCGGAGCAAGTATCCGGAGTTGCAGACTTGTATTTTCAAGGTGACTAATCCTCAGGTGTTCGGACATACCTTGGCGCAGCTGAATGTAGGGCGCATGACGGGTGCCGTGGTGTCGCGTGTCAAATCAGGTGGAGAAATTCTAATCCCGATGGGGCATACGCCTTTGCATGCCGAAGATTGGGTGCAGGCCGTGGGGAGCGAAGATGCCCTTTCTCAATTAGGTGTATTATTGGGCGAACGTAAGGAAGGCGAATTGCCGTTGGTAGAGAGTCAGGATATCCAGTCTTTGCTGTTGACCAACAAGAATATGATTAACAAGCAACTGGGGGACTTGAATTTGCACCAGAACTTCGGCTGTACTGTGACGCGGGTAAGGCGGAGCGGTATAGACCTTTCCCCTTCACCCGATTTGGCCCTGAAGTTCGGAGACAAACTGATGGTGGTGGGCGAAAAAGACGGATTGAATGGTTTGGCTTGCATGTTGGGCAATAATGCCAAATTGTTGTCCGATACCGATTTTTTCCCCATTGCCATGGGAATCGTATTGGGCGTATTGTTCGGTAAGCTGAATATATCGTTCGGTGACGGAATGTCTTTTTCTCCCGGGTTGACAGGAGGAGTGCTTATCGTGGCTTTGGTGTTGAGTGCGATAGGAAAGACCGGCCCCATATTATGGTCCATGTCAGGACCTTCCAATCATTTGCTCCGGCAGTTAGGGCTACTTCTGTTTTTGGCGGAAGTGGGAACCTCGGCCGGGAAGACTTTGGTGGCGACATTTCAGAGCAGCGGTTGGGTGCTGTTCGGAGTGGGAGCGGCTATTACGATAGTACCCATGCTGATATCGGTTTTGGTGGGGCGTTTGATTTTTAAGGTTTCGGTGTTAGATCTCTTAGGAACGATTACCGGAGGGATGACGAGTACACCGGGACTGGCTGCAGCAGATTCTATGGTGGACAGTAACATTCCCGGTGTGGCATATGCTACGGTCTATCCCATTGCAATGGTTTTTCTTATCTTGTTTATTCAAGTGATAGCCATGACATTCTAAGAATGCCGAATTCCATTTTTATGGGACTGTTGAAAGAAATAAATAATTATAGATTATAGACGGAAAAAGTAGGATGAGTGAGATTTTAATTATTATCGGATTGATTTTGTTGAACGGAGTATTTTCGATGTCGGAAGTGGCCATGATTTCAGCGCGGAAGTCTCGTCTGTCCACGGATGCGAAGAAGGGGAGCAAGGCGGCAAAGAAAGCTTTGGACCTGTCTGGCAATCCCGACAGATTTTTGTCTACCGTACAGATTGGCATTACGCTGATTGGCATTTTGACCGGTATTTATTCCGGTAATAAGATAGCTACGGACTTGACGGATTTTATGCTTTCATGTGGTGTCTCTTCTGCCTATGCTGCCGTATTGGCGCAAGGTACGATTGTGGTGGTGGTGACTTATCTCACGATTATTTTCGGTGAGTTGGTCCCGAAGCGTATCGGCTTGAGCGTGGCGGAAGCCGTGGCCAAGTTGATGGCACGACCTATGAATGTGTTGGCGATGATAGCCTCTCCTTTCGTTTGGTTGCTTTCCAAGAGTACGGAACTCATCTTTAATCTGTTGGGAATAAAGGGAGATGACGGAAAAGTGACCGAGGAAGAAATCAAATCTATCATTAAGGAAGGGGCGGAAGAAGGGGCTGTAGAACCCGTGGAACAGAACATCATGCAACGCGTTTTCATGTTGGGAGATTTGAAGATTGGTTCTATCATGACGCATAAAAGCGACGTGGTATGGTTGGATACAGCAATGTCGGCCCGGGAGGTACAGGAGGTGCTGAAACGGGATTTATATGAATCTTATCCGGTGGCAGACGGTGATTTGGATCATGTGAAGGGAATGATTTGGCTGAAGGATTTGGTGATGAAGTTAAGTGAAGAAGACTTCAAAGTCGGTGATTTGGCACGGGAGGCTGTATATTTCCATGAGGGAATGAGCATCTATAAAGTTCTGGAGCAAATGAAGCTGAAAAAAATCAGCCGAGCATTGATTTGCGATGAGTTCGGTGACTTTGTGGGGTTGGTTACTTTGAAGGATATATTTGAAGGACTTGTGGGAAGTATGGATAATGAAGAAGATGAGCCGGAAATTATCAAACGTGCAGACAACGGAGGTTGGTTGGTAGATGGCCAATGTTCTTTATACGACCTGTTGTGTTACTTCGACTGCGGTGATTTGTATGAAGCTTCCGGCTATCATACGTTGGCCGGTCTGATACTTGACCGTTTGCAGCGTATTCCGCGTAGTGGAGAGAAGTTGGAATGGAATAGTTTCGTATTTGAGATTATGGATATGGACGGAGCGCGCATCGACAAAGTACTGGTGACAAGGTCGGTCGGTTGAGACAGACTTTGTACAAAGGGCAAAATAAAAGCCATTCTTTTCAGAATGGCTTTTATTTATGCTGTTTGCAATAACTCGTTATTATGCTTCAGCTTTAACTTCTACAGAAACAACGCTTCTGTCTTGACGACCTTTGTAAGCACCTTTCTTGAAAGTGACTACGCCGTCTACCAATGCGTAAAGAGTATGATCCTTACCCATACCTACGTTTGTACCGGGATAGTGAACTGTGCCGCGTTGGCGAACAATGATGTTACCGGCTACACACTTCTGTCCACCGAAAATCTTTACGCCTAATCTTTTTGATTCCGATTCACGGCCGTTCTTAGAACTACCCACACCTTTTTTATGTGCCATTTTCTTCTAACTTTTAAGGATTAAGCAATAACTTGTTTGATGGTCAATTCCGTGAACTGTTGGCGATGGCCATTCAATTTACGGTAACCTTTTCTTCTCTTCTTGTGGAACACTAATACCTTGTCGCCCTTTACCAACGGAGATACAACTTCGCAAACCACTTTTGCACCTTCTACGGTGGGAGCGCCTACGGTAACGTTACCATTGTTGTCTACCAACAACACTTTCTCAAATTCAACAGTCTGGTTGGTCTCGGCGTTCTGGATGTGGTGAACAAACAGCTTTTTGCCTTCTTCTGCCTTGAACTGCTGACCGTTAATTTCTACAATTACGTACATTTTAATGGATTAAACGGGTTTTTCCATGAGGCGGATGCCATTGTGGCCTCGCTTTTTTGAGCCTCTTTGGACTAAATCGGCTGCAAAGTTACGAATAACAGTGCATTCTGCCAAACTTTTCAACGTTTTTCTCCGTATAAAAATGGAAGAATGCACTGTTTCTACTTATATGTATTGCCTTTTATAACTTGTGTTCTGCCAGATAGCGTTCGGCCTCAATGGCCGCTTTGCAGCCGCTTCCGGCTGCCGTGATGGCTTGCCGGTAATGTGGATCGGCTACGTCTCCGGCCGCAAAAACACCGGGTACACCGGTGCGTGGAGAGTCTCCCTCTGTAAGGATATAGCCGGTTTCGTCGGTCTTTACCCACGGTTTGAAGATGTCCGAGTTGGGTTTGTGTCCGATTGCCAAGAAAAATCCGTCGATGGCAATGTCGTAATGTTGCTCGTCGGCTTCTCCTTTGCGTTTTACCACGTGTACGCCTTCCACTCCGTTTTCGCCGAACAAGCCTTCTGCGTTATGTTCGAATAGTACTTCTATTTTAGGATTTTCCAGTACGCGTTCCTGCATGATTTTGGAAGCGCGGAGGAAAGGTTTGCGCACGAGCAGATAAACCTTGGCTGCCAGTCCGGCCAAATAGGTGGCTTCTTCGCAGGCCGTATCTCCACCGCCCACTACGGCTACAGTTTTTTTACGGTAAAAGAACCCGTCGCAGGTGGCGCAGGCACTGACCCCCATACCGGCATATTTCTTTTCATCATCCAGGCCCAAGTATTTGGCGGTGGCACCGGTGGCAATGATGAGCGCATCGGTTTCCACTGTACTGTCGTTGTCGAATGTGATTTTATAGGGACGTCCGCTTAGATCCGCTTTAATGGCAATGGCGTTACGGATGTCCGTTCCGAAGCGTTCGGCCTGCTTGCGTAAGTCCTCCATCAGGTCCGGACCGGCTATGCCTTCGGGATAACCCGGGAAATTTTCAACTTCTGTCGTGGTGGTCAACTGGCCGCCGGGCTGTATGCCCTCGTACAATACGGGGTTAAGGTTGGCACGGCCAGCATAGATGGCCGCTGTATATCCGGCAGGGCCGGAACCGATAATCAAACAACGGATATGTTCCATAATCTTTTGGGGTTTGTATGTATATATAATTAATGTATAAGCAGGCTTATCTCAGGTCTATGATTTCAGCCTGCGGGTAATCTTTCGGGTTGAATTCGAAATCTGTTGCTGCGAACGATTGTCCGGTATGCAACTGTTGGATGGAGATACGTGTCCACTGTCCTTTTTTACGTTGTTGCATGCGGATGCACATCAGGCTATGGTTATCCTTGTCGATATCCAGGATGATCGTGTGCGGGGTTTTCTGTTTGTTGCGGGCGGTCAGCGTGATTTCATAACAGTTTTTTCCGCGTAGGGTCGTTTTCTTGAGTTGATAATGATATCCTTCTTTGTACAAGTTGACGAACGTGTAGGGGTTCATGCTTTGCTGTTCTTCCGGAGTAGGTACGCTTACATTGACTTCTTCGTTGGCTTTCATGTAACTCCATTGCGTTTCACCGTTGTACCAGGTAATCATGTCCGGTGTGGTCATTTGGAATTTGTTGCCTTGAATGCACATCGTGCCCGTGGCACTTCCTTGTAGGTTGCCTTCGGTGAAATTGTCGGCTTTAAAAGTAGCTTTGACACCGCCTTTGCTCGTAAACAGGGAGGCTGTTTCGTCCAGTATCTTTCGTGCATCGGGCGTTTGCTGCGCCTTTGCCGGGATAAGGGAAAGGCACAAAGCCGCAGGCCATAATATCTTTTTCATCTTTTCAGTTTCTTTATCAGGTTATCTTAAATTGTTCAGTCTCATCTCCAAGTCGGTATCGTCTATACACAGCACTTCCCGGGGCTTGCTGCCTTGTGCCGCTCCTACGATACCGGCTTTTTCCAGTTGGTCCATCAGTCGTCCCGCACGGTTGTATCCGATGGCGAATTTACGTTGTATCATGGACGTGGAACCTTGTTGAGTAGCCACGATAAGGCGTGCGGCCTCTTCGAACAGTGGGTCAAGATGGGTCATGTCTACAGCACCTGCGTTACTTTCTTCCCCTTCCATTTCCACTTTGGGTAGTTCGAACGGGCCGAGGTAACTTTGTTGTTTGGCGATATAGGTCGTGATTCGCTCCACTTCCGGTGTATCGACGAAAGCGCATTGTACCCGTACCGGTTCGCTGCCGCTCAGGAAAAGCATGTCGCCTCGTCCGATAAGTTGGTTGGCTCCGGGGCGGTCTAGAATCGTACGGGAGTCGATCATGGCACTTACTTTAAAGGCCATGCGTGCCGGGAAGTTTGCCTTGATGGTACCCGTAATGATATTGGTGGTCGGGCGTTGGGTAGCGATGATCATGTGGATTCCCACGGCCCGGGCCAATTGTGCGATGCGGGCGATAGGCAGTTCTATTTCTTTTCCGGCCGTCATAATCAAATCTCCGAACTCGTCGATGACGACTACGATGTATGGCATGAAACGATGCCCGTTTTCCGGATTGAGCTGACGGTTTTTGAATTTGGCGTTATACTCTTTGATATTACGGGCACGGGCCTTTTTCAGCAAGTCGTAGCGCGTGTCCATTTCACAGCATAGGCTTTTCAGTGTGGCCACCACCTTTTGTACGTCCGTAATGATAGGCTCGTCGTCTCCGTCGGCAATTTTCGCCAGGAAGTGGTTCTCGATGGGTGAGTAGATGCTGAATTCCACCTTTTTCGGGTCTACCATGACGAACTTCAGTTCCGCCGGATGCTTCTTATATAATAAAGAAGTAATGATGGCATTCAGTCCGACGGATTTACCCTGTCCGGTGGCACCGGCTACCAAAAGGTGAGGCATTTTGGCCAAATCCACCATAAAGACCTCGTTCGTGATGGTCTTGCCTAATGCGATGGGCAGTTCGTAGTCCGATTCGCGGAATTTCCGGCTGTTCAGGATGCTTTCCATCGACACCATGCGAGGCCGTGCGTTCGGCACTTCTATACCGATAGTTCCTTTGCCCGGTATGGGGGCGATGATACGGATGCCCAGTGCGCTCAGGCTCAGTGCGATGTCATCCTCTAAGTTTTTGATACGCGAGATGCGTACGCCTTTTGCCGGAGTGATTTCATACAACGTGATGGTTGGTCCTACTGTGGCCTTTATGGAAGAGATGCCTACGCCGAAGTTCTGGAGCACTTCAATGATTTGATCTTTGTTTTTATTTTGCTCTTCCATGTCGATGGGCGCATCTTCATCGTTACGTTTGTCCAACAGTTCGAGCGTAGGGTAATGGTAATTTTCCAAGTCCAACTTCGGATCGTAAGGTTCCAAGGCACCCTTGCCGCTTGCATCGGCAAGTTCTTCTTTTTCTGTTTCTACGATGTCCAATTTTGGAGGGAGGGTAGGGGATTCAGCCCGTTTGTCTACGACGTCAGCCTCTTCCTCTTCGTCCGTATTTTCTTTATCTTCTTCCCGGGTAGGAACATTCATGTCGAAATCAATGGTTTGAACCAAATGTTCTTCTTCGTCTTCCTCTATGATGCCGTCAGCTTCATCGGTCGTTTTAGGAATGGCAGTATTTCCTGTCGGTTCGTTCTCGTTGGTGGCTGTTTTCGATGGAAGTTTCGATTTGATATAGTCCACAGGGTTTAATATTCTCCGTACCAACTGTATCGTTTCACTGCTTAAATAGGCCAAATAGGCGATGGCCGTCAGAAGCAATGCCATGAATGTTCCCACCTTGCCGATACGTTGGTTGAGCCAGTTGCTGATGAACAGGCCATGGTCACCGCCCGGGTTGATGAAGTTCCAGTCATTTAAGTTTTCAAATGTTTGTTGAAAAAAATAAGAACAGGTGACGGAGAACCAGATGATGAGTATGGAACAGTTCAGAAACCACTTCCACAGCCTGACCTTATAGGCGCGGGTAAGTTTCATGGCTGCAATAATCAGAAATACGGGAAGTATGAAGGCCGAGAATCCGAAACAGCGGTTTATCCAATAATTGGCACAGTAGGCTCCCACGGCTCCGGCATAATTCAGGAATCCCTCCATCGCTCCTTGTTCTATCAGGCATTGGTCTTCCGCGCCCGTAAACAGGTGGGAGGTGAAAGACAACAGCATGAAAAGAGCCAGGATTAAGAGTACCAGTCCGAAAAAAAAGCGCAGGGTTTCCTTATGTCCCACCGGTTCTTCTCCGGCATTCAGCACATTTCCTTCCGTATCTGTCTTTCTTTCGGGCTTTTTTCCTTTTCCTCTCTGTACTTTGTTTCCTAATTTGGTAGTTTGTATCGTCGGATTTTTTTTACTCATCTTGGCTTGTCGGTATGAAAACAACTACAAAAGTAAATGAAAATCATCAATTTTGCTATTTTTTCGCTCAAATTTTTGTAGCTTTGCGGTTTTTAGAAAATGATGAGAGAGCACCATGAATGTGAATGATAAGAAAACGATAGTATATTCTCGGAATACTGTGGAATTTGTAACCGTGGCAGCCGAATTTTGTGCCTATTTGGAACAATCGGAAGGGAGGAAGTGCCGGGATTTCACGGATACCGTATTAAAACTCTTGCCTTTACTCTATTTGAAGGCTGCCTTGTTGGAGGATATTGAGGGGGCGGAGGACTTTCTTCCCGAAGCTTTCGTTTCGGAGCAGGATTATGAATTTGTCCGTCTGACGCTTTCTTCCTTATTGGACGGGAAGGACGATTACCTGGATTTTTGCAACGAGGGAGTGAAATTCAGCGACGAGCCGGCCGTAAAAACAATTTCAGAGGATTTGGCGGATATTTATCAGGCGCTGAAGAATTTTGTGGAGACCTACCGTATCGGATTGGAGGAAAACATGTACGAGGCTGTGGCCGAAGTGCGGAATGCGTTCGTGCTGTATTGGGGGCAGACGCTGACGAATGCCATGCGTGCCCTTCATCGTGTCAGGTACAGCCCGGAAGACGATGAAGATGAGGAATTAGATGTAGATTAACCTTTCCAAAATAAGATGAAAACACTGTATAGTAAGTTTGACAAGAAACTTATAGCGGCTTTGCCGCGTGCCCTGTTCGAGGGGCGTATTTTTGTGATTCAGACGGAGGCGGAAGCGTCTCGGGCGGTAGATTATTTGTTGGCTTCGGCCGTTTTGGGAGTGGATACCGAAACACGCCCTTCCTTCCGTAAGGGATGTGTGAACAAAGTGGCTTTGTTACAGGTTTCTACCGATGATATATGTTTCCTGTTTCGACTGAATTATATCGGAGTGACCGATAGTGTGAAACGTTTGTTACAGGACGAAAATGTCTTGAAAGTAGGTTTGTCGTTGCGCGACGACTTTGCCTCGCTCCACAAGCGTGGCGAGTTCGAGCCTCGGGCCTTCCTGGATTTGCAGGATTATGTCCGTGCTTTTGGTATCGAGGACATGAGCCTGCAAAAGCTGTATGCCAATATCTTCGGGCAGAAGATCAGTAAAGGGCAGCGTCTCACCAACTGGGAGGCGGACGTGCTGACCGAGGGGCAGAAACTGTATGCGGCTACTGATGCTTGGGCGTGCATACGGTTGTATCGGGAACTGGAAACATTGAAAGAAAATAACGACTATGAACTTGCCGTAGTGCAGGAATCATAAATAAATGAGGGTAAAGACTATGTATAAGAACTTATATTTAAAAAAAGGAAAAGAAGAAAGTCTGGAGCGTTTTCATCCCTGGATTTTTTCCGGAGCCGTCCATCATATAGAGGGAGAACCTGAAGAAGGGGAGGTGGTACGCGTGTTGACGTCCGAGGGCGATTTTATAGCCGTGGGGCATTGGCAAATCGGTTCCATTGCCGTCAGGGTGCTGGATTTCGAGGACAAAGCGGTGGACGGAGCCTATTGGGAAGACCGCCTGCGAGTGGCTTACGACTTGCGATGCGCCATCGGAGTGGCCGGACATGAAAAGGAAAATGATACCTATCGTTTGGTGCATGGCGAAGGAGACTGTTTGCCCGGACTGGTGGTGGATGTGTATGGAAAGACAGCCGTCATGCAGGCTCATAGCGTGGGCATGCACGTGGCGCGTCACGAAATAGCACGGGCACTTGTGGCCGTGACGGGCGGAACAGTGGAAAACGTGTATTATAAGAGCGAAACCACCCTGCCTTTCAAGGCGGAGCTGGGGCAGGAAAACGGTTTTATCGTGGGCGGAAGCACGGAAAACGTGGCGGTAGAGAACGGCTTGAAGTTTCATATAGATTGGTTGAAAGGCCAGAAGACAGGATTCTTCGTAGACCAACGTGATAATCGTTCGCTGTTGGAACATTATGCCCACGGGCGTGCCGTGCTGAATATGTTCTGTTATACCGGAGGATTCAGCGTGTACGCCATGCGTGGCGGAGCCACGTTGGTGCATTCCGTGGATAGTTCGGCCAAGGCGATAGACCTGACCCGTGCCAACGTGGAACTGAACTTTCCGGGCGACGGCCGCCACGAGGCGTATGCCGAAGACGCTTTCAAGTATTTGGATGCGATGGGAGACCAGTATGATCTGGTTATTCTCGACCCTCCGGCTTTTGCCAAACATAAGGATGCGCTTCGGCAGGCTCTGAAAGGCTATGCGCGTTTGAACGCCAAGGCTTTCAGTAAAATCAAGCCGGGCGGCATCCTGTTCACGTTCAGTTGTTCGCAAGTGGTAAGCAAGGACCACTTCCGTACCGCCGTGTTCACTGCCGCCGCGCAGAGCGGACGCCGCGTGCGTATCCTTCATCAGTTGCATCAACCGGCCGACCATCCCGTCAATATCTACCATCCTGAAGGGGAATATTTGAAGGGGTTGGTGCTCTATGTAGAGTGATGAAAAAGGCTCTTATTTGTAAAATAAGGTTAAATACAAGAAGTTTTTTAGCAAAACACTTGCAATATATACGGGAAACCCATACCTTTGTACTGTGTTTTTCATGGTATTAGATTTAAGGTTAATGAAAGATTGGTTGTCGAGATGACAACCTTCTTTTTTTTAAGGGGGCGCATCCGTCGGGATGTGCCCCCTTTTCAGTCCGGAGCGTATGGGAGAAGCGGTTCCGAAAAAATACGATTCTTTTTTTGTTTCCGGCGTGATTTTTCCGTATGTTTGTTTCGTTAAATAGAGAATATCATGGATAATGCAGTGGAATATGTGGACGAGACGGGATTGTTGTTCCGTTCTTACCGGAAAGGCGGCGGTTCGGTTACAGACGGGTTGCAGGTTTACCGCGATGGGGTATTGGTAGGCGATGTAGACGTTCCCCTGGGATTCCGGATGGCCGGTTATGTGGCTCCTTATTATTATTCCTATGTGGTGCCCGACGAAGAGGGGGAGCGGCTGTATATGTTCCGTTTCAAATGGCCTTCCGCACCGGAAGAATAAGTTCCGTGCCCTTGCCCGGTGCTTTTCGCTCTTCTTTTTTTACATGAATCAATCTGCTGAGAACGGAAAATCAATCTCAGGAGATTGAAAAATCGTTCGGCTGAGAACGGAAAATCATTTGGCGCAGATTGATTTTATGGGTTGTGGAGGATGCCCGATGATATTCTTTAAGGGTTTGCTTCTGATTCATTTTGAGAGGGTTAGTTGCACTGTGCAGGTGGAGGTATTGTACCTTTCTTGGGGTTGATTTATATTTACATCCGATGGTCTATGATAGAGTGTATGTCGATGAAACAAGTTTGGATGGGAATAGCAGTTTGCCTGTGCCTGTCGTGCACGCGGATGCGAGGCGGGCAGGAGGGCGTGGTGCTCGATTTGACGGAGACGGGGACGGATACGTTAGGATTCGGCGACGTTTTCGATGTGGTAGGCGTTGTCCCGTTGGAGACGAAAAACGAATGCCTTTTGGGGCATGTGAGTAAGGTGGAAGTCGTGGATGGGAACTATTATGTGTTGGACGGCCAACGGAAGGCAGTGTTCGTCTTCGACGGGCAAGGGGCGTTTTTGCGCCGCATCGGAATCATGGGGCATGGGCACGGCGAATATGAGCGTGCCTCGGATTTTACGGTAGACCGCGACCGCAGACGTGTAGTCATTCTCTGCGGCCCCCGGGAGGTATATATGTATGATTTGCAGGGACAGTTTGTCGGCAAGAAGGATGTCGGTCCTTGGTGGGTCTGGAAAATAGCCTCTTGTTCGGAAGGCTTTGTCGGTTCGACGGAAGACGCCACCTACTCCGAAGGCGAGATGGCTTATTTGTTTTATGCATTCGACCCCGAATTTCATGTACGGGGCAAGTGGGTCGGAGTGCGTCGGGACTATGCCATGCCGATGGCCTATCCGCCCTTGCAAAAGGCCGGCTGCAAGGTGTTCGGCTTCGACGGCGCGAGGAATGCCGTCCACGTGTGGGACGGACAGGCCGACAGCGTGAGGACGGCATACACCGTCCGTTTCGCTTCTCCCATGCCCGAAGGCATGAAAAGTCAGGAGGAATATATGCGGAACATGTTTCTTTACGACGTGCTGATGGGAGGTGCGTGGGGCGGTGACGGTCTGGTGTTGTTTTATTTGCACGAGGCCCGTCAGCACGTTGCCGTGTTTGCCCCGGACGGGGAGCGGCGTGTGTCAGGGCCGTACCGGGATGTCTTTCCGGACTTGTACGTCGGGCGTGAGGGAGAAGTGCTGATCGTGCTTTCTGCTGCGCGGTTCCTGGAACTTGTACGTCGGCATCCGGATGCAGTGCCTGGTGTGCCGGTGACGGAAGACGGCAACCACGTGGTGCTGCGTTGCAGGTTGGAGTAATCTGCGGTTTGGGATTTTTTAATGGATATTTGTGTCGCTTTTTTGTCCGTACCGGCATGGAAACGGATTTTTTTGTGTAAGTTTGCATATCATAATAGACTGTGGAATACATAAAACGTGAGAGCTATGAGATTAAAGATGCGCTTGACGGTGATGAACTTCCTGGAATACGCCGTGTGGGGGGCTTATCTGACCTCTATGGGAAGTTATTTGGTGAAAATCGGTATGGCCGAGAACATCGGTTGGTTTTATTCGGTCCAGGGCATCGTGTCTTTGTTCATGCCCGCGCTGATAGGTATTATTGCAGACCGTTGGATGCAGGGGCAAAAGGTGTTGAGCCTCTGCCATTTTCTGGCGGGCGTTTTCATGTTGGGGGCTTCGCTTTATGGGTTTGAAGCCGGTGCGGAAGCCTCGTTTTCCACCTTGTTCACCCTTTATTCGCTGAGCGTGGCTTTCTTCATGCCCACCATAGCATTGGCCAATTCCGTGGCTTATTCCGCCTTGGAGGGGGCCGGTTTGGACACGGTGAAAGATTTCCCTCCGATACGTGTGTTCGGTACGGTCGGTTTCATTTGTTCCATGTGGGCGGTCGATTTGGGCGGCATGCAGGAGAATGCGGGACAGTTCGCCTTTTCCGGTGTCCTGAGCATGTTGTTGGCCGCTTACGCTTTGACGCTTCCGGCATGCCCGGTAAGCCATGCGGCGGAACGCAAGAGCGTGGTGGAAGCCTTAGGGCTTCGTGCCTTCACGCTGTTCCGTCAAAAGCGTATGGCTTTGTTTTTCATCTTTTCCATGTGTCTGGGCATCTGTTTGCAGATCACCAATGGTTTTGCCAGTCCTTTCATCTTCTCTTTCGGGGGCATTCCCGAATATGCGGACACGTTCGGGGTACAGCATGCCAATATCCTGATTTCCATATCGCAAATCAGTGAGACGTTTTGCATTTTGTTGATACCGTTCTTTTTGGGCCATTTCGGCATCAAGCGGGTGATGCTCATAGCGATGTTGGCGTGGGTGTTCCGTTTCGGATTCTTTGCGTTGGGCAATCCTGGGCCGGGCGTGTGGTTGTTCGTCCTGTCCATGTTGGTTTACGGGGTGGCTTTCGACTTTTTCAATGTGTCGGGTTCCTTGTTTGTCGACAAGGAGACGGACATCAGCATACGCAGCAGTGCGCAGGGGTTGTTCATGATGATGACCAACGGTTTGGGCGCTACCATAGGGACGTTGTCGGCTCAGGCCGTCATCAACCGTTTTGTGTACGCTTTGCCGGAAACGGCCTCCGGACAAGAGGTCATAGCCGGGTGGAACACCTGTTGGTATATATTTGCAGCCTACGCTTTGGTTGTGGCTGTCTTGTTTGCCATATTTTTTAAGTATAAACATGTAGTTAAAGATTGATGAGTAAGATGAACGAGGCGGTAAAAGAACTGAAAGTGCTGACCGTGTCCAAATGTACGGAAGACGGTGCCGCATACATGGCCGTTCTGAAAGAAAAGGACGGTGAACGTATTTTGCCGGTCCTGATAGAGAGGAGCGAGGCTTTCCTCTTGTTGATGAAGATGAAGGGGAATAAAAAGAATACTTTGCCCTCTTCCATGGCCGACATTATGCGGACAGCTTTCACGCAATGCAATATGGACATAGAAGAAGTGCGCATTGCCGCCGTGGAGGGAGGCGTAACCTACTGTCACGTCCTTTACCGCGAAGGGAGCGTTTTTCACATGATTCGTTATTGCAAGGCATCCGATTGCCTGATTCTGGCCTATACATTCGATTGCCCGATAACCATTGGCGAAGCGTTATTGGAGCACCAGTACATGCGCGAAATAGGAGAGGGGATGTATTCCATTCCGGTAAATTCGGTGAGCGTGGAGGCATTGAAGGAGGCATTGAAAAGGGCTGTGGAAGACGAAAACTATGAATTGGCCTCGCAGTTGCGTGACGAAATAGAACGAAGGAAATGAAGGAAATCCGTTTTTTTTATGCGCCGGACGTCGCGGTGGATGACGAATTGCCGGCAGATGAGGCTGCACATTGCTTGCGGGTCTTGCGCTTGCAGGCGGGAGATGAGATTCGCCTGACCGACGGGAAAGGAATGTTTTATAAAGCCGAGATTACAACGGCCACCGGAAAACGATGCCTCTTTAAGGTCTTGGAAGCCGTTCCGCATCCCAAGGAGTGGAGCGGGCACCTGCATCTGGCCTTGGCTCCTACCAAGAATATGGACCGGATAGAGTGGTTGGCGGAGAAGGCCACCGAAATCGGCTTCGACGAGCTGACGTTCTTGGATTGCCGTTACTCGGAGCGCAAGGTGGTCAAGACGGAGCGCATAGACAAGATTTTGGTGTCGGCCATGAAGCAGAGCCATAAGGCTCGTAAGCCGCTGTTGAACGGGATGGAGGATTTCAAGCGTTTTGTGGCTCGTCCGTTCGCCGGGCAGAAGTTCATCGCGCATTGTTATGACGAAGCCGATGTGGCCGGTGTGGCCAAGGCATCCGAAGACAAGGCCATGGACGGCGGAAAGCCTTTTCTGTTGGACGAATTAGATACCGGACAAGACGCTTTGGTGTTGGTAGGGCCTGAAGGGGATTTCACCATCGACGAAGTGCGGTTGGCGCAGGCCCACGGTTTCCGTTCCGTAAGTTTGGGCCGGAGCCGCCTGCGTACGGAGACGGCGGGGTTGGTGGCCGTCCATTTGATGCACATCCGCCACGCCTGCGTATAAAAGGTTGCAAGATTAACACAATACAGAGATAGGATGAAAAAGAAATGGATATGGGGCGCGGCCGTGGTGTTGGTTTTGGCGCTTTCACTGGGGCTTTACAGGTTTTTTACGGCAGACGATTACCGCCGTACCTTGCCATCGCGTCCCTTGGCTTTGGCAGCCGTAGACTGGGTGCGCTTGTCGGAAGAAAACGACATGGGCATGCAGGATTGGAAAAAACTGTTGCCGGAAGGACTGGCACCCGGACAGACCGGAATCGACTGGTCGAAGAAAATGTATGCCTTTGTTTCTTCCAAAGAATACGTGGGCTTGTTGGCGGCCGTCAGCGACGAGGCGGACTTGCGGCGTTTGTTGGACGAGGCCGCAAAGAAAGGCCGGTGCACGCCTGTGGAAGACTACCGGGGCTACTCTTGGACGGTATGGGACGGCAGTTGGATGGTGGGTTTCGGTGACGGTGCGTTGCTTATGATGGGGCCGGGACTGAAAGCCGACATGGATGCGTTGCGCTATGACATGTTGGCTTGTTTCAGGCAGAAAGAGGCGGAAAGCGGGATGTCTTCGCCCCTCTTTGCTGAGTTGGACCGTAAGGATGCTTCTTTCCGCGTCGTGTCGCGGTTGGACGTGTTGCCCAACTTCCGTGGTGTGGGATTTTTGGAGGGCTTGCCCGAGCATGCGAACCTGGGCGATGTGTATCTCTGTGCCGGTTTGAATCTCTCTTCGCACGGGGTGACCGTGGAAGCAGAAATCAGTTCGAGGAACAGCGACATCAACAAGTATTATGAGCGTTTGGCTTTCTTGGGCAAACCGTTGGACGGCGAATTTGCCGGACGGGTGCCGGAGGATGCTTTGGCGTGGGCTTGCGTGAATGTGGACGGTGGTTCTTTGTTGGAGATGCTGCGGCAGAATCCCGTGGCGCGCACGTTCCTGATCGGGCTGAACATGGGTGTGGATGCAGACTTGATTATTCGCAGCATCAAGGGGGACGTGGCTGTTACCGTTCCGGCTTCCGCCTTGCAGAATCCCGGCAATGTCCTCGTGACGGCTCATCTGGCAGAGAAAGACTTTTTGAAAGAAGCCGCATATTGGAAGGAAAGCGCTGCGCGAAACGGCGCATGGACTTTCCGTGATTTCGGGAACGACCGCTTTTATTTGGCAGCCAATGGCGTACAGACCTATTTCGGGGTAGAAGGGGAGACGCTCTACGTCACGCCTGAAGAGGGAATGACGGGTTGGGTAAGCAATCCGGAGACAGAGACCCTCTCGGAATGGAACAGCCGGATAAAGGACAGCCGTTTCTTCTTGTGGGTGAATTTGGAACAGGTCAAACGTGACCCGATGATGGGTGCGTTGTGCCGGGAAAGCGGTGTGGACGAAGGCCGAAAGGTATTGGATTTGTTCGATGCAGTAGTGCTGAGGTCGTCCGATGCCCGCCGTCTGACCTTGGAGTTGCATACGCGTGGGAATCGGAATCTATTGAAGGATTTATTGAAATAATGGACAAGATAGAATTGAAGAATGCGTTGCCGGAGGTGTTTGCCTTACGGGATGACATCCGGAGCGAGATTTGGCATCAAGAAGTGACGTTCGAGCGGGGGCATTTGTATTTGGTCGAGGCAGGTTCCGGTACCGGCAAATCATCCCTTTGCAGTTATATCATCGGTTACCGGAACGACTATCAGGGTATCATCAGCTTTGACGGGAAGAACATCCGCAATTATAAAGTGAAGGATTGGGTGGAGCTTCGGAAACGTTCGTTGAGCCATTTGTTCCAGGAACTCCGTTTGTTTCCCGAGTTGACAGCTTACGAGAACGTGGCGATTAAAAACAACTTGACGGGATTCAAGAAGAAAAAACAGATAGAAAGTTGGTTCGATGCGTTAGGCATCGGTGACAAGTTGCATGCCCCGATAAGCCGCATGAGTTTCGGCCAACAGCAGCGGGTGGCCATGATCCGGGCTTTGGTACAGCCGTTCGACTTCTTGTTGGCCGACGAACCGATAAGCCATCTGGACGAGGAGAACGGCAGGACGATGGGAGAAATCATGATGGAGGAAGCCCGTTCGCAGGGAGCGGGTGTCATCGTGACCAGTATCGGTAAACATATCGCATTAGACTACGAAAAGACATTCAGGTTATGAGTTTGGTTTGGAAATTATTGCGTCGGCACGTCAGCGTACCTCAGTTTGCTGGTTTCTTCTTTGCCAATTTGTTGGGTATGCTCATCGTCCTGTTGAGTGTACAGTTTTATTATGACGTCCTGCCTGTTTTTACGCAGGGCGACAGTTTCATCAAGAAAGATTATCTGATTGTCTCCAAGCGGATCAGCATGGTCAGTTCCTTCAGTGGCCGGAGCAATGCGTTTTCAGCGGCGGACATCGATGAAATCGAGGCGCAGGAGTTTTGCAAAAGCGTGGGGGCTTTCACTTCAAGCCGATATAAGGTGAGTGCGAGCATGGGCGTGGAAGGCATGGCTTACATGAGTACGGAAATGTTCTTTGAATCCGTGCCCGACCGTTTTGTGGACGCAGACCTTAGGGACTGGCACTTCGCGGAGGGTGACCCCGTGGTGCCCATCATTTTGCCGCGTAGCTACCTGACGATTTACAATTTCGGCTTTGCCCAAAGCCGTTCGCTGCCTAAGCTTTCGGAAGGAGTGGTCAGCATGCTGGACTTGAACGTACGTTTGCGGGGCAATGGCCGGGAGGGCGTGATGAAAGGGAGGGTCATCGGTTTCAGCAACCGGCTGAACACCATCTTGGTGCCCGAGAGTTTCATGAAGTGGAGCAACAGGCTGTATGCCCCGGACGGGGATGCCGGATCCACACGGCTTATCGTCGAAGTGTACAACCCGGCAGACGATGCCATCGCACGTTTCTTGCAGCAAAAAGGATATGACACGGAAGAAGACAAGTTGGATGCCGGAAAGACCACTTATTTCCTGAAAATCGTGTCGGGGGTGGTGATGAGCGTAGGGCTGCTCATCAGCGTCTTGTCATTCTACATCCTGATGCTGAGCATTTATCTGTTGGTGCAGAAGAATACGACGAAGTTGGAGAACCTGCTGCTCATCGGTTACAGCCCTTGGCGGGTCGGCCTACCTTATCAGGTTCTGACGGTGGGAATGAACGTGTTGGTATTGGTGCTGGCCATCGGCCTGCTGACGTGGCTTCGCGGTTATTATCTGGATATGATCCTATTGTTGTTCCCCCAGATGGAGGAGGCAAGCCTTTGGCCCGCATGCGCCTTGGGTGTGGTGCTCTGCTTGGCGGTCAGTGTGCTGAACGTGTGCGCCATACAGCGTAAGGTGATGGCCATTTGGAAACATAAAGATTGAAAGGCATGGAAGAGTTGTTGCGATTATACGAAGACTGGCGGGGCTGTGCGCCGCAAAGCGTGGAGCTGTTGCCCGGAGCCGGAAGCAACCGTACGTATTATCGGTTCTGGGATGCCGAAGGGGATTCCCTGATAGGCGTGGTGGGCACGTCACGGGAGGAGAACGAGGCTTTCATTTATTTGGCCGGGCATTTCGGGCAGAAACGGTTGCCTGTGCCCCGGGTCGTGGCCGTTTCGACGAGCCGTTTGTGTTATTTGCAGTCCGATTTGGGGAATCGAAGCCTGTTCGACGCGCTGTCGGACGGTCGTGAAAAAGGCGGATGTTACGCCCCTGAAGAGAAGGAACTGTTGCGGCGGACGATAGCGGAACTGCCACGCATCCAGTTTGTCGGGGCGGAAGGGCTGGATTTCGGGCGGTGTTACCCGATGGCTTCCATGGACAGTATGGCTGTTTTCTTTGATTTGAACTATTTTAAATATTGCTTCCTGAAGACTACGGGACTGGACTTTAACGAGGTAAGGTTGGAAGAGGCGTTTTCGGAGATGGCCAAGGATTTGGTGGGAGACCCGGACAAGCACGCGTTCCAATACCGGGATTTCCAGGCGCGTAACGTCATGTTGGACAGGGACGGGCAGCCCCGTTTCATCGACTTCCAAGGCGGGCGGCGCGGGCCGGTGGAGTATGACGTGGCTAGTTTCCTGTGGCAGGCTTCGGCGCATTACGCCCCGGAGCTGCGCCACGAGCTGATGGCGACGTACCTCGATGCGTCACGGCTGTACACGGACGTGGACGAAGGACGGTTCCGTGAACGCATGCGGCTGTTCGTCCTGTTCCGCACGTTGCAGGTGTTGGGGGCATACGGTTTCAGGGGGTACTTCGAGCGGAAGAAGCATTTCTTAGACAGCATCGCCCCGGCCATACGGAATTTGCGCGAGTGGCTCTCGGAGGGCGAGTGTCCTTATCCTTATTTATATGACGTGTTGAGCCGGATGGTGGAATTGCCCGCTTTCCGGACAGAAGTTTCCGCACGGCCGGACGAACCGTGCGGAAAGGATACGGGAATGGAGCGTGCTGCCGATGTGCTCCGTGCGGACATCGGGCCGGCTTCGGTTTCCCTGTACGATGGCCGAGGGCCGTTGGCCGTGCGCGTGTTCAGTTTCTCCTATAAGAAGGGGATTCCCGAAGATACCAGCGGGAATGGAGGCGGTTATGTGTTCGATTGCCGCAGTACGCACAATCCCGGAAGGTATGAACCGTACAAATCCCTGACGGGCTTGGACGAACCCGTTATCCGTTTTTTGGAAGAGGACGGAGAGATTCTGACGTTCTTGGACAGCGTCTACAAATTGGCGGATGCCCATGTGGCGCGTTACCTCCGGCGCGGTTTTACCGACCTGATGTTTGCTTTCGGATGTACGGGCGGCCGTCACCGCAGCGTCTATTCCGCCCAACATCTGGCCGAGCATCTGCATGCGAAGTTCGGCATTGAAGTACGGATATGTCATCGTGAGCAAAATATCACGCAAGTACTGCCTGCTGTCAAGGGGTAAGTCGGGCATGGGGTTTTATATTTCGTAGGTATAGATAAAATTAGACAGAAGGACAGGCCTTCAAGCCAAGCCTGTCGGACGGTCATCCTCCTTTTTCTCTTCTCTTCGGAAGTCGGAGATGCTTTTCCTGTTCATTTTCTTGAAAAAACGGCTGAACGTGGCCAAATCTTCAAATCCAAGTATCTCACTGATTTCCTTGGCGCTCTTCGAGGTATAGAGCAACAGCCGGCGTGCCTCGGCATCGATGCGTTCGTGGATGATGTGCAACGGTGAATCCAGCCCGTAGAGCGAGAAGAGGTTGGAAAGGGTCTTGGGAGAGCGGTAGAGCATTTCCGCATAGTCCTGCACCTGTTTCTTTTCTTTGAAATGGTTATCCACGAGCACGTAAAACTGACGGATGATGTCGAAGCCTTTTTCCCTGCCTTTGCCGGTTTCCAACCGTAGGCGTGCCATACGGGTGCATACGATGATGAGCCGTTTGAGCAGCAGGCGGAGCATTTCCTCTTGCAGGTTGTCGGCCACGGCGCATTCTTCGGCCAACGTGTCGGTGATATGGGACAGGCGTTCCGTCTCCGTAGCGTCCAATGAGAGGTGCAGGATGTTTGATGAACCGTGGAACAGGAAGCCGTGGCAGGAGGATTCGCCCCCGTGACCGTAAATGCAGTAGAAATTGCTGTTGAAAAGCACTGAAAGATAGTGCCCTTCTGCGCGGAGCATGTCCACATGGTGCAGGGGAGAGAGGGTGACAAGCTCGCCTTTTCGCAGGTGCATGACCACGTGGTCCACTTCGATGTCCAGTTTTCCGTCCCTCACCCAAATGAACTTATAGAACCCCTTTCCGCCTTGCAACGCCCTGTCCTCGTGCAGGCGCGTCGTCAGGGCGAAAAAACCGTCCATGCGTGTGTTGAATTTGAAGTCCATGTTTTCGGTTTTGCGTTAGATGGGTAAATATAGTCCAAATTGCCGGAATAGGAAAGGGATGGGAGTAATTTCTTTTCCCATCCCTTTGTTTCCATGCCGTTCGTTTATAGTCGGACGGATGTGTGCGCGTGGCATTAGGGTTTCGCTTTGAGAAGCGTCTCTTCTATCATCCTCTTCAGTTCCGTTTTGGGCATGGCGCCTTGTGTGACGATCGGCTTGCTGTCTTTCGGAATCCACAACAGGGTGGGGATGCTGCGTATGCCGAATGTGGCAGCTAGTTCCTCTTCCTTGTCCACGTCTACTTTGTAGATGTAGATTTTGCCGTCGTATTCCTTAGCCAACTCTTCCAACACCGGTGCAAGGGCCTTGCACGGGCCGCACCACGTGGCGTAGAAATCCACAAGGCACGGTTTGTCACCTTCATATTTCCAATCGTTAGGGTTGGTCTCATAGTTATATACCTTGTTTAAGAACTCTGTTTTGGTTAAATGAACGATTTCCATATTTGCTCCTTTCTTGTTTTGTTTTTTACTTTCTTTGTTGTTGGCGCATGCGTTGAGACCTAAGGCCAGGCACAGCGCGGCGATAATGGGCTTTACCAGTTTCATAATTCTACGTTTTGTGAATACTTTTATTGAACATTGCAAATATCCGATAAAAATCCGGATAATCGCATGGCAATTCTGCCGGAAAAGTTGGCAAAATATCCCGTTTGGGATTTTTGGCTTATTTTTCCGCTTTTGTATATTCTTTTGCTACATCTTGCCCGTCAATATCTCCTTGCGCAAGAATCCGTAAACGTAAACGGGACTTTGGAAATAAAGACCGGACCTTGTGTCCTTTAGTTTGGCGTAGGTTTCGGATTGGTATAGAGCGTCTAACGTTCCGTGCAGTGACATTTTCTGTTCGTCCACAAACATGACGACTAAGTCACGTGCCATACATTCTTTCATATATTCAATCTCGCTCATATTTTTTCTAAAAGGTCTATGGCACGTTGCATGCCGAAAAAGTATTGGAAAGTGATGCCTTTCATGAAAGCCAATTTTTTGAGAAAGGTGCCGAAATCTATGTTGTTCCGTGATACAAAATCATACTAAAGCCCCTCCGTGGCGTTGGCAAAGGGTGGTCAGACCTTCGATGATGTCATCGAAGCTTTGTGTGTGTGCCACGTCGTACTGGCTTTCCAAGAAGTCGATGGCTTTATAATGATTCAGGAGCGGTAGGCTTGCTCTTCTTCCAACTGATGTCGCTTGGCAAATTCGTGGATGGCGATAACGATATATTCGGCTATGTCTTTCAACTTTGCATCCATAGTGTGTCGTTTTTACAAAAATACGGATTATTCCGTGGAACGCCAATGTTTTTATTCTTTTTTTGTTCGGAAGGATAAAACGTGTGAAATGTGATGTCTTGAACGAGATTATATCAGTATATTTGCAAATATGAAAGCCATGATTTTTGCAGCGGGGTTGGGAACCCGCCTGAAGCCTTTGACGGACACGATGCCGAAAGCGCTTGTCCCGGTGGGAGGAAAACCCTTGTTGGAGATATTGATTCGTAAACTGGTGGCTTCCGGATTTACGGAGATTGTGATTAATGTGCACCATTTTGCCGACCAGATTATCCGGTTTGTGGAGGAACATGACGCTTTCGGTGCGGATGTCCGTTTCAGCGACGAGAGCGGGAAACTTCTGGAAACAGGAGGAGGTATCAAGAAGGCCATACCTCTTTTATTAGAGAGCGGTGTCGCGGAACGCCCGTTTCTGGTACACAACGTGGATATATTGAGCAATGTGGATTTGCGGGATTTTTATCGGCACGGGGTAGGAGCGGCGGCTTTATTGCTAGTGAGCGAACGGCAGACGCAACGTTATCTGTTGTTCGATGAGGAAAACCGTCTGGTGGGGTGGACAAACGTCAAGACCGGGGAGGTGAAGTCGCCCTACAAAGGGTTGGACGTGGAGGCTTGCCGGAAGTATGCTTTTGCTGGTGTACATTTGTTTTCTCCGCAGTTGTTCCCTTATTTCGATGCTTGGCCGGACAAGTTTTCCGTGATAGACTTTTACCTTTCGGTGTGCGACCGCGAACCGATTTATGCTTATCCTTTTCCCGGGCTTAAAATACTGGACGTGGGGAAGCAGGATACTTTGAAGAAGGCTGAGGATTTCTTGTCGGCAGAATGTTGCCCGTCTCGATAAATTGTTGTACTTTTGCGTACAAAATCAGATAAAAATCTTTTTATGCAACAGAAAATCATCATTCTTGATTTCGGGTCACAGACAACGCAGCTTATCGGACGCCGTGTCCGTGAGTTGGACACGTTCTGTGAGATATTGCCTTATAACAAGTTCCCGAAAGAAGATCCGTCGGTTATCGGTGTGATTTTAAGCGGTTCGCCTTTCAGCGTATATGATAAGGAGGCGTTTAAAATCGACTTGGACGAAATTCGCGGGAAATACCCTGTGTTGGGCATTTGTTATGGCGCACAGTTCATGAGTTATACTTTAGGCGGCAATGTGGAACCGGCCGGGACGCGTGAATACGGGCGTGCCAATTTGGCTTCGTTCGACAAAGAGAATCCTCTGTTCAAAGGATTTGAGGAAAATTCGCAAGTGTGGATGAGCCATGGTGACACCATCACGAAATTGCCAGAGGGTTTTAAGGTGATTGCTTCCACCGACAAAGTAGTGAACGCCGCTTATCAAGCTGTGGGTGAGCAGTTGTGGGGGGTGCAATTCCATCCGGAGGTATTCCATTCCGTGCAAGGAACGCTGTTGTTGAAAAACTTTGTAGTGGACATTTGCGGTAGCAAACAGGATTGGAGTGCGGCTTCGTTTGTGGACACCACGGTTGCGGAACTGAAGGAACAGTTGGGAGACGACCGTGTGATTCTCGGGTTGAGCGGAGGTGTGGATTCTTCCGTGGCCGCCGTGTTGCTGAACAAGGCTATTGGTAAGAACCTGACCTGTATCTTCGTAGACCACGGGATGTTGCGTAAGAACGAGTTCAAGAATGTGTTGCACGACTACGAGTGTCTGGGGCTGAACGTGATTGGCGTGGACGCCAGTGCGAAGTTCTTCAAGGATTTGGAAGGAGTGACCGATCCGGAGCAGAAGCGTAAGATTATCGGCCGCGACTTCGTGGAGGTGTTCGATGCAGAGGCTCGGAAAATAACCGATGCCAAGTGGCTAGCGCAGGGAACGATTTATCCCGACCGTATCGAGAGCCTGAATATTACGGGAAAAACAATCAAGAGCCACCACAATGTGGGCGGTTTGCCTGAGGAGATGAACCTGCAACTTTGTGAACCGTTGAAATGGTTGTTTAAAGACGAGGTGCGCCGCGTAGGGCGGCAGATGGGAATGCCGGAACATTTGATTACCCGTCATCCGTTCCCCGGACCGGGACTGGCCGTGCGTATCTTGGGTGACATTACGCCGGAGAAGGTACGTGTGTTGCAGGATGCCGACGATATTTTTATCCAAGGGTTGAGAGACTGGGGGTTGTACGATCAAGTCTGGCAGGCCGGTGTAATCCTGTTGCCCGTGAAAAGCGTAGGCGTGATGGGTGACGAGCGTACGTATGAACGCGCTGTAGCCTTGCGTGCCGTGACCAGTACGGATGCAATGACGGCCGATTGGGCACATTTGCCTTATGATTTCATGGCGAAGGTGAGCAATGATATAATAAATAAGGTGAAAGGAGTGAACCGTGTATGTTACGACATCTCTTCCAAACCGCCTTCAACGATAGAATGGGAATGACAATCGTATACCCACTATGAGGTAGCCGTGCGTGATATGCGCAGCTACCTTTTCTTTTATAAGGAGATATATGGTGAATGGTAGCATTGGTAGCAGCATCGGATTACCGAAAGTTTCGGTAGTCATTCCGGTGTATAATGCAGAGGACACGGTTGTAGACTGTATTGACAGTGTACTTGGGCAGGATTTTCCGGATTTGGAAATAATAGTGGTGGATGATGGAAGTAATGATGGTAGTGGAGTTTTATGTGACAACTGTGCCAGAAGAGATAGTCGTGTCAAGGTTATCCATCAAAAAAATAAGGGGCGTTCTGCTGCGCGTGGCGTGGGGACGATAATGTCTCAGGCTAAATGGATTGGGTATGTCGATTCGGATGATACGCTTCCAAAGGATGCTATTTCCCGTTTGTATGCCAAGGCTATTGACGACGTGGATGTTGTTTTGGGGAATGGCTATAAATTTTCGAAGGGAAGGCGGTGCCCTAAGATTTCCATAGAAGAATTCCGTCATATGGTGGTAAGGGCGGAAGGGCCTATCGGTGTGCCATGGGGATGCTTGTTCCGTCGTTCTGTCTTGACATCTTGGGTGTGGGATATTCCTCGTGAGATCAACATGGGAGAAGACTACGTGTTTTGGTTAAGGGTCATTTTTCAAACACGTAAGCCCGTGAATGTAATATATGAGAAAGTGTATGACAAAGGGGCGGACACGACTTGTGCGAATTTTAAATGGAACGCAGGTTATGCCTTAGCCATCCATGAATTACGTAAAGGCGCTATTCCCGAGCATTTGTGGGCTACATACATGTCGGATACGATAAGCGACAGGTTGGTCAACCTCTTGGATGTGGCTTGTTGTCAGCCGTGCCGCTTGTGGAGGCATAGTCGTTTCTACATGGAATTGAAGGAGGATATTGGCAAGTATGGTTATGACGTGCCATTGAAAACGAAATTATATTTGTTATTACCTTCCTTATGGATGAGGAGGATGTATTCCAAGCTTAGCGATTTAAAAAATAAGTGGATTTAGGTTAGAGGAGATGCTGTCTCTTTTTAGGGGGAGGCGGATTATATAAAAGTAATATAAAAATGGTGAAAAAAGTAGGGGCGGTTTTCGGATTGGCTGTAGTGTTTTCTTCTATTGTTTGTGCACAAAATGACTCTACATTGGTGTACAATGTGGAAATGTCTGCGAATGCCAGTTCTGGAGATTATGCACCGTTGTGGTTTACAGCCAACCGGAACGGCCTGTCAAGCCAGGAATCGAACAGTGCTTATTTGCGTGCGGGACTTGCTTACCGTAAATATTTTAATCATGGTTGGCGGATTGGAGCCGGATTGGATTTGGCTGCGGCCGTGAACAGCCCTTCCGAATTTATCGTGCAACAGGCTTATGCGGACTTTTCGTGGAGAGTTCTTAATTTGAGCATCGGGAACAAGGAACGCAATCCGTTGGGGAAGAACCCGCTGTTGAGCAGTGGCGGAATGGTGGAAGGAAATAATGCGCGGCCTGTTCCACAGGTTAGGGCAGAGATTGCGGATTATTATACGGTACCGGGAACAAAAGGGTGGTTTGCTTTTAAAGGCTATATCGCTTACGGGCGTTTTACGGATGACCGTTGGCAGCGTGATTTTGCGGGGGCAAACCACCAAGCCTACGTGGAAGACATTCTTTATCACAGTAAGGAGTTGATGTTCAAGGTGGGAAACAAGGAAAGGTTTCCTTTGGAAGCAGAACTCGGCATGCTGATGTCGGCGCAGTTCGGAGGAACGCAGCATACCTTCTCTTTGAAAGACGGTGAGTGGAAAGAGACTGTGTACGAGATGCCTCATGGATTGAAGAATTATGCCAAAGTTTTCTTGGCCCAAGCCGGGGGAGACGGCACTACCGGGGGAGATCAGGTGAATGTGGAAGGCAATCATGTGGGCAGTTGGAACTTTGCGTTGAATTATTATTGGCGCGATTGGAAGTTCCGTGCATATTATGAACATTTCTTTGACGACCATTCACAAATGTTCCTCCAATACGGACGTTGGAAAGACGGGCACTTAGGATTTGAGATTACTTTGCCCCGGAACCGTTGGGTCAATACTTTGCTTTGGGAAGGATTGGCTACGAAAGACCAGTCGGGTCCTATTTTGTATGACGGAGACGAACGTTTTCCGGGAGCGGCTTTTCCGGGTATGCAAGTAAGTGCTTGTGACGATTACTATAATAATTTCTTTTACCAGTCTTGGCAACATTATGGTATGGGAATCGGTAACCCATTGTTGCCCGGACCAATCTACAACCGTGATGGCAGCCTTAAGTTCCGGAGCAACCGTGTGCGTGCCAACCATTGGGCTTTCAGCGGGACACCGTCAGACGAGTGGGCCTATCGCGTACTGATGTCATACGCGCTTCATTGGGGAACATACGTCAATCCTTTGGATAAGATATGCAAACAGTTCAGTTCGCTGTATGAAGTGACGTATTCGCCCAAGGCATTGGCCGGATGGCATTTTTCCGTTTCGGCGGCCGTGGATCACGGTAATTATCTTGGTAATAGCGGCGGTGGTATGATAGCCATAAGAAAGGAGGGAATATGTATAAAATAAATAGTTTGATTTTTAAATGGATTTGTGTATGCCTGACCGTCTCATTCTGTTTGTCTTGTACGGACAAGGCACCGGAATATCCTGATTTGGAAGGATATTGGAAACAGGAGAGTATAGAGGATGAGGCTACGGACGGGCATTCGGAATGTAATCGTCTGTTTTGGGCATTTCAGCTCGGTGTGTCCGAGATTCGGGATTTGGGTGGTAACGGTTATGGGACGTACGTGTGTAGGTATGATTATAATGAAGGTTCCGCAACTTTGCGTATGTATAATTTCAGGGTAAAAGGGAATCCGTCTCAAGAGGCGGATGTAGATAAGCTGAAGCTTTTTGGCATACCTTCCGGAGATGTGACTTTTGAGGTCGTGCGGCTCGATGGTGACCGTATGGTGCTTCGCTCATCAGGGACTTCCTTGTATTTCCGTTCCTTTTAATTTTTTCCTTTTTTATATGCTCTATTTCAAAAGAAATTCATAAATTTGCAGTGCGCAAGCCGAGAGAAGGCTGACTTCAAAATATTCGTGCTGCAAAATATTAGAAAAGAGTTAGATAACTTATATTAGAACCTTTAATTTTAAAGATTAAGTAAAATGATTAAAGTAGGTATTAATGGTTTCGGTCGTATCGGCCGTTTCGTATTCCGTGCTGCTCAGAACAGAAGTGACATCCAGATTGTAGGTATCAATGACTTGTGTCCGGTAGATTACTTGGCTTACATGCTGAAGTATGATACTATGCACGGTGCTTTCGAAGGTACAATCGAAGCTGATGTTGAAAACAGCAAGTTGATTGTAAACGGTAAAGAGATTCGTGTAACGGCAGAACGTAATCCGGCTGATTTGAAGTGGAACGAAGTTGAGGCTGAATATGTAGTTGAATCTACAGGTTTGTTCCTGACTCAGGAGAAGGCCCAGGCTCATATCGATGCAGGTGCTAAGTACGTAGTTATGTCGGCTCCTTCCAAGGACGCTACTCCGATGTTCGTTTGTGGTGTAAACTTCGACAAATACGTAAAGGGTACTCAGTTCGTTTCTAACGCTTCTTGTACGACAAACTGTTTGGCTCCTATCGCTAAGGTTTTGAATGACAACTGGGGTATCACAGACGGTTTGATGACAACTGTTCACTCTACTACTGCAACTCAGAAGACTGTAGACGGTCCTTCTATGAAGGATTGGCGTGGTGGTCGTGCTGCTTCTGGCAACATCATCCCGTCTTCTACAGGTGCTGCTAAGGCTGTAGGTAAGGTTATTCCTGAATTGAACGGTAAGTTGACCGGTATGTCTATGCGTGTTCCGACTTTGGACGTTTCTGTAGTAGACCTGACTGTAAACTTGGCAAAACCGGCTAAGTACGAAGAGATTTGCGCTGCAATGAAGGCTGCTTCTGAAGGCGAATTGAAGGGTGTTCTGGGTTATACTGAAGATGCAGTGGTTTCTTCTGACTTCTTGGGTGACACTCGTACTTCTATCTTCGATGCTAAGGCAGGTATTGCTTTGACAGATACTTTTGTTAAGGTGGTTTCTTGGTATGACAATGAAATCGGTTATTCTAACAAGGTATTGGAATTGATCGCTCACATGAAGAAAGTTAACGGTTAATTCCGTTTGCTACGATAAAAATGAAGCCATCCTCCTTTTGAGAGGGTGGCTTTTTTCGTATCTTTGCTTTCATTATTATAATATGGTAAACGATGATACGATGAACTATGACCTTATTACGATATTAGGGCCTACGGCGTCGGGAAAGACTGCATTAGCTGTGGCTTTGGCCTGCGAACTGAAGACGGAGATAATCAGTGGTGACAGTCGGCAGGTGTACAGGCGTATGGATTTGGGAACCGGAAAAGACTTGAAAGACTATGTCATCAATGGTTGTTCTGTTCCTTATCATTTGATTGATATAGTAGAACCGGGTACGAAATATAATTTGTTTGAGTATCAGCGGGACTTCTTGAAAGTTTATGAAGCGTTGAAAGCACGTCGTATGCTTCCTATATTATGTGGAGGTACAGGCTTATATATCGAGTCCGTGTTGAAAGGATATAACCTGATGCCCGTACCGGAAAATCCGGATTTGCGTGCAAACTTGGCTCGAAAGAGCCTCCCCGAACTGACAAAGATACTGGGTTCATATAAGGTGCTTCATAATACGACGGATGTCGATACCGTGAAACGTGCGATACGCGCGATAGAAATAGAGGAGTATTATCGTTTGCATCCTACGGAGGCGAGGGCTTTTCCCGAAATCCGTTCCTTGGTCATAGGGGTGGACATAGAGCGGGATTTGAGACGTAAAAAAATAACAGAACGTCTAAGGCAACGTTTGGATGAGGGGATGGTTGATGAGATAAAAAGGCTGTTAGACGAGGGGATACCGGCGGAAGACCTGATATATTATGGCTTGGAGTATAAGTATCTGACACGATACGTACTCGGAGAGCTGGCGTATGAGGAGATGTTCCGTGGTTTGGAAACCGCTATCCATCAGTTTGCCAAGCGACAGATGACTTGGTTCCGCGGAATGGAGCGCCGTGGCATTAAGATAAACTGGTTGGACGCAGGTTGGCCTATGGAAAAGAAAATCGGTCAGATTCAAGATTGGCTGTGTCCGTGAAGATTTAGAAGAATATTCAAGTAGAGAATAAATAGTTTTGCGTATATTTGTGCGTTTTTAGTAAATAGGATTATGGAACCATCAAGATGGGGGATTATATACTGTCCGAAAGACGGTGTCCGTCACATACATAAAGAGTGGGAGGCTATACGCTCATATTTGACGGAGAAAGGCGTACTTTATGATTTCGTGCAGAGCGAAGGGCCGAAATCCGTAGAACGCCTGGCGGGTATGCTTGCTTCAAATGGCTATACAACGATTGTCATTGTGGGAGGCGACGCTGCATTAAACCGTGCGTTAAACGGAGTACTATCGCAAGGAGAGGAGGTTCGTCGAAACGTTGCTTTCGGGGTTATTCCTAACGGTTGGGGAAATGATTTTGCACATTTCTGGGGATTTGAGGAAGATAATTACAAGCAAACGATAGATTGGCTGATAAAGCGAAGGGTCCGTAAAGTGGACGTTGGGTATTGTGTTCCGGAGCGGATAGGGGATGCCCATCCCCGTTTCTTTTTAAATTGTGTGAATGTTGGTTTGGTGGCGAACATTATGAATATCAAGCACAAGACGCGCCGTTTTTGGGGTATGCTGACCCTTTCTCATTTATCGTCTATGTTTTTGTTGCTGTTTCAGCGTATGGAACACAAGATGCATTTCAAAGTGAATTTGGATGACATCGAGAAAAGTGTAATGACGGTATGTATCAGTAGTGCCAGAGGGTATGGCCAGACTCCGAGCGGAGTTCCGTACAATGGATTATTGGATGTTTCAGTCGTGTCGCATCCGGAAATCAGCCAGATGGTGGAAGCTTTATGGATGCTTTTCCGAGGTCGCTTCTTGAATCATAAAGCCGTAAAGTCGTATAGGACTAAAGAAGTGGACTTTTTTGATAACGGAAAGGCTATGATCAGCTTGGACGGAGCGGTATGGGAGAACGGTTCTACGCCCATGAAGATAGGTATACATCAAGAATGGGTGAATTTCATCATACCGGGTTGAACGGCTCGGAAACAATAATCATGAGACCTATCCTATTTTAGATATCTTTTCCAATCTGTCTTCCGATATGATTTTGATTTTCCGGCCGTCTATCGCGATGATTTTCTCAGAGGCGAAATTAGTCAATGTACGAATCGCGTTGGAAGTTGTCATGTTGGAGAGGCTGGCCAAGTCTTCACGGGACAGATAGATGCTGAGTGTGCAGCCATCTTCTTCCAACCCGTAACTCTCCTTCAAAAACAGAATTGATTCGGCCAACCGTCCCCGTATGTGTTTTTGAGTCAAGTTGACTGTACGTTCGTCGGCTATACCCAAATCTACAGATAATTGTTTGATGAAAAACCATGCCAAGTCATTATTGCTACTTACCAACTTCGTGATGGTAGACATGGGAATCATGGCTATCGTTGAGGCTTCGAATGCGGCAGCGGCAGTCAGAAACTCCTGATGGGCAAAGTACGCACGATAGGCAAAGTATTCTACGGGCTTGATTACGCGGATGATTTGATTACGCCCGCTGACACCGTTCTTGAATATTTTTACCTTCCCGGATAAAAGACACATGAGTTGAGTCGGGAATTCACCTTCACTGTAAATCGCTTCGTTCTTTCTAAATGTATAAACTGTGAGGTTTTCTGTTAAATATTCGCGTTGTCCTGGGGTGAGTGGTTTGCATAAGTCTGAGATTTTTTCTAAAACCTCTTCCTTGTCCATGTCCTGCTTGACCATAAATCAAATCTGCTTCAAATTATGTTTTACAACACAAAATTAGTAATTCTTGATAGATTCATGAAATCTTAAGGTTATAAAAATATGTTTTGCAGCATTTTTTTATGAATCCTTAAAAAAAACTTATTCCTTATGTTCGTGGATAGCCGGATTTTTATTATTTTTGGGTTGCATAAATAAAAACAGAGACAAAATAAACAGTAAAGTGAAAACCTTATATATAATTTCTAGACTATGAGTTACATTCATTTTGATAAGACTCTGATGACCAATTTGGAGGAAGCGTTACCCAAAGAGATTTTGAGGTCTAATCGCTCGGGTGCTTATTCTTGTTCTACGATTGTGGATTGTAATACAAGAAAATATCATGGTTTGTTGGTTGTCCCGATACCGGAATTGGGCGACGAGAATTATGTGTTGTTGTCTTCATTGGATGAGACGGTGGTACAACACGGGGCTGAGTTTAACTTGGGGCTTCACAAGTATCAAGGGAACAATTTCAGCCCGAATGGCCATAAGTACATTCGGGAATTTAATTGCGACCAGGTGCCTACTACAATCTATCGTGTAGGAGGAGTGGTCCTGAAGAAAGAAAAGGTGTTCCAGCATTATGAAAACCGCATTATCATCCGTTATACGCTCTTGGACGCCCATTCCGAAACGACTTTGAAGCTCCGTCCTTTTCTGGCATTCCGTTGTGTGAGGGAGTACACGCATGAGAACACAAGGGTGAACCGGGACTATCAAGAAGTGCCGAATGGTATCAAGACTTGCATGTATGAGGGTTATCCCGAGCTTTACATGCAGTTGAACAAGAAAAACGATTTTGTTTTTCAGCCGGATTGGTATCGAGGCGTGGAGTATCCGAAAGAATTGGAGAGAGGATATGCCTTTAATGAGGACCTCTATGTGCCCGGTTATTTTGAACTGAAGATAAAAAAAGGCGAGAGTGTGGTATTTTCCGCCGGAGTGTCTGAGATAAAGACCACTCAGTTGAGACAGATAGCAGATTTTGAAGCGAAGATTCGTACTCCGAGGGATAATTTCTATCATTGTCTGGTAAATTCTGCACATCAATTCTATTATCATGTAGACGGGGAGAATTATATTTTGGCAGGCTATCCCTGGTTTAAATGCCGTGCGCGTGATATGCTGATTGCTTTGCCGGGATTGACTTTGGTCAATGAAGAAGTGGAGCAGTTTGAAATGTGCATGAAAACGGTGGAAAAAGGCGTTCGGGAATTTATGGCCGGCGAGCCGTTGAGCGTGAAAATACATGAAATAGAACATCCGGATATTCTTTTGTGGGCGGTTTGGTGTATTCAACAATATGGCAAGATTGTTTCTTTGCAGAAATGTGTCGAGAAATACGGACTTCTGGCAAAGGACATCATGATGTATCTGAGTACAAGTTCCCATCCCAATTTGAAAGTCAGAGACAACGGATTGGTATACGCCCAGGGGAAGAGTAAAGCCGTGACTTGGATGAACTCGACGGCAAACGGCCGTCCGATAGTACCGCGAAGCGGGTATATCGTGGAGTTCAATGCCTTATGGTATAATGCATTGAAGTTTAGCGAGGAGATTTGCCGGATGGCTGGCCGAAAGGAAGAGGAACAATATTTTGCAGGGATGGCCGCCAAGGCGGAAAATTCGTTCAGAAAGGTTTTCTTGAACCAGTATGGATATTTGTTCGATTACGTGGACGAGAAGAACCAAGAACAAGACTGGAGTGTCCGTCCCAATATGATATTTGCCGTGGCACTTGACTATTCTCCCTTGCCCCTTCCGGAAAAGAAAGCGGTTTTTGATATTTGTACGAAGGAGTTATTGACCCCTAAGGGGCTTCGTTCCCTGAGTCCCAAGAGCGGGGGATATAACCCGATGTACGTCGGCCCTCAAATCCAACGTGACTACGCCTATCATCAAGGTACGGCATGGCCTTGGTTGGCTGGATTTTATATGGAAGCCTGCATGCGTTTGTATAAAAAGAGCCGTGTAAGTTTTGTGGAACGCGTGTTGGTGGGCTTTGAAGAAGAAATGTTTTCGCATTGTATAGGCACCATACCGGAACTGTTCGACGGAAACCCACCTTACCATGCCCGAGGGGCCATATCCTTTGCGATGAATGTGGCTGAGATTCTCCGTGTGGTGAAATTAATCGAAAAATATGATATATAAAGATTAGGAGGAACTGAATATGAAAGTATTAATGTTTGGTTGGGAGTTTCCTCCTCATATTCTTGGAGGACTCGGTACGGCAAGTTACGGTCTGACGAAAGGTCTTTCCTTGCAGCCCGATATGGATATCACTTTTTGTATCCCGAAACCTTGGGGAGATGAAGACCAAAGCTTTATGAAGATTATAGGTATGAACAGCGTGCCTATTGTTTGGCGTGACGTGGATTGGAATTATGTAAACGGCAGGGTGGGCAGTTACATGGACCCGCAACTTTATTATGATTTGCGCGATCATATTTATGCCGACTTTTCATATATGCATGTGGATGACTTGGGCTGCATGGAGTTTTCCGGCCGCTATCCGGACAACTTGCACGAGGAAATCAACAACTATTCCATCGTGGCAGGAGTGGTGGCCCGGCAGCAACGGTTCGACATCATTCATGCACACGATTGGTTGACCTATCCTGCGGGCATCCATGCCAAGCAAGTCAGCGGGAAACCGTTGGTGATTCATGTGCATGCCACGGACTTCGACCGGAGTCGCGGAAATGTGAATCCCACAGTCTACAGCATCGAAAAGAACGGCATGGACCATGCGGACTGTATCATGTGCGTGAGCGAGCTGACGCGCCAGACGGTAATCAACCATTATCATCAAGATCCGGCAAAGTGTTTTGCCATGCATAATGCCGTGTATCCGTTGGCTTCCGAGCTTCAGGAGATTGTGGACCAAAGGAAACCCTATTCGGAACGCAAGGAGAAAGTAGTGACTTTCCTGGGGCGTATCACCATGCAGAAAGGGCCTGAGTATTTCATCGAAGCGGCCAAGCGGGTGTTGGACCGTACACACAACGTGCGTTTTTGCTTTGCCGGAAACGGTGACATGATGAACTCCATGATTGAGATGGCGGCAGCCTACGGGATAGCCGACCGTTGCCATTTTCCCGGGTTTATGAAAGGGAAACAGGTGTTCGAATGTTTCCGTGACAGCGACGTGTATGTGATGCCTTCCGTGTCGGAGCCGTTTGGGATTTCCCCGCTCGAGGCGATGCAAAGCGGGGTGCCTTCCATTATCAGCAAACAATCCGGTTGCGCCGAGATTCTGTCTAAGTGCATCAAGGTGGACTATTGGGACATAGATGCCATGGCCGACGCCATGTATGCGCTTTGCGTGTACCCTTCCTTGCATGAATATTTGCAGGTGGAAGGAAAGAAAGAGGTGGACGGCATCACGTGGGAGAAAGTGGGCCAACGCATCCGGAAACTTTATGACGAGACAATCCAAAAATATAAATAATCTAAAATCCTAAGACATGAAAACGATATGCCTTTACTTTGAAATTCATCAAAATATACATTTGAAACGTTACCGCTTCTTCGACATCGGTACGGACCATTATTATTATGATGATTATGAGAACGAATGCAGCATAACCAATACGGTTGAGCATTCCTACCTGCCTGCGTTGCAGGCTTTGCTTCAGATGCTGAAAGAGAACCCTGGATTTTTCAAGGTCGCTTTCTCGATTTCCGGCACTGCCATTGAACTGTTGGAGAATTATGCGCCATCCGTCATAGATTTGTTACAAGATTTGAATGAGACAGGAGGTGTGGAGTTCTTGGTGGAGCCTTATTCCCACGGCTTGTCTTCCCTGGCCAATGAGGAGAGTTTCCGGGAGGAAACCTTGAGGATGTCACGAAAGATTAAGGAACTTTTTGGAAAGTCGCCAAAGGTGTTCCGCAATTCTTCTTTGATATATTCCGACGACATAGGGAATATGGTAGCTTCGATGGGGTTCAAGGGATTGCTGACGGAGGGTGCCAAACACATCTTAGGATGGAAGAGCCCTCATTTTGTGTACCATTGTTCACAGAATCCGAACCTGAAACTCCTTTTGCGGGATTATAAATTGTCGGACGATATATCCTTGCGTTTCAGTAATTCCACTTGGAGCGAGTTCCCCTTGTTTGCCGAAACCTATATGGATTGGATAGCGGCAGTGCCGGAAGAGGAGCAAGTGATTAATATCTTCATGGAGTTGTGCGCATTGGGTATGTTCCAACCGCTTTCGTCCAATATACTGGAGTTCCTCAAGGCCCTGCCGGCTTGCGCCAAGGCCCGTGGGATCTCTTTCTCCACCCCTTCGGAAGTGATAGACCATCACAAGTCGGTTGACGCGCTTGAAGTGCCTTATCCCATGTCATGGGTGGACGAAGAGCGCGACATCAGTTGTTGGTTGGGAAATGGCATGCAGCGAGAGGCTTTCAACAAGCTGTATAGCGTGGCCGACCGTGTGCGTATTTGTAACGACCGCCGTATCAAACAGGATTGGGATTACCTGCAGGCTAGCAATAATTTCCGTTTTATGACCACGAAATCCAGTAGTTGGAACATGTACCGCGGAATTTATGATTCTCCCTACGATGCCTTTACGAATTATATGAATATCCTTGGCGATTTCATTAACAGGGTGAATGGCATGTATCCTCGTGATATAGACAATGAAGAGTTGAATTCACTGCTTACGCTGATTAAGAACCAGGGAGAAGAATTGGAGGTGAAGGACAAAGAGATTGCACGTTTGAATGCCCGTATGAAGAAGTTGGCATCTGAAGGGGCGGAAACGGCCAAGAAGGTTTCCACGCGCAAGGTTGCAGCCAAGAAGTGACGCATGCCGTTCCGTGTCCCACGGTGCAGGTTTGTGCGTGGGCATGGAACGTAAGATGATAGTGGCCGACTCGCCGTAAAGAAGTGGGTCGGCCTTTTTCGTGTATAGCACTGGGGGGGGGAGGCACATGCGTGACGGACGTTTCTTTGTTGAAAATCCGGAATCTTGTAATGTTTTGGTTTATAGGTCGGTAATATTCTCCTTAGATTCGTTTTTCATTCTCAGGAGATTGAAAAATCATTCGGCTTAGATTGATTTTCCGTTTGGCGCAGATTGGTTTCCCACAGCCCTGTGTCCGTTTTTTTTGAAAGTATGGTGAGAATTTGGCATAGGGAGGGGAATAAAAAGAACAGGTGGAGAAACCATAGGCTTCTCCACCTGTTCTTTTTATTCCTGCCGTGGTTACGGGTAAATGAGTGGGTTAATTGAACGTACTATAAATCACTTGGATTTTAAGTTTGTCTGTTGCGCCACCCACTAACTTGGCACTTCCCAGTCCCATGTCATGCGTCACGCTGACGATATTGTTGTTGTTGTCCTGGTTGGTTTCAACAGGAATGAGTACCACCTTGTTCCAGTCCTGATGCTGCTGTTCCCAAGCTTCCGGTGTGATGCCGGCTTTGGCAGATTCCTCATTCCTCTCTCTCTTACAGTAAGATACCAAGTTGCTGATGTTGGAAAAAGTATAAGTGTTATAGCTGCTGTTGAAAGAGGTGACGTAAGATGTTTTCTCGTCCGGCACTTTTCCTTCTTCAAAGAACGTGTACATGTCTTGTTTGCGCACCAACAATAGGGTCTGGGGAACCTCGAAAGCCGATTCCTGGTTTGTGGCATTATAGCGATACAAGGAGAATTGAGCCTGGCTGATGCTGTCGTTGAGGTGTCCTTGGTAGATTTCGTTTACAGGAAGTGTGATTTCCGTAAACACTCCGGCGGGAGTTTTCAAGTAAGTGCATTGGGTGTCGTTTTCTACCAACTCGGCCAGGTCATCATTTTTCACGTAAGTGTTCTGCAAGACTTCGGGAGTAGCTGCAAAACGGCTCATACCTACGTAAACCGTGTCTTTTTCGGCATCTTTATACCTGAAATAGAGATTCATGGCTCCTACTCTCATCTTAACCATCGTACCGTCCCCGTCCGTCAGTTTGAAATAGAAGCCGGGGCATACATGGCGTATGAAATTATATGAATTCTTGAAAAAGCCCTTGTTCTCGTAGTATTTCTTTATGATGAATGTGCCGTATTCTTTAGGCAGCATGATACGTATGTTCGGAGTGTATGAGCTGCTTTCCAGATAATCGTCCGACAAAGTGAAATCCTTTGTCGTGAAGACCTTTCGTGTAATGGGCCCCGTTGCATGGCGGTTGATATACCGGCTGAAATCGGCATTGCTGTAATACGTAGTGTCCTCGCGCACGACGTTTGCGGTGTCCAATTCGTATACGTCTACTTTCATCGGATTGTTCTCGTCTCCGTAATATTTTTCGTAATATAACCTGATTTCAATGGAATCCGCTTCGATTTCTCCTTGCTCGTTCTTGACCATCAGGTCGTAAGCGGGGAATTCATAGTTTTCCAACGTGCCGAACTGCGCCAGAAACTCGGCCTTGATTTGCATGTTCGTTTCCGGGTCGGTCATACGTCCTAAGTAAGAACTGTTGCTATTGCTTAAAACGGAATCTGCCAATAGTGAGTGTGTGCTTGCTTCATATACCGAAGCGGAAGCGTTGATGTTATCGGAATCCGTGAAAATTCCGATAGTATCGGTCGTGTCGTCACAAGCCACGCTGCATAATCCAATCAACGTGATGAATGAAGTTTTGAATTTCATGTTTGCAGAGGATGATAAATGTTTTTAGTCTTCATTCTTACCCTGGCTCCATACTTTGTCGTAGAAGTCGGCAAAAGCATCGGCGTCGGCGGCACTGACGTTTTCCAACACCGGAATCTCTTTGCTTTGGGCGTATTCGGCAAAGGCTTGGAACTTGTCCGTATCGGGCACGGTCAGCCCGTCGGAATAATTGATGGCTAATTTGTTCAGTTCGTCGTATGTCACTTCCGGGCTGAAGTCTTCGAGGACAGATGCGTTCACATCCCTGAACGTTATGCAATTGCCGAAATTCGTGCCCATCGACTGTTTCAAATCTTCGGAAGACATGGAATACACGATTTTGCTGTCGCGGAACGAAGGCTCTTCCTTATAGGCGGTCTTGACATAGAGGGGAACCAAAGCAGACATCCATCCTTGGCAGTGGATGACATCCGGAACCCATCGAAGTTTCTTTACAGTCTCCAATACGCCCCGTGCGTAGAATATGGCCCGTTCGCTGTTGTCCTCATATTCGTTGCCGTTCTCGTCGAGAGCCATCAGGCGTTTCAGGAAATAGTCATCGTTGTCTATGAAATATACTTGCATCCGGGCGGCCTGGATTGAAGCCACCTTGATGATGAGCGGATGGTCCGTATCATCTATGATTAAATTCATGCCGGAAAGACGAATCACTTCGTGGAGCTGGTTGCGACGTTCGTTGATATTTCCCCATTTGGGCATAAATGTTCTGATTTCTCGTCCTTTTTCCTGTATTTCCTGAGGAAGTTCTCTACCCATAGCAGCCAGTTCCGAATCGGGAACATAAGGCGTCATTTCTTGAGTAATGAATAGTATTTTCTTTGCCTTCATTGTCATGTTCACTTTTTCCTTGGCACAAAGGTACGAAAAAAGTTTGGCATTATAGCCTTTTTCAAGGGAATAGAGCTTAATTCTTTCATTAATTTCACGTATTTATTTGGCTAATGTTTTTGCTATGTGGTATTTTATATGTTATTTTGCAGAGTTTTTTAGGGAATGCAGTTTAAAATCAACCACAAATGAAGTTAATTCATACAATTGAAGATTTGCGACGCAACTTGGCAGAGGCGCGTGCAAAAGGTGAAAAGATTGGATTGGTGCCTACGATGGGTGCATTGCATGAGGGACACGCTTCCTTGGTGAGACGTTGTGTAGCAGAAAATGATGTGACCGTAGTGAGCGTGTTTTTGAATCCTACGCAGTTTAATGATAAAAAAGATTTAGAGAAATATCCTCGGACGTTGGATGCGGATTGTGCTTTGTTGGAAGGTGTGGGGGCTGATTTCGTCTTTGCGCCGTCTGTGGAAGAAATGTATCCTCAGCCTGATAGCAGGAAATTCAGTTATCCGCCGGTGGATACGGTGATGGAAGGGGCTTTCCGTCCCGGACATTTCAATGGCGTATGCCAGATTGTGAGCAAATTGTTTGCCATCGTGGAGCCTGACCGTGCTTATTTCGGGGAGAAGGATTTCCAACAGATTGCGGTGATTCGTGCCATGGTCGAAGATTTGCATTTGAAAGTAGAGATAGTGCCTTGTCCGGTTGTCCGTGAAAAGAGCGGGTTGGCCATGAGTAGCCGTAACACCTTGTTGACGGACGGGGAGAAGGCCGTAGCGGCTCATATCTTCGGCATTCTTTCCAAAAGCAAGAATTTTGCCACGAACCATACCTTGAAAGAGACCCGGCAATATGTGGTGGATTCCTTGAATGCCATAGTGGGACTGGAAGTGCAATATTTTGCCATAGTGGATGGAGGGTCTTTGCAGGAACTGGACAGTTGGTCGGATTCGGATGACATCGTAGGGTGTATCACCGTTTTCTGTGGAAACCAACCTATCCGTTTGATAGATCATATTAGATATAAAGAATAAGATTAAAAGCAAAAGGGTATGATGATCCAAGTGCTGAAGTCGAAGTTGCACTGTGTGCGTGTGACGGAGGCTAATTTGAATTATATGGGGAGCATCACTATTGATGAGGACTTGATGGATGCGGCTAATTTGATTGCAGGAGAAAAGGTCCAGATTGTGAACAACAACAATGGTGAGCGTTTGGAAACCTATATTATAAAAGGTGAACGCGGTTCGGGGTGTATTTGCCTGAACGGCGCAGCTGCCCGTAAAGTGCAGGTAGGAGACGTTTGTATTATCATCTCATACGCCATGATGGATTTTGAAGAAGCCAAGACGTTTGCTCCTACTGTCGTTTTTCCGGATTCAGCGACTAACCGTTTGGTGCGTTAAGGATTTGCGATAGGGGAGGGCATGCATTTGTGGAGTGCCGCTATCGTTCTTATATAATTGTTCCGGCCGACAGTGTCCGTAAAGAGACGGTCGGCCGGTTTCTTTTTTATTTCCTTTGCCCTTTTTGGCTAAACAGAAATTGTTTGCTCTGATAATAATATGAACCCTTTTAAAGTCGTGGTGATATGTGGCGATTTTATTTTAGATTTTCATCGGTTTGACTTAGCCTGTTGAGGAATAAACTTTTAGCGAACTGTTTGAGAAATAGAAGTAACGAAACTTTGTCTTTTACCGTACTTTTGAAGTCTTGGAAGCCGGATTTTCGGGCAATAAAAAAAGCCACAAATCATTGATTTGTAGCTTTTTGTCCGTTTGCTGACCATTTCTGTCTAGCACGTTCAGCGGAGAGACAGGGTTTTGAACCTACAACTCTAACCGCTTATATTTCAGCTACTTTTCTTTCAAAATTTCAAATAGGTAACGAAACAGTAACGATTTTCAGATGTTGGGCTTGTCCAACTTTGACCGCTGTTTGTCTGCCTAACTTTCGGGTTCAAAGATACGGCTTTCTTTTGAAACTCGCAAATATCTGATAATAAATATTTTTGGGTTAGTGCAAGGTGCAAGCTATATATATAAATATATACTTGCACCTTGCACTAAGAGCACTAATCATTATTGGCAATATACAGGCAAAAAATGGGGTAACGCAGAAAATTATGATTTAGTCATAAATCGCTCCCAAATAAGCATAAACCATACCATTGAAATATTACCAAAAATATTTGCCAAGTAATCAAATAGAAGTTCGATATTCATGAGGTGTATATCCTGTCATTTTTTTAAACCAGTTGCTAAAGTATTGCGGTGTACCAAAACCTAATATATAAGCAATTTGATTAACTGATTTTGATTGGTCGTTAAGGCGTTCTTTGGCAACTTCCAATGTTTTTCTATGAATATGCTTCAATGCAGAAATTCCGGTTTCTTTTCGTATAAGGTCACTTAAATAATTGGCAGACAAGCATAGCTTGTCTGCACAATATTGCACTGTGGGTAATCCTTTTTTAGAAGAAAGAGAAGATGAGAAATAGTCATCAAGCAATTTTTCCAAACGAGCAAGTATATCATGATTGGTTATTGTACGAGTTTTGAATTGCCTATCATAAAAACGGACGCAATAATCAAGAATTAGTTTCATATAATCTATTATCAAATCTTTGCTTTGTTCATCAGAAGATACTAATTCTGCCTGTATCTGATTCAAAAAATATAAGATAATTGTTCTCTCTTGTTCCATAAGATGCAGTGCTTCACGAATATCATAAGAGAAATACGAATATCGTTTCATCATTTGTTCCAACAAAGTTCCGTGCAAGAAATCAGGGTGAAACATCAATACATAACCTTTTACTTGGCGTACTTCTCCGTCTTCTTCTGTCCCAACAACTTGTCCCGGAGCTATAAAGACAAGCGTTCCTTCTTCATAATCATATTCGCTACGACCATAATATAAAGAAGTCTGTTTGCTTCCCTTTAAATAAATAGCATAATACCCGAATAATCTGCGAGGAATGGTATAACGAATAGGAGACAGCTTGGAGAAATCAACCACACCAATTAACGGATGTTGTGTCGTTGCTCCAATCATGTCGCAATATTGCTGAATATGGTTTACTTCTACTATCTCGCTCATATATAATATATAATCAAAGTTTAGACAAAGGTAGTCATTCATTTCCATTTGTTCGTAACAACGATATTTTTTCTTGTACTTACCGATAAAATTTGCAATTATATAAGTATTATTCATACTAACAACCATTTAGATACTTTTTAAATTTGCATCCATTTAAAAGGAGCAAAATGGATACAAGGAAAAAAATGATTTTAATCATAATATTGTTAAGCTATTTTATTACAGCTATAGACGGCTCTATTGTAATCACTGGGCTGACGAAGATTGTAGAAGATTTGAAATTAACTCACACAACCCTTTCGTGGGTACAAAATGCTTATATACTTGCTTTTGGAGGTTTTATGCTTATGGGAGGAAGTTTAGGTGATACATTTGGAAGAAAACGAATGTTTAATCTTTCCCTGCTTCTATTCGGCATAGGTTCTTTAGGCGCAGGAGTGGCACAAAATGCAAATTATATGATTGTGTCCCGTTTTCTTCAAGGCATTGGTGCTGCCATTTTAGCCCCTACTTCGTTGGCACTCATAATGGATTATTTCGAGGATAAGGAACGAGTAAAAGTCGTAGCTTGGTATGGCTCTATTTCTGGGTTAGGTTTATGTATAGGGCTAATTGTCGGAGGAGCAATTACCAGCTATTCATCTTGGCGTGACGGTTTTCTGATAAATATACCTATCATAGCCGGAATGTTTTTCCTATCCTTAAAATATTTGGAGAATGAAAACATCAAGAAGTTTAAGTTTGATTTATCGGGAACATTGTTTTCAGTCACAGGTGTTTTCTGTATCTTGTATGCCATTGACGGAGCTACACAGATAATTAAATGGCTTGTCGGAGGAATTGTACTATTAGTTATATTCGTGATTAATGAGAGCAAAAGTCCTATGCCAATTATGCCACTACGCCTGTTCGCCGAAAGTGACAGACGTAATGCTTACATCGCCCGTGCTTTACTTATAGCTGCATTGATGGGCTACAATTTTTTCATTTCAGAATGGATGCAAGTTGAATTTCATTATACACCACTTCTAACTGGATGTGCATTTTTCCCAATGACAATAACGACTTTTATAGGAGCAATAAAAGTTCCTGCACTGATTTGCCGATATGGAAATAAGCGTGTACTTACTTTTGGATTTATATTATTGGTCTTAGGCTTTTGCTGTTTGCTTCTTTCCGATAAGAATAGTACTTACCTTTATGGGATAGGTATTCCTATGATATTCATCGGTTTCGGGCAAGGATTAGCCATGAGTCCACTTACTAATCTTGGATTGATAAACGTAGAACACAAAGATGCTGGTGCAGCATCCGGATTAGTCAATATTTCGCATCAGATAGGTGGTGCATTGGGTTTATCGACAATGGTTGCAGCCAGTAATGGTATGGATAATATATCAGACCGCTTTCATACAGGTATGATTGTAGCTCTTATCTGTATTATATTGGCTTTATGTTGCTTTACTATAAGCTGGATAAAACATATTTCAATACATAAAAAGTATATTATTTAAAATAATGATACAGTTTGCACAAGAGATACTGCAAAAGATTGAGAATGAAATAGCACAAATTTGCTCCGATGATGTGGTTTCATTGGAACAAACCTCGTATATGGTAAATTTTATCAAACCTCTTTTCTTGGAACTTCGTGCAAATGTATCATCTTTTAAGTTTGAGAATGAACAAGACGAAATAGATTTCTTCAAGAAATTAAAACCTGAAATATTAAGTAGATACCTTTATTACAACAAGATAAGCAACATCATAACCAAATGTCCTATTGGTAGCAAGGAAACACAAAGGGAATACTTCATAAGCGAATTAGGTAACTTGAAATATTTTTTTGACCGGAATTTGGACTTCTACCAATATTACCGTTCAAAAGCGACCCACTTAGATAACTACTATTTTGTAAGGGGATATATAAATTTCCAACTATGCACCGATAGTTCCTTTCTCGATAAAGACCCTGCATTTTCGACAGGCTTTGATTATAAAGTCGCAAAAATTTTGTGCAATGATATGCTGAATATCTACCTAAATCAGCAACTCCAATTATTAGATAAGAAACAGCAGTCAGACAAAATTCAAACGGAACTATCAAATTTCAAGTTGAAATGGACTGGTACAAAATCAGAAGCAATAGAATGGGGATATGGACTATTTGCTGCTAAAATTCTGAATAATGGTAATGCTACAATAAAAGAAGTAATGGCTTTTGTAGAAGATGCTTTTGATATCGAATTAGGCGACTATTACCGAACTTACCTAAGCCTTAAAAACCGGAAGAAAGACCGAACAGCTTTTTTCTCATTTATAGTAGAACAACTACAAAAACGCATGGATGATGATAATTTGTAAATAAGATATTTAGCTAATGAAAAACTACCAAGTCACCACCAACTTGGTAGTTTTTCATTTTTATACAAAAAAATATATGAATAGAAGTAAAAAACATAGTTTATCCTGAAAATCCACTCCAAAAAGCACTAAAAAAATTTCAACCAAGTTGGTAGAACCTTGTATTTTTTATCTTACAGAAAGATGCAATTTTGCGGCAAATCAATTAGTTACCATTATGGAAATAATAACATTCGAGTCCAAAGTCTACAAGGAACTGGACAACAAGATTACTGCCATTGCCGATTACATCTTCAACCATGCGGAAACGGCAAAGCAAAGTGAAGAAGATATGTGGGTGGACAGCTACGAGGTCTGCACGTTCTTGAAAATAAGTGAAAAGACCCTGCAACGCCTACGGGTGTCGGGGACTATCGCCTATTCCAACATCAGAGGACGCTACTTCTACAAGGTCAGCGAGATACGCCGGATGCTGGAAGAACGCTTGATAAGGAGCAACAAAGAGAACATCGACAACCTGATAACCAACCACCAGTTGTATGTTAAGGAAAGAGGAAATCTTAGAAAGAACAAATAACGGGCTGGCGGTGTTCAAACACTACCTGCCCGGAAACTGGCGCATAGGTCGCAACTTCCTTAACCCGCTGTACGAGGACAGCAAGGCTTCCTGCAACATCTATTTCGACCGCCGGGGCGGTATCTACAAGATGAAAGACTTCGGCAACGACTGTTACAGCGGCGACTGTTTCTTCCTCGTGGGGCAGTTAAAGGGACTGGACTGCAATAGGGCGGCAGACTTCGTGGAGATACTGGAAATCATCGACCGGGATTTGGGCTTGGGGCTGGCTTCCGGCACTCTGGTTTCCATTTCCTCGGTAACCGTCCGCCGGGCAGTGCCGGACAAACCCGAAGAAACGCCCGAAAAGCCCGTCAAGCCCTACCAGTTTCGGGAACAGAAGTTCCCGCTTGCCGAACTGGTGTACTGGCAACAGTACGGCATCACGCCCGAACTGTTGGAACATTACAAGGTCTGCTCGCTCCGGGAATACAACAGCGAAACGGCAGAGGGCAAACCGTACACCTACACTTCATCGGTGGCAGAACCCATGTACGGCTACAAGGGTAAACAGCATATCAAGCTATACCGCCCGTTCTCCACGCCCCGCTTCCTTTACGGCGGCAGCTTCGGCGAGAACTACTGTTTCGGGCTGGAACAACTGCCCGCCAAAGGCGACACGCTATTCATCACGGGCGGCGAGAAAGACGTGCTTTCGCTGGCGGCACACGGTTTTCACGCTATCTGCTTCAACAGCGAAACGGTAACTATCCCACCCACGCTGGTTTATCGGCTGACGTTCCGCTTCAAGCACATCGTCCTGCTCTTTGACATGGACAAGACGGGCAGGGAAAGTTCATGCAAGCAGGAAAAACTGTTGGAAGAATTTGGCGTGAAACGCCTGCTGCTACCGCTTCCGGGAACGAAAGAGGAAAAAGATATATCCGACTACTTCAAAGCCGGGAACACCCGTGAAGATTTCCTGAAACTGTTTATCGAATTTTTAGACAACCTGTATAGCGACACATTGATTATGCTTAAATCATGCGAGATAGATTTCAACAACCCGCCCGCCAAAGCGCAAGAGATTATTTCGGCAGGTGACGTTCCGTTAGGAACACAAGGCAACCTGTTCGGCATCACCGGGGGAGAGGGAACGGGAAAGAGCAATTATGTAGCCGCAATTGTGGCGGGCTGCATCTGTCCGGCTGGTGCGGAAATAGATACGCTGGGCATACAGATAACCGCCAACGGCAGGCACAAGGCGGTCTTGCTCTATGACACCGAACAGTCGGAAGTGCAACTGTTCAAGAATGTAAGCAACCTGCTGGCACGTGCCAAACAGTCGGACAAACCCGATGAACTGAAAGCATTCTGCCTGACGGGTATGTCACGCAAAGAACGCCTGAACGCCATTGTGCAGAGCATGGATAAGTTCTACTACCAGTACGGCGGCATCCAGTTGGTCGTCATTGACGGCATCGCCGATCTTGTTAAGAGTGCCAACGATGAAGCGGAAAGCGTAGCGGTGATAGATGAACTTTATCGGCTGGCTGGCATCTATAATACGTGTATTCTGTGCGTGCTGCACTTCGTCCCCAACGGATTGAAACTGCGGGGACATTTGGGGAGCGAGTTGCAGCGTAAGGCGGCTACTATCCTTTCGATAGAGAAAGACGAAGAACCTACGCAATCAGTCGTGAAAGCCCTGAAAGTAAGGGACGGAAGCCCGCTGGACGTACCGCTGATGCTCTTTGCATGGAACAAGGAAGCCGGGATGCACGTGTACAAGGGTGAGAAACCCCGTGAGGAAAAAGAGAAACGCAAGGAAAGGGAACTGGTGAATGTCGCACGTGACATCTTCGGGCGGCAGACACGCATCACCTATATAGACCTTTGCGAGCAGTTGCAGCAGGTCTTGGACATCAAGGAGCGCACCGCAAAGAGCTATATCCGCTTCATGCGGGAAAAGGACATCATCACCAAAGACACGGCGAACCAAAGCTGTTTTGTCATCGGTTCATATAATCTTCAAAGGAACACAAGCTGCCCGTAGGCGTATGGGCTGAACTTGTGTAATTCATGTGCTTGTGTCCTGCCCTGTTGTGATAACACGGCAGGATTTCTACTATTTACAAGGTTATTCCAGTGATTTTTACTACTTTTGCAAAAGTAACATAAGAGAATAACGGCGATTGAACAGTTTCGGCTGCGATTTCGTCTTTATATATAACATATTCGTTCGCCGAATATCTCAAAGTAGAAAACTGGCACTTTTCAAAATGAAACGAGATTTCAGCGCAATGTCTATGCTATGCTTTGTCATAGCGTGGGCTTGCCTGTCCCGTTTCAAAGGTATGCCAGTACCTCTACTTTGGAGCAGTGTAAGTTCACGCTTCTTTTTTGGGGTAGCTGGCGAACAGTTTGAACAAGATTATCAACTGTTTAACACCTACTGGTATGAAACAAATTAAAGCGCACATCGCCGTATCTCTTGACGGGCATACAGCCACTTTAGACCGAGAACTGGACTGGTTGCCCGATGATGTAAAAACAATCGTTGGCAAGTATTATTCGGAAGCGGATTGCCTGCTTATGGGGGCAAATACCTATACCTACATCTTTGAACACTGGGGCGGGTGGCCGCACAAAAGCAAGCGGTCTTTTGTGGTGTCACACTACGACACCAACGTGACACCGGACTGCGGCGTGGAATTTCTGACCGAAGAACCGCTGCAAAGGATTTATGAGCTGAAACAGGAAACCGACATGCTGGTGGTGGGTGGCGGCAAGCTGCTTACTTCAT